>Ga0114970_10003191_pt1 | contig 12107 bp, 6 predicted proteins | sample M_140205_XF_Meta_FD_87030 | JGI IMG/M metagenome (GOLD analysis project Ga0114970, IMG submission 87030) | Freshwater microbial communities from Lake Montjoie, Canada to study carbon cycling - M_140205_XF_MetaG | ecosystem: Environmental > Aquatic > Freshwater > Lake | place: Lake Montjoie... | reverse complement strand
GAAACATCATCAACTCCATCAAAAACTTGCACATAGTCATTGGCTTGCATATCGAGTGCGGTGAATGATATTACAATTTTACCAGCACAGTTGGGTTGTATTAGGAAACCGCAATTAGAACCATCATTATAGTTTGTAACTGGTCCGCCTGAATCATATATAAATCCTTTGTAGGCTGTGCTCACAACGGCTGTATTATCGCACATATTAAATTGGTTTGTTACATTTATATATTGGTTTTTAGCAATACTGTCTTTACCTGCTGGGTTTTTAACTAACAATGTAATTTTATATTTACCTGCATTGGCAAAACTATGGAAAGGAAATTGAATATTAGATGTATTATTAGCACCTGAAATCGTATCACCAAAATCCCAAGCCCAAGTAGTGGGGTCGTTAAGGGAAGTATCGATGAAACTAACTTGTTGTCCAACTTTAACTGTAAGTGGTGTTGCATAAAAACCAACCTTGGGAGTAGTATAGTTTTTAACAATGAATTGTTTGCTACTTGTATTACTTCCCGCTATATTTTTCGCTTCAAGAAATACAGTATATGTACAAACAGAATCGAAGCTCACAGTTGGATTTTGGGTGGTATCGTTTGTGCTGTTTTTAAAACTTATTTTGCTAGGGCTAAAGGTCCATTTCCATTGGTCGGGTTGGTTCACACTTTGGTCGAGCAAACTCACACTTTCATATATATAAGGATTGAAAGTATTGGCAGTAAAGTCAGATATAGGTTGTTGTTTTTGTAAGATAGTAATTGTTTTAACTATGGTATCGATACAGCCACCTTGTGTAATAACTATCAGCCTAACATTGTAGGTTCCTGCAGTATCAAATGTATGTGTGGGTTGTGGTTGTATGCTTTTATTAAAAGCTCCTGACTGTGGGTCGCCAAAATCCCAATTCCAAAATACGACTACACCACCTGAGGTAACATCGTTGAAAGTAATAGGCACTTGATATACATTTAAATCTGTTATAAAATCGGCCTGAGGTTTTTCTACAGTAACTGCATGGGTAATTACAGAAGGTGTGCCCGGTAAATTTGTATTAGTAGTTAGTTTTACATTATATACTCCTGCACTTGCATAGGTGTGTGATGGGTTTTGATTTACGGTATCTACATTGCCATCTCCAAAATCCCAATGCCAACTATTGATATTATAGTTTCCAAAAGTGTAAGACCCATCATAAAAATCTGTTTGACTGCCAAGGCAACTTGCCCCAGCTTTAAACTCAGAAACAGGTTGACCGCTTTCTCTTATCACAACAGTATAATCTTCTACTTCTCCTATTTGTATAGGATTGGTGCAAGGACCTTGTGCGGTAACAGGATAGCTTTGTGTGCTCACACGCAAACGGGTAGGTCCACACACTGCATTGCTTGGCACTTTGAAATTTTGTTGTAATAGTACATAAGAACCCTGTGTTTGGTTGGTAGTAAAATTAAAAGTATCTAATACTTTTTCAGTTGTGGGATCTAATATACCATTGTGGTTAAAGTCAATCCAAGCCCTTACTCTGGTAGCATTTACGCCATTGCCGCACACAACACCGATCGATTGTGCATTGCCGCGGTCAACTGTATCGCTCAAATAAGTATAGTCAACATAACCGGATGTTTGTTGGAAATAGGTACTGTTGCTAATGGAGCCCATTTGCACACTATATATTCCTATAAAATTAGTCTGATTGCCTCTGCTCACGCAGTAACCTACTCTGCGATTACCGGCAGGATTTACATTAGTTGGAATACGTTTGATACCATTAATTTCGATAGAGTAGCAACGAGCATCTACTAGGCTTCCTAATAATGCAGTGTTGCTGATATCATATACCAACCAAAAATAATTTTGCCCTTGTTTTAAAGCTTGATTGGCATTGATAGAAAATGAACCACTGGGGCTGGTAACAGCACTACCTACTTGATTGGTAATTCCAAAGTTGGCATTGTTGCCTGTATAATATAGTTTTGCTTTTGCAATTTCAGCAGGGTTAGAGGTTCCCAAGGTGCTGAAATTAAAATTGCCAGCAGTAAGTGGACTCAGTGTTCCTCCAGGATTATTATCTACTATTATTTTTAGTATTTGATTATCGGTACTTCCCTGTGTTACTTCATCAAAATTGATTTGTGTAACGTCGCTGGTTTTATAGGTTTGTGCTGATGGGGGATATACATCTACCGTAAAATCTTGAAAGTGTTGACTCCATTTGATGGTGGTGGTATTGGCATCATTGTTATTACAAGGGTCGGGGATATTGGCTGCAGCATTTGTGTTAGAAAATATTGTGCCCACACGCATGCGGGTTGCACCTGTTTTTGCATTTACTGGAATTGTGATATTGGTACCCGCAATGTGGTTGCCCGTGTTTAGTGGGTCGAAAGCTGCAAATACGCGTTCTGTTGTTTCAAATTTTGCGTTTTGGTTAAAGTCGATCCATACCGCAACAATTTGAGGATTGGCTCCATTGCCCAAGAAAATGCTTAGTGGGTAACTAGCTCCCTTCGCCACTCTAGCAGTTTCAAGCGTATTGTCATCATAGGTAGATGAGGGATTGTTCTGCGGTGCCGCGGTGCTCACGTTCATATCGGCCAAGGTCACATTTTTGATGTGGGTATAGAACGAGGTAGAAACATTTTTATTATTGTTCCAACCATAACCAGTATAGCTTGGGGTGCAATAAGATTGGGCTTGTGTGTGGGTGGCTTGCAAGATGATTAGGGTGCAAACCAATGCGTAAAATTTCCTCATTTGTAGTTGATTTTTATGATTAAGAGGCCAAAGGTAGGAAAAAGGTTGCAATACCTAAAAGATTTTTTTCAAGTATCCATGATCAGGAAGGAAATGGCTGGTATTTAAATAATAGTAGGATAAATTCCACCCCTTATTCCTTTACAAATTTTACAATATGTCTTTCTCCCAAAGTGTTTTCGGCTTTTAATAGATATAATCCTTTGGCGAGTACAGAAATATCAATAGGCTTAGAAAGAACAAAATTGGATTGGTATACTAATTCTCCAAGCAAATTATATATAGAAATTGTTTTTAGATTTTCAGTAGAAATATATATTTTATCGTTGGCTGGGTTGGGATATACTTCAAACGTATTATACTCAGCTGGCAGACGAACATAACTTGGAGAAGTAGTTTGGTTAATGAGAACAACCGAAGTATTGGTTTGCACGGGAGCATTATAGTCGAAATATATATCAGCTATATTATATATTGTGGTTCCAATAGGGTAGTTTTCTTTCAAATTTACACGATAATTAATATAACCTTCGCTTGCATGGTTATTAGGATTTAATGTGTCTTTTGGAGGTAGTTTTATATTGTTGAATTTCCATGTTAAAGTATTTTTATATATTGACATCGTGTACTCATTACTGCACGAAGTAGTATATATAGAAAAGGGATTTATTGCCGTATCAAGCACGTCTACAATTTTTACATTATAGGCAGTATCTGTTCCCGTGTTTTCAAAATGTATTGTATAGTTTAGTTCTTTCCTACCAGGTTCTATTATCGCATTGCCATTGCTATCTCCGGGCATTGCCGATTTGAAATTTGGGTCATGGCTTGCAACTATATATTGTTTCACAGTATCACGATTATCATATATAAAACTGTCATTATTTTCCGGTAAAACAACTGAATAAAAATACACAGAATCTCCCAAATGAAAATAAGTTGTATCAAATTCAACCGTCATTTTTATCTTTACTTGACTATCGGGTCTTAAAGTATCCAAAAGCCAACATGCGTAATTATTTTTCACAGTATCAGGTGTGATATCGAAATTTATATTTGAAAGATTGCTTGGCAAATAAATATATAATTGTGCGGGTTGTTTTAAGCTCCCCATATTGCGGCAGGAAACTATATATGGCTCTTCAAAACCTCTGCGGGCTCTTGTTCCCCAGTAAGGTGTTATATAAGAAGCAAGGTCATTTATGTTGGAAGATCTTAACAAAGGAAATTCTAATATATTGTTTTTGCTAGAATCGGTGGCAGTTACATTAACTGCATTTGTGAAGCAAGAAGATTTATTCCAGTACCTGTAGTAATTTGAAAATTTATTATGATTAAAAGTATACTGTCCTTTAGATAAAAGATATTCGAAATTTCCATCTTTGTCAGAGTATATATCTCCCAATTTACTACAATATAATTGAGGTCCTGATATAGGCATATCTCCGTTTGATACTATACAGTTGCTATCCCAATCGTAAAATGTTTTGCCTTTTAATACTACAAGACTATCGATATAAGCTAAGTATTGGGAAGGCTTGCCTGTCAAGGGGAAAATGGAATCATAGCAACCTGCAATTATTTTATTATTATATGAATAAACTCCCCAGTTCGTTTGAAGGCCACTATCTAGAATATCGGTTTGCTGAAACCACTTATCGGCATTAAGTCTGATGCTGCTTCGTTCAGCAGTTTGACCATTGTAATTAGTACCTATTATCTCTCCATTATATTCAAAAAAACCATTCAGGTCAAAGTCAAAACTATTGATTGGTATATTCTCAGAATTTGTTTTTATAAAAATATTTCCATCAAACTCATAAATTTCTTTCCCCCAAATATCAAAAATAAATAAATGATTCCCCACAACTTTTAAATATCCATCCAAAATATTTGTTGAATCTTCTGTATACACACTATCAACTTGCGTTCCCGTAACGCGATAAATTTTATTAACGGATTGACTGCCGACCATTTCCGCTCCTAGGAAAAATAATTGACCTTTATAAGAAGTCATAAATTGTGGAGTAATGACATAGGAGGAAGATGGCAGATTTATAAATGTCCATGTTGTATCAGAATATTTATGTAGTTTTAATTCTAATTTTTGACCTGATAATTTATAACCTAATGCATATATATTAGAGGAGTCTGCTATTGAAAATAAAACAGCATTCGGATCATAAGCACTGAAATCAATAGCCTCCCAACTTGCACCATTCCAAATAGCAAAATGCTCGTATTTATTGTTAACCAACATTGCATTGTACGACATATAATAGCATATCTGATTTTTATAAAATATTGGACTAAAAGGAGAATTAACCCCAACATTTTCCATCGGCAGATATGGAATTGTATCCCATTTAACTCCATCCCATACATAGGTAAAAATTGCAGCTATAACGCTTGAATTTGGAATCGAATGAAGCTGAGTGATAATTAATTTATTCCCGAGTTGAGTAATATTGCTGAGGTGCTGCCCATTAGCTGGGCTCTCAAAGGCTTTCCACTTGCTAATTTGCGAACTCGCAGAAAAAACAAACAAGAAGCAAAAAATAGTAAAGTATATTTTCATCATATAATATGTTTACAAGCAAGTACCCATTTTATATAAAATGGTTGCATTCTTTAACTTTAACAGTGGTAACTTAAGTGTGCAAATATATAGAATTTGTATCGCCGTTCACAGAACGGTTTTCATAGCCAGTCACCGTTTTTGAAAACGGCGACAACATAAGAATTGGTAGCAAAGTCTTGATACTAGCTACTTGATACTAACATCAAACAACATTCTCGCCTGCACACCTTTCCAAGTTTTAATAGCTTTGAGTGTGCGGTATACAGTTGCATATTCGCCAAGTTCGCTTTCAATTAAATCTTGTTTCACATCAGATGTTCCGTTCTTGAAAAATTTCTCCAAAGGGTTTTTCATTTGAGGAAGTACTTTTATTCGGTAGCTTTTTATTTTGGCAAGTTCGGCAGCTTTTTTAATGGCATCATCAATGCCACCTATTTTATCAACCAATCCATTTTTTAAAGCATCTTCTCCAGTCCAAACGCGGCCGCGGGCAATTTCGTCAATTTCGGTCTTGCTTTTTTTGCGGCCCGTTGCTACGCGGTCCACAAAATCATTATATACTTTGGTAACCAAAGTTTCATAGATGGTTTTTTCTTCGGCAGTCATGGGGCGGCCCATATCGCCGAGGTCGCTGTGCTTTCCAGTTTTAATTCCCTCTGTTGTTATCCCTAATTTATCATTCATTAGTTTTTGGTAATTGGGTATCAATCCAAATACACCAATAGAACCTGTTATGGTATTAGGTTGAGCAAATATATAACTTGCCGGAGCGGCTATATAATATCCACCCGATGCGGCTACATCGCCCATGCTCACCACCACTGGTTTTTTCTGGCGAGTTAGTTCCACTTCACGCCATATAATATCCGAAGCCAAAGCACTTCCACCTGGTGAATTTACACGCAATACCACAGCATTTATTTTATCATCGTTACGTGCTTTGCGTATGGCTTCGCTAATGCGTTCACTGCCTATACTATTGTCATTTCCTTCTCCACTATTTATTTCTCCGGTAGCATATATAATTGCTATTTTACCTTCACCATCGGGCTCACTGCCCGGCACATTTACATTGGCATATTTGCCCATATCCACCATATGGATTTTATCCTTTTCGCCCTGTCCCAATCTTTTATTGAGTTCGGCTAGCAGTTGGTCTTTATACCATAAGTCATCCACCATTTTTAAGTTCTTGGCATCGGCTGCACATTTTATTTTAAGTTCGTTTGCAATCTCTTTCACTTCGGCCATTTGCATCTTGCGACTTTCAGCAACTTTTTCAAGCATATGGTTATTGATACCATTTAAATATACTTCTACTTGCTCTTTGTTTTCAGCACTCATATGGTCATATAAAAATGGTTCAACCGCACTTTTATATTTATTGTTGGGGCCTTTGATGGCGGTCATTTCAATGCCTAGCTTGTCTAGGGCATTTTTGAAAAAAGTAACTTGTGCAAACATCCCATTGAATAGCATTTCACCTGTTGGGTTTAAATATATTTTATCGGCAGCTGTGGCAATATAATAAGAGCCATTGGTATATATTTCACTATAAGCGATTACAAATTTCCCACTCTTTTTAAAATCTATTATTGCATTGCGAATTTCTTCGGCAGTTGCCCAACCTCCGCCTACTGCCATAATTTCTAATAATACACCTTTGATGTGTGGATCAGATTGTGCTTTTTTAAGGTTGTCCATTATGTCGTTTAAGCCCACTATATCAGCATCGCCCATAATGCCTGAGAATGGATTGTTTGGAGTACGCTCTGGGATAGGGTAACCCAGTGTAATGTGCAGGATAGATTTGTCTTCAATGGTTGCTACTTTTTTGTCGGCAAGGCTGCTTAGGCTAGCCGTTATAATACCGCCGACAATAAAAACCAATAGGATGCCACCGATGATGAAGCCAAACATGGAGGCGAAAAGCATTTTAAAAAACTGTCTCATAATGTGTTATTTTTTATTTTATAATTATTCTTTTTCATTTTCACCCTGAGCAGCCTGCACTGAGCGAACTTGTGCTGAGCGACAGCCGAAGTAGTCGAAGTGTAGTCGAAGGTTTCAGTGCTTCGTGTTTCCATCAAGGGCGTTTGGTGATATTCTGTCCAACTGATGTGCAGGCAAATTTAATGGGAAATGTGAGAGGATAGGTAATTATTTGGTAAGGCGTATTTCTTTTTTTGTGACCAACGCGAATGAGTTGGTAAATTTTTCAGATGCTTTCATTATTGAGCCACTTAAGTTTAATCCCAATAGAATATTCACATTTATATAATAGAGATTTACTAAATAGGGGTGTTGAAAACTACTCAAATTAACGTCAAATGCACGGTTTATAATGAAAATGAAGATGCTTTAAAAGGCATAAATTAGATTTGATTCATTAAGGAATAGGCAGTATTTTTGCAGCTAAAATGAATATCCTTATTTTAACTTCATAATTTAGTTAAACAACTAGGAAACAATATTAATGTAAACTGTGAATCAACATCAACTGCAAGAAGAAAAATGGGATTTAATAATTGAACCACAAAGTTCAATATTTAATTTAAATCTAAAAGCTGTTTGGAGATATAGAGACTTGCTGCTGTTGTTAGTTAAAAGAGATTTTGTAGCCTTTTATAAGCAAACTGTTTTAGGACCTCTTTGGTTTTTTATCCAGCCCTTTTTTACCACGCTCGTATTTACTTTTATATTTGGAAATTTAGCAGGGTTAGCACCTAATGATATTCCCGCCCCATTATTTTATATTGCAGGCATTACAGCTTGGAATTATTTTGCAGATTGCTTAACAAAAACATCCAGCGTATTTAGGGATAATGCCAGCATATTTGGCAAAGTATATTTCCCTAGGCTTATTATGCCACTTAGCATTGTTACCAGTAACCTTATTCGATTTGGTGTGCAAATGAGTTTGATGTTGATTATGATGGGATACTATTATTTTTTTCATGGAGCGAATTTTCATATCACATGGGCAGTTTTATTATTTCCCGTTTTAACTTTATTGATGGCTTTACTGGGATTGGGATTGGGTTTAATTATTACTGCCATGACAACTAAATATCGTGACTTGGCATTTTTAATTACCTTTGGCGTGCAGCTATTAATGTATGGTACCACAGTTATTTATCCATTATCAAAAATTCCTGAAAAATATCGTTATATCATTGAACTAAATCCCATGACCAATATTATAGAAGGTTTTAGATATGCTTTTTTGGGAATTGGAGAATTTACATTACATGGCTTTTTATATACGGTAATATTGACAGCAATATTTTTAGTTTTTGGAGTTGTTATATTTAACAAAACAGAAAAATCATTTGTGGACACTGTATAATTTTTCACAAAAAAACATCAGTTATTATACATGTCGAAAATAGCAATCAGAGTAGAGAATCTCTCCAAAATATACCGATTGGGAGAAATAGGAACTGGCACCATCAGTCATGATTTGCAACGCTGGTGGACTATGAAAGTAAAGGGCAATGAAGACCCCTTCTTAAAGATAGGCGAGGCAAATGATAGAGCCAATAAAGGTACTAGCAATATAGTATATAGTTTAAAAGATATTAATTTTGAAATAGAACAGGGCGATGCTGTGGGTATTATAGGCAGGAATGGAGCAGGCAAAAGCACCTTATTAAAGTTGTTGAGTCGTGTTACTTCGCCTACCACAGGAAAAATAAAAGTAAAAGGCAGGGTAGCATCATTATTAGAAGTTGGTACAGGTTTTCATCCAGAGCTAACAGGGCGTGAAAATATATATTTGAATGGTGCCATATTGGGCATGCGAAAAAAAGAGATACACAGAAAACTAGATGAGATCATAGACTTCAGTGGTGTTGAAAGATATGTGGATACACCTGTGAAAAGATATAGCAGCGGAATGTATGTTCGCTTGGCATTTGCTGTTGCAGCCCATCTTGAGTCGGAAATTTTGATTGTAGATGAAGTGTTGGCAGTGGGCGATGCGGAATTTCAAAAGAAGTGCTTAGGTAAAATGGGAGAGGTGAGCAAAGGAGAGGGGAGAACTATATTATTTGTGAGCCACAATATGGCAGCAGTAAAAACGCTTTGTCAAAAAGGAATTGTATTGGAACATGGAGGTACAAAATTTATTGGAAATTCAACCGAAGCGGTGAGTTATTACCTCAAAGGTGATTCAGAAACACAAAACAAAAAAACATTTGGTGCTGCCTATAATAAAGATGAATTTGCATTGAATGCAATAAGTTTGAACAATACCCATAAAACAAATGATGACCCGCTAACCGAAAATTCTGAAATAGAATTATTGACTGAAATTACTATAAAAGATAACCAACCTGAGCGTTATCATATAACGTATCATTTATATAATGAAATGGGTGAGGCTATGTTTTCATTTTCCAATTACGGATTTCAAGTATTAAAGCCAGGGGTAAATAAGTTAACCTGTATATTTCCTGCATCTTTCTTTCAATCGGGAAGTTATTATCTTTCTCTTTATATAATTCAAGATAAAAGAAAAGCAATTTTTACTGAAAAGGACATCATGAGTTTTACAGTTGTTAATGGCGAACGTGAACTCGGTGATTACATGGGCAGAGAGCCAGGCAATATCAGACCGATGTTTAAATGGAAAATAGATAATGTATAATATTAATATATGATACCAGTTACCAAAAGCTTTCTACCCCCTATCGAAGAATATCAATCTCAAGTGCAAAGAGCATGGGAAAAATTTTGGATTACAAATAGAGGTCCATTGCTGATTGAGTTAGAAGAAAAAGTGCTTTCTTATTTGTCAGCAAATCATGTTTTATTCACTACCAATGGCACGCTGCCATTGCAAATCGCCTTAAAGGTATTGGCTAAGGAAGGAGAAGTTATTACCACACCTTTTTCGTATGTTGCTACTACGGCTGCTATAGTTTGGGAAAACTGTACGCCTGTTTTTGTTGATATACATCCGGAGTATCTAACAATTGATGAAACTAAAATTGAAGCAGCTATCACAGCTAAAACCACTTGCATTTTAGCAACCCATGTTTTTGGCAACCCCTGCAATGTTGAGGCTATTGAGCAGATAGCTTTGAAACACAACCTTAAAGTTATATATGATGCCGCACATTGCTTCGGTGTAAATTATAAAGACCAATCTATATTTAATTATGGAGATGTGAGTACATGTAGTTTCCATGCCACTAAATTATTTCACACAGGTGAGGGTGGTGCAATGTTTGCTTCAGATAAGGAATTGCAGCATAAATTATTTTATAGTCACAATTTTGGACATAACGGACCGTTGGACTTTCATGGAGTTGGAATAAATGCAAAAATGTCGGAACTGCAGGCGGCAATGGGTTTAGCGGTTTTACCCTATATGTCAGAAATATTGGGGCAACGCAAGGAAATTGTCGATTACTACAATAATAATATTAATTTTTCAAAACTTAAAGCTATTCTGATTCGGGAGCATACAGAATGGAACTATAGTTACTATCCTGTGATTTTTGAAACAGAAGGAAAGCTACTTCAAGCTCAAGATACACTAAATCAAGTGCAAATTTTTCCCAGAAGATATTTTTACCCTTCCTTAAACACAATTCAATATACTAATGGTAAGGTTATGCCTATTTCAGAAAGTATTGCATCAAGAGTTTTATGCTTGCCGCTATATACAGGTCTCTCACCTAAAGATGTTAAAACTATCGTTGATATATTAAATGCCAGCATCCGATGAAAATAGCCATCATGCAGCCCTATTTATTCCCATATATTGGATATTTCCAATTAATAAATGCTGTTGATGAATTTATTATATATGATAATATTCAATTTACCAAAAAAGGTTGGATAAATAGAAACAGAATTTTAGTAAATGGCAAGGACGACTACTTTACAATACCCATAAAAAAAGATTCTGATTATTTAAACATTAACCAGCGATATATATCGGAATCATATTCCAAAGAAAAGACAAAAATTGTTGGTAGAATTTCAGAATTATATAAAAAATCACCTTATTTTAGCGAAGTATTTCCTCTGATAGAAGATATATTTTATTGCAATGAATTAAATTTATTCGATTTTGTTTTTTATTCCATTAAAAGTATAGCTACTTATCTTGATATAACAACCAAGTTTATAGTTTCTTCAACCATAACAATAGACCACTCATTAAGGTCGCAGGATAAAGTTATTGCTATATGTAATGAACTTAATTCAACGAGTTATTTAAATCCAATTGGGGGCGTAGAACTATATTCAAATGAAGCATTTAGTAATAATGGGTTGCAATTAAATTTTATCAAATCAAATCCTATAGAATACAAACAGTTAGCTAATGAATTTGTACCTTGGCTTTCTATTATAGATGTTTTATTTTTCAATCCCAAAGAAAAGGTGCAAGCGTTTTTAAATGAATATACCATTATATAAAATTAAGTATATATACAATGTTTAAATGGAATAAAATAGGGAAAGTGTTTGACCCCCGAGAGCATGAAACCCCGGAGTGGATGAATGAGTTTGCACAAGCCCCTTCCGTTGTAAAATTTGATGATTTTGTACGCGTGTACTTTTCTTGTCGCCCAAAACCTGATTCTAATGGGCAATATGTTAGTTATTCGGCATATGTTGATTTAAACAGACAAAATTTATTGGACATAATTGATATTAGCAAAGAGCCTATTTTGGAACTTGGGAACTTGGGAACTTTTGACGAGTTTGGTACTTATCCAGCTTCAGTGATAAAAGATGAAGAAAAATAT
>Ga0114970_10003190_pt1 | contig 12107 bp, 11 predicted proteins | sample M_140205_XF_Meta_FD_87030 | JGI IMG/M metagenome (GOLD analysis project Ga0114970, IMG submission 87030) | Freshwater microbial communities from Lake Montjoie, Canada to study carbon cycling - M_140205_XF_MetaG | ecosystem: Environmental > Aquatic > Freshwater > Lake | place: Lake Montjoie... | reverse complement strand
TGCCCGCTGACCTGCACCTTCTGCGCGACCGGCAAGATGAAGTTCGGGCGCAACCTCACCCCGTTCGAGATCCTCGATCAGGCGCTCCACTTCCGGCGCAAGGAGGAGATCAACCACTGCGTCTTCATGGGCATGGGCGAGCCGCTGATCAACTTCGACAACGTGATGGCGTCGATCGCGTACCTGCCCGAGGTCGGCATCACGCACCGCCGCACCACCATCTCCACCGTCGGCTGGCTGCCCAACCTGAAGCGCTTCATCGACGAGGTCGAGATCCCCGTGCGCCTCGCCCTCTCGGTGCACGCGCCCGACGCCGAGCTGCGCCAGAAGCTGATGCCGGTCAACGAGCGCTACCCGCTGGACGAGGTGCTCGCCGAGTGCCGCCGCTACGTCGCGGTGCGCCGCCAGAAGGTCTTCATCGAGTACGTGATGCTCAGCGGCGTCAACGACCGGCCCGACCAGGCGCAGGCGCTGGTCAAGCTGCTCGGCCGCACCGACTTCAAGGTCAACCTGATCCCGTACAACCCCACCGGCGGGATCTACGACGGCTCCTCGCGCGAGCGCATCGAGGCGTTCCAGAACGAGCTGACGAAGGGTGGCGTCGCCGCAACGACGCGCCTCACCCGCGGCCGCGACATCCAGGCCGCCTGCGGCCAGCTCGCCGCCGAGCGCACCCCCGCGGCGTAGCTCCCGCCCGGGCCGCCCCGCCCACTCCCTCCTCCGTCCGCGTTACGCTGGCGTCATGAAGATCTTCGAGGGCATCGACACCAAGCTCGCCGACTGGATCCGCGCCCAGGCGCTCTTCTTTGTCGGCACCGCGCCGACGGGCGCCGAGGGCCACGTCAACGTGTCGCCGAAGGGGCCGATCGGGTCGCTGCGCATCACCGGGCCGCTCGAGGTGGCGTACCTCGACCACCTGGGCAGCGGCTCGGAGACGATCGCGCACCTGCGCGAGAACGGCCGCATCTGCGTGATGCTCTGTGCCTTCGCTGGGCCGCCCCGGATCGTGCGCCTGCACGGGCGCGGCGAGGTCGTCCAGGTCGGCGCGCCGGGCTTCGCGGCCGAGGCGGCGCGGCTCGGCTTCGAGCCGGGGCCGGGCGCCCGCTCGATCATCCGCGTGACGGTCGAACGCGTCGCCGACTCCTGCGGCTACGACGTGCCGCTGCTGAGCGTCGAGGGCGCGCGCCCGCAGCGCGCGGCCTGGGAGGAGAGCCGGCTGAAGCAGGAGGGCCCGGCCGGCCTCGTCGGCTACATCCGCGAGCACAACGCTACGAGCATCGACGGTCTGCCCGCCGTCGAGGTCGCCGTGCTCCCGGCGTGACCACGCCGGAGCGCCGTCCAGGGGCCTTCGTCCTCGTCCACGGCGCCTGGCACGGCGCCTGGGCCTGGGAGCTGCTGGCGCCGCTCCTCCCCGGCCACGTCGAGGCGGTGGAGCTGCCGGGCCACGGCTTCGACAGCACCCCGGCCGCCGGCTGTACGGCCGAGGCGTACGCCGCCCGCACCGTCGAAGCGCTCGAGCGGGCGCACGCCGCCAGCGGCGAGCCGGCGCTGCTCGTCGGGCACAGCCTGGGTGGCATGACGGTCGCCGCCGCCTGTGAGGCCCGGCCGGAGCTCGTGCGCGCTGCCGTCTACCTGTGTGCCTACCTCCCCCGCAACGGCGAGAGCGCCTACGGCCTGGCGCAGCTCGACCCCGGCTCGGCGCTCACGCCGGACGCCTGCGTGCTGCACCGCGAGACCGGCCTGCTCGAGCTGCTGGCCGAGCGCGTGCGCGACACCCTGTACGCCGACGTTGCGCCCGCCATCGCCGACGCAGCGATCGCACGGCTCTGCCAGGAGCCGCTGGCGCCGATGGGAGCGCCCGCCGCGTTGACAGCCGGGCGCCACGGCACGGTGGCGCCCGTCTACGTGCGCTGTGCCCGCGACCGCATCATCACGCCGGAGCTGCAGGACGCGATGGTCGCCGCTTCGCCGTGCCGGGTGGTCGGGCTCGCTGCCGGCCACTCCCCGCTGCTCGCCGCACCGGCCGAGCTGGCGGCGCTGCTCGCGTCGCTCTAGCGCGCGCTACCCGTGCCGGGTAAGCACGAGACCCGTGGCGAGTCCCGATTCGAGCAGGCGCGTGAACGCCTCCTTGAGGCCGATGCTGCGGCGCTCGGACAGGTGGAGCGCCTCGACCAGCACCGACGAGTAGACCTTCTCGAGCGAGGCGATCGTCTCGAGGTCGCAGTGCTCCGCGATGATCGCATGGCGTCCACGCTCGCGCACCTCGTCGACGGCCCACGGCACCTGCAGGCCGAGCCCCTCCGGCGCCTCGCGGCGCTCCGGCAGGTGCACGCCGATCAGCAGGCCCGCGGTGAACGCCTCCGCGCCGTTGGCGAGCGCCTCCGGCAGCGCGTCTGTCCCGTGCCCGAGCACGTCCTCGGCAACGCCGAGCGCCAGCCATGCGAGGTAGTCCCAGTCGATGCCCAGGCTCTCGACCACGGCAAGGAGCGACCCCTCTCGCTCGACGATCTCAACCGCCCGTGCGAAGTCTGCTTCTGTGTATCCGACTCTCATCATGAACATCTTCCCACGGCAGTTGTCGGCGTCCCCGGAACAGCTGTTAGCAGGATCCCTCCGCCGGGGGAAATCGCTCAAGAACCGGCGACTAGGCGCTCGCGGCCGCGCGCTCCGCGGCGAGGTCGGGATGGTCGGCGAAGGCGTAGCGCAGCACGAGCTTCTTGGCCGCAAGCACCTCGTCGAGCCGGCGCACCGGGCGCGAGACCGGGGCCGCCTTCGCAGCTGCCGGATCGCTGGCCGCCTCGCGCGCGATCTCCAGCATCGCGTCGCAGAAGGCGTCGAGCGTCTCCTTCGCCTCGGACTCCGTCGGCTCGATCATCAGCGCCTCCGGCACGACGAGCGGGAAGTAGACGGTCGGCGGGTGGTAGCCGAAGTCCATCAGCCGCTTGGCGACGTCGGTGGCGGTGACGCCGTGCTCCTTCTTGAGGGTGCGTGCCGAGATGACGAACTCGTGCATGCAGAGCCGGTCGTAGGGCACGTCGTAGGCGTCCCTGAGCCGGGCCAGCATGTAGTTGGCGTTCAGCACCGCTGCCTCGGACATCTCGCGCAGGCCCGGGCCGTAGCGCCGGATGAACGCGTAGGAGCGCACGAAAACGCCGAACGGCCCCGTCCAGCCGCGCACCTTGCCGATCGACTTCGGCCGGTCGTGGTCGAGCCGGTAGAGAGCGCCGGCGCCGTCGCCGTCACGCACGATCTGCGGCTTGGGCAGGAACGGGTCGAGCAGGCCGCGCACCGCGATCGGCCCGCCGCCGGGCCCACCGCCGCCGTGCGGCTGCGAGAAGGTCTTGTGCAGGTTGATGTGCACGACGTCGAAGCCCATGTCGCCGGGCCGCGAGACGCCGCAGACGGCGTTGAGGTTCGCGCCGTCGTAGTACATGAGGGCGCCTGCGCCGTGCATGATCTGCTCGATCTCGTGGATGTTCTCCTCGAAGAGGCCGAGCGTGGACGGGTTGGTGATCATCAGGCCCGCCGTGCGCGGCCCGACCTTGGCGCGGAGATCGTCGACATCGACGTTGCCGCGCGCATCGGTCTTGATGCCGACCACCTCGTAGCCCGCCATGACGACGCTCGCGGGGTTCGTGCCGTGCGCGGTGTCGGGGATGACGATCTCGCGGCGCAGCTCGTCCTCGCCGCGATCGGCAAAGTAGGCGCGCATCACCAGCAGGCCGGTCAGCTCGCCCTGTGAGCCGGCAGCGGGCTGCAGCGACACCGCGTCGAGGCCGGTGACCTCGCGCAGGATCTCCTGGAGGCGCCACATCAGCTCGAGCGCGCCCTGCACCGACTCCTCGCTCTGCGCCGGGTGGATGTTGGCGAAGCCCGGCAGGTTCGCAGCGCGCTCGTTCAGGCGCGGGTTGTGCTTCATCGTGCAGGAGCCGAGCGGGTAGAAGCCCGTGTCGATGCCGAAGTTGCGGTTCGCGAGCGCGGTGATGTGGCGCACGAGATCCGGCTCGGCGATCTCGGGGAGCCGTGGCGCCGCAGCGCGACCGAGACCGGCGGGGACAGCGGGCCTGGCGAGCCCCGCGTAGGCGGGCACGGTGCCGGCGCGACGCCCGGGAACAGACTTCTCGTAGATCAGCTGCACTGGCCGATCACCTCCGCCAGCTCGGCGATGTCGTCGGGGGTGCGCTTCTCGGTGACGGCAACCAGCAGCACGTAAGCGAGTCCCGCGAAGTCGTGGCCGAGCGGGACGCCGGGGTTCACGCCGAGCGCACGCGCCTTGCGCGTCACCTCCTCAGCGTTGCCGCCACCGGGCACGCGCAGCGCGACCTCCTTGAAGGTCGTGGTGCCGGGGAAGGCGACCTCGTAGCCGGCGGCCTTGGCCTTGACGGCGACCTCGGCGGAGAGCCCCATCAGCAGCTCGCCCAGCTCGCGCAGGCCCTGCGGGCCGTACCAGCACAGGGTGACCCAGCCGGCGAGCGCTATCAGCGTCTGGTTCGTCGTCATGTTCGACGTCGCCTTCTCGCGGCGGATGTGCTGCTCGCGGGTCTGCAACGTCAGCACAAAGGCGCGCTTGCTCTCGCTGTCCAGCGTCTCGCCGACGATGCGGCCGGGCATGCGCCGCACGAGGTCGGCGCGCGCTGCCATGAAGCCAAAGTGCGGCCCACCGAAGCTCATCGGGATGCCGGCGCTCTGCCCCTCACCGATCGCGATCGCGCAGCCGTAGGCGCCGGGCGCCTCCAGCACACCGAGCGACAGCAGGTCGACGTGCGCCACCGGCAGCGCCTCGCAGGCGTTCGCTGCGGCAGCCAGGGCCGGGCCGTCCTCGAGGATGCCGAAGACGTTGGGCGTCTGGAAGATCGCGCACGCGGCGCCCTCGCAGGCGGCGGCCCAGGCGGCCCCGTCCACGACGCCACCGCTTGCCGGCACCGTCACGACCTCCATGCCGAACCCCGGCGCGAAGGTCGCAACGACCTCGCGCACCATCGGGTGCAGCGTCTCGGCAACGACCACCTTGCTGCGCCCCGTGTGGTGCGCGGCGAGGAAGCAGGCGTCGGCGGCGACCGTGCAGCCGTCGTAGCCCGAGGCATTCGAGACGGCGAGCCCGGTGAGCTCGCAGATCGCCGTCTGGTACTCGAAGATCGCCTGCAGCACGCCCTGGCTCATCTCGGGCTGGTACGGCGTGTAGGCGGTGAGGAACTCGCCGCGCGCCAGCAGCACGTCGATCACGGCGGGCGAGTAGTGGTCGTAGATGCCGTACCCGAGGAACGAGAGCTCGTCGCCCGTGTGGGTGTTACGCGACGCGAGCTCGGCAAGGTGCGCCGCGAGCTGCGCCTCGGTCAGCGCCGGGTCGAGCGCGAGCGGCGCCCGCAGGCGCACCGCCTCGGGAATGTCGCGGAACAGCTCCTCGACCGTCTCCACGCCCACGGTTGCGAGCATCGCGGCGCGGTCGGCGTCGGTCAGCGAGAGAAACGACACGTGCCGCCCTACTCCGCCGCGACGTGGGCGCGGTACGTCTCCGGGCTGAGCAGCCTCGCGATCTCGGTCGGGTCGGTGAGGCGGACACGGATCAGCCAGCCGGCGCCGTACGGCTCCTCGTTGATCGTCTCCGGCTCGCCGGTCGCCTTCTCGTTGACCTCGAGCACGACGCCCGAGAGCGGCGAGATGAGATCGCTGACGGCCTTCACCGACTCGACCTCACCGTACGCCTCGCCCATCCCGATCGCGGCCCCGACATCGGGCGCCTCGTAGTGGACGATCTCGCCCAGCGCGTCCTGCGCGAACCAGGTGATGCCGAGCACCGCCTCGTCGCCCTCGATCAGGGCCCAGTCGTGCTCGGGGTGGTACAGCAGTCCGTCCGGGTAGCTCTCAGCTGCCGCCATCGGTGCTCTCCTTCGTGCTGTAGATCGGCTTCTTGACGACGCGCGCCCGTGCCTGGCGGCCGCGTACGTCCACGGTGATGTGACTGCCCGGCGCGGCGAGCGCGGCGGGCACGTAGCCCAGCCCGACACCCACTTCGAGCGACGGGGAGTGCGTGCCGGATGTGACCTCGCCACCCTCGAGGATCGCCATGCCGTGCCGGGGAATCGCCTTCTCCTCCATGACGAAGGCCACGAGGCGCCTGGCAGGCCCTGCCGCCTTGACGGCGCGCAGCGCGGCCACCCCGGTGAACTCCTTGTCGAGCGCGCACGTCCAGCCGAGCCCCGCCGAGATCGCGTCGGTCTCGGCCGAGATGTCGTTGCCGTGCAGCGGGTAACACAACTCCAGGCGCAGGGTGTCGCGCGCGCCGAGCCCGCAGGGCACGACGCCGCGGCCGAGGATCGCGTCCCAGAGGCGCGGTGCGTCGGCCGCCAGGACCAGCAGCTCGCAGCCGTCCTCGCCCGTGTAGCCGGTGCGGCACACCAGCACCTCGCTGCCGTCCACCTTGCCGACCGCGTGCGTGAAGGCAGGTGCGGCAGGCAGGCCAAGTCGCTCGATCGCGCGCGGCCCCTGCACGGCGATCAGCGCGAAGTCGTCGGAGACGTCGCGGACGTCGGAGCCGCGGATCTCGCGCTCCTTGATCCAGGCGAAGTCGGCAGCGCGGTTGCCGGCGTTGACGACGAGCAGGAAGCGATGCTCCTCGAGCTGGTAGACGATCAGGTCGTCGACGATGCCGCCCTGCTCGTTGGTGAGCAGCGTGTACTGCGCCTGGCCCGGCGCGATGCGATCGAGGTCGTTGGAGAGCAGCGACTGCAGCAGCTCTTTGGCGCGCGGCCCCTCCACCTCGAACTCGCCCATGTGGGAGACGTCGAAGGCGCCCGCGTCGGCGCGGACGGCACGGTGCTCCGGGCTGACACCCTCGTACTGCACCGGCATCTCCCAGCCCGCGAACGGCACGATGCGTGCGCCAAGGGCGACATGGCTGTCGTAGAGCGGCGTTCTGCGCAGGTCCCCGGGCACGTCGGCCGATCCTAGCGGCAGGGGTGGCGGGTGCCACTCCGCTGCCGAGCCGACGCCGCCGTCGTGCGGCTCGCACGTCAGGTTGCAATCGGGCGGGCCGAGGGCAGAGAATCAGCCCCGACGCTCGCACCGGCAAGCGCCACCATCTAGGGGGATGCGATGACCACGCTGCACACGCCGCTCTGCGACTACCTCGGCATCGACGTACCGATCATCCAGGCCGGCATGGGCCGGGGCACCGGCTCGACGACGTCGCCGGCGCTCGTCGCCGCGGTCTCGGAAGCCGGCGGCCTCGGCTGCCTCGGCGCGACCGGCTGGGATCCCGAGGAGATCCGCGAGAAGATCCGCGAGGTGCGCGCGCTGACCGCGCGACCGTTCGGCGTCGACCTGTTGCTCCCGGCGAGCCTGGCCGATGCCGACGTGCCACGCGACGACGTGCGCGCGCTCGTCCGACGCGACCACCCGGCGCACGCGCGCTTCATGGAGTCGCTCTACGAGCGCTTCGCGGTCGACCCCTCCTTCAAGCACCCGCAGCACTGGGCGCTCAGCCCGACGCTGATGCGACAGCAGGCGGACGTCGTGCTCGAGGAGCGCGTGCCAGTGCTCGTCTCGGGGCTCGGCGACCCGGCCTGGGTCGTGCCGCTCGCGCACGAGGCGGGCATCAAGGTGATGGGCCTGGTCGGGGCGCCACGCCACGCCGAGCGCCAGATCCGCTCCGGCGTGGATATCGTCATCGCCCAGGGCTCCGAGGCGGGCGGCCACACCGGAACCGTCGCCACGCTCGCGCTCGTCCCCCAGGTGGTCGACCAGGTCACACCGACGCCGGTGGTCGCCGCAGGCGGCATCGCCGACGGACGCACGGTGGCGGCAGCGCTGGCGCTCGGCGCCCAGGCTGTCTGGTGCGGAACGGCGTTTCTCTTCGCCGAGGAGGCGTACGTCCATGCGTCGCTGCGCGCCCAGCTGACGGCTGCAGGAGCCCGCGATGTCGTTGTCGGCCGCTCCTACACTGGCAAGCCGTCGCGCGTGGTGGTCAACGAGGTGACACGGGCCTGGGCCGAGTCCGGGCTCGAGCCGCTGCCGATGCCGCTGCAGACGGTGATCATGGACGACTTCACCTACGCCGCCGAGCGGTCGGGCCGGCCCGATCTCGTCCAGAACCCGGCGGGCCAGATCGCCGGCATGCTCGACCGGCACGAGCCGGCGGCGACCATCGTGCGCCGCCTCGTCGACGAGGCGGTCGCAGTGATCGGCGACCTGCCTCGCTACCTCTCACCCGGGAGGAACGCCTGAGCGGGGCTCGCGCCCGACTAGTTGTCGCGCAGGAAGCTCGGCACGTCGAGGACATCCTTGGGGATGTCGAACGACGTCGAGGTCGACTCGGGCCTGTTGCGCTCGCTGCTCGGGCGGTCGGGGCCGCGGCCGAACGGCTCGCGGGCAACATCGCGGCGGGGCCGGCCCTTCTTCGGGCCGAAGCCGGTGGCGATCACCGTGATGCGCACCTGGTTGCCAAGCGACTCGTCGATGACGGCGCCGAAGATGACGTTGGCGTTCGCATCGGCCGCAGAGGTGACGACCTCGGCTGCCTCGTTCACTTCGAACAGGCCGATGTCGCTGCCCGCGGTGATGTTGAGCAGGATGCCGGTGGCGCCGTCGATGGCGGCCTCCAGCAGCGGCGAGCTGACGGCCATGCGGGCGGCCTCGGCGGCGCGGTTGTCGCCCGTGCCGACGCCGATGCCCATCAGGGCAGAGCCGGCGTCGCGCATGATCGTGCGGACGTCGGCGAAGTCGAGGTTGACGAGACCGGGCACCGTGATCAGGTCGGTGATGCCCTGCACGCCCTGGCGCAGCACGTCGTCGGCCTGGCGGAACGCCTCGATGATCGTCGTCTTGCGATCGACGACCTGCAGCAGCCGGTCGTTCTCGATGACGATCAGCGTGTCGACGTGCTCGCGCAGCTCGGCGATGCCTTCCTCGGCCTGCGTCGAGCGACGCTTGCCCTCGAACAGGAACGGCCGGGTGACGACACCGACGGTCAGCGCCTCGAGCTCGCGGGAGAGCTCGGCGATGATCGGCGCGGCGCCGGTGCCGGTGCCGCCGCCCTCGCCAGCGGTCACGAAGACCATGTCGGCGCCCTTGAGCGCCTCCTTCAACTCGTCACGCGTCTCGATCGCGGCAGCACGACCCACCTCGGGGTCGGCGCCAGCGCCGAGGCCACGCGTGGCCTTCGAGCCGATGTGAATCTTGACGTCGGCGTCGCACATCTGCAGCGCCTGGGCGTCCGTGTTGACGGCGATGAATTCCACGCCGGAAACGCCCGCGTCGACCATCCGATTGACGGCATTGGTACCGCCGCCGCCGACGCCGACGACCTTGATCACTGCGAGGTAGCTACCCGACTGATCTCTCATACGCATATCGACTCGACCTCAAGCTGTAGTGGAGGGTGCGGGTGTCGAGCCTCTCCTTGAAGCGGAGAGTACGTGCGCCCCGCATGGCTGTCAACCACGTATTTCCGCGATGTGCAGGGGAAAACCCTAACCCTCAACCTACGACTTGAGAGTTTGTCCCGGCGACCGGGCGCTCGGGGACACTGACATCGATATAGCGCTCCACCCCGCCCTGAGCCAGGATGCGACGGGCGATCGCGAGCTTCAGCGGCACCTGCTGCAGCGCGCCGAGACGCACCTCGAAGCCATCGCGCAACGTGTACGTGAGCCGATCATCGCCTGCCTGGACGCTGCGCACGCGCAGCCCGCCGATGCCCGTGCGGAAGACTGCGGTGGCCGCGTGCACGGCTGCGGCGGTGAGCGGATCGCCCACGGTGGCCCCCACCGAGAGGTCGACGGCGGTCGGCACCCAGATGCGCGGAAGCGCCGGGCTGATGTCGCGCGGCGCTGCGGCGAGGATGCGTGCCCGCTCCGAGACGACGTACGCCGCCCGGCCCTGACGGAGCACCGCGACGCGACGCGCCGTGGTCAGCGCCACCTGCAGGCCATGCGGGAAGGAGCGGTCGATCGTGACCGTCTCGACATCCGGGATGGCAACGAGACGCTCGGCGACGTCGGTGGTGCCGACGCGCAGCAGGCTCGTGCCGACGAGCGGCTGCAGCGCCCGCTCGACCTGGCGCTCGACCCTCGCCGAGGCGCCGGTGACGCGGATGTCGTGCACCGCGAGCAACGAGGTATCGCGGCCCACGAGGTACAGCGCGGTCGCCATGCCGACGAGCGCGAAGCCGATCAGCAGCGAGCGGCCCGAGGGGATGAGGCGGACGAACTGGAAGCCTGTGCCGCCGGTGCCGGCACCCGTGCGTGCGCGCGTGGTGCGCGACGACGCGCGAGTGGCGCGTGTCCTGGTCCGTGCGTCAGCGGTCGGCACCCGTCCCAGTTCGCCGCCGGAGGGCCGGGTCCTACGTGAGGGGCGGCAACTCGAGGCCGCCAAGCAGCACGACCTCATGGCGGAGCTCCACACCGAACTGCGCGTAGGCGCAACGGCGCATCTCCGCCATCAGCGCGACGGCGTCACCGGCCCGGGCGTCGCCCGCGTTCTCGATGAAGTTCGCGTGCAGCGGCGACACCTGCGCCCCGCCGATCCGGTGGCCCTTGAGCCCGCACAGCTCGACAATGCGGCCGGCCCCGAGCGGGGCGCCGTCCGGGCCGAGCGGCGCGGCGGGGCCGGCCGGGTTCTTGAAGACGCTGCCGAAGGTGCGCCGGTTGGTCGGCTGTGATGCCTTGCGTCGGGCGTTGAGGTCTGCAACGGCGGCGCGGATGTCGGCAGGGTCGCCCGGCGCCAGGCGGTACTCGACCAGCGCGACGACCTGGCCCACCGCGAGCCCGGAGTGGCGGTACGAGAGATCGAGCTCGGTGGCAGTGCGCCAGGCGCTGCCGCCCGCAGCAACGACGAGCGCGCGCTCCATGACCTGCGCCCAGTCGCTGCCGTACGCGCCGGCGTTCATGCGCACGCCGCCGCCGGCCGTGCCGGGGATCGCGCAGGCGAACTCGAAGCCGGCGAGACCGGCCCGGCGAGCGGCGTGCAGGCACACCGCGTTCGCGGCTCCGCCGCCCGCGGCGAGCAACAGCCCGTCCACCGCCACTGCGGCCAGCTCGCCGGTGAGTCGCAGCACGAGCGCCTCCACCCCGTCGTCGTGCACGAGCAGGTTCGAGCCGAGGCCGAGCGGCACCACGACAACGCCGCGCCCCGCCGCCCAGTCCAGCGCCTCCTCCAGCTCGCCCAGCGTGGCCGGCTCGCAGTACCAGCGCGCCTCGCCGCCGGCCCCGAACGTGGTGTGCCGGGCGAGAGCGACGCTCTCGGCGATCACGAGCTCGGTCATGCGCCCGCCCCGGGCCCCGGATGGCGTGCCAGCTCGTCGAGCACGAGGCTGCCCGCGGTCTCGACGTCGCCCGCGCCGACCGTGAGGATCGCATCGCCGGGGCGGGCCTGCCGCGCCAGCCAGCGAGCGCCATCGGCCAGGGCGGGCGTCCAGGCGAGCGGCAGGCCCGGGCGCGTCTCGGCGACCGCGGCGACGACCAGCTCACCCGTCACGCCGGGCAACGGCTGCTCGCGCGCCGGGTAGATCTCGGTAACGGCGACCGCGTCGGCAGCGGCGAGCGCCGCGCCGAAGCCGTGGGCCAGGTGCAGCGTGCGCGAGAAGAGATGCGGCTGGAAGAGGACGAGCACGCGGGCGAAGCCGGCGTCGCGGGCGGCGGCGATGGTCGCGGCGACCTCGGTCGGGTGATGACCGTAGTCGTCGATCACCGTCACGCCGCGCTCCTCGCCCTTGCGGTCGAAGCGGCGGCCGGCGCCGCGGAAGCGGGCGAGCACCGGGGCCGCCTCCTGGCGCGGCACGCCGGCCAGCTCCAACGCTGCGAGAGCCGAGGCGGCGTTGCGCCGGTTGTGCTCGCCCGGGATCGCCAGGGCAAGGTCGACGGGCGGCAGCTGCCAGCCGCGAATCGCGTGCGGCGCCCGGGCGAGCCAGCGCTCAAACAGCTCCTCCACCTCCGCGAGCGAGGCGAACTCGGTGTGGTGATCGAGATCGACGTTGAGGACGACGGCCACGTCGGGCGCCAGCTGCTCGAGCGAGCGGTCGGACTCGTCACCCTCGGCGACGAGCCAGCCGGCGCCCGCCCCGGCGTTGCCACCGAGCTGGGGCACGATGCCGCCGATGATGAAGGACGGAT
>Ga0114970_10003185_pt1 | contig 12118 bp, 9 predicted proteins | sample M_140205_XF_Meta_FD_87030 | JGI IMG/M metagenome (GOLD analysis project Ga0114970, IMG submission 87030) | Freshwater microbial communities from Lake Montjoie, Canada to study carbon cycling - M_140205_XF_MetaG | ecosystem: Environmental > Aquatic > Freshwater > Lake | place: Lake Montjoie... | reverse complement strand
CATCTCGAATCCCCATTTCTTACATACTCGTTGCGCTGCACTGTCACTGACAACAATACTCCCCTCTTCATCACCTCACCGCAGCCTGAGTTGTCACTGTCACACCCAACAGTGGGCCTCCGATAAGAAATTTTCTGATTGCGCAGGCAGACTCTCAAGGTGAGTGATTCAACGTCTGCCAATGATCGTTCCCGTGACTTGCAGTGGGGCTCATTTACTGAGCGGGGTCCGTGGGAACTAGATCGTCAGAGCATTCGCTGGTTGGGATCTACGCAGGCCCTCCGCTCTCAGGCGAATGCGGAAGTTCCTGTTCTGACTACGCCACGTCGTCTGCCACCAGGGGGACGAGTCGTCATAGTGACGATCAACGTTGTCAAGGCACTTGCTCCTTGGTTCATAAAAAAGAAGCGCAACAAATATGTCGATCGCTCCGCCAGCCAAGCTGATGTGTCGTTGCGTCTGAGAAAAGCAGTCGAAACTCTTGGTCCGACCTACATCAAGTTGGGTCAAATCATTTCCTCGGGAGAAGGTCTGTTTCCTCCTGAACTCGTCGAGCAATTCAAAAAATGTCGTGACCAAGTTCCCGCCGAGCCATTCTCCACCGTGCGCCAAACCGTTGAACAAGATTTGGGTGCGCGTCTTGAAGATGTCTTTGAATGGTTTGATGAAAGAGAATTAGCCGCAGCATCCATTGCCCAAGTACACGCCGCACGTTTGCTCACAGGTGAAGATGTCGTCGTCAAAGTACAACGACCGCGGGTGGCAAGCCTGGTGCGCAAGGACCTCACAGTCATGGCATGGATCGCCCCATACCTAGTCGGCCGAATCCCTATTTCTGCGTTAGCGAATCCCCCAGCTCTTGTTGAACTTTTTGCCGAAACCATTGTTGAAGAACTCGACTTTCGTTTGGAGGCATCCAACATGCTCGATGTCGCCGCAATGTTGCATGACTTAGGACAAGAGGGATACATCGTTCCACGACCCCACCCCACTCTTGTAACGCGCCGAGTTCTGGTGATGGAACGCATCTCTGGCTTTAACTTTGATGATGTGGCTGGTATGAAAGACGCCGGCATTGACACAGAAGCAGTCATTCGCACTGGCATGATCGCCTTTATGGAAGGCGCGATGATCCACGGTATTTTCCACGGCGATCTTCACGGCGGCAACTTATTCGTTCTGCACGATGGACGAACAGCACTTTTAGATTTCGGCATTGTGGCACGCTTGTCGCAAGAACGTCGTTTGGCGTTTCTACGACTGATGCTCAGTGCAACGACCAACGACGTCATGGGTCAGATGACTGCGCTGCGCGATTTGGGCGCACTACCAATGGACACAGATCTGGGCGCTGTCATTAAAGATCTACGTCTTGATCAAGCCACCATTGACCCAACCACACTGTCGGGTGAGCAAATGGTCACTGAGGTACAGAGAGTGATCAAAGCCCTCCTCGGATATGGGGCGAGTCTGCCCAAAGAACTCATGCTCTATGTCAAGAACATGGTGTTTCTTGATGGGGCGATCTCACGTCTAGCGCCCGAACTTGACATCCTCGGCGAGGTCGCCAATATCTCCATGATGTTCGCTCAACGACATGGCGACCGCCTAGGTAAAGAACTCGGAGTTGATCCCGACGCAGTGGCCTTTGATATGTCGGGAGTCAAAGCCAGTTTGGGACTCGAAGATAATGTTGACCGCATGACATATAAAGAACTTCAGGCCAGACGTGATCTGATCCAAAAACGCATGCGCGATCATGTGGGTCATTAACAACTAGGTTGGGTTCTCGTTATGCGCCTTGTCGTCGCTCGTTGCAGCGCTCAATATGCCGGTCGCCTCGATGCCACGTTGCCAGAGGCAGTTCGCTTGGTGATGGTCAAAGCCGACGGTTGCGTGGCCATCCATAGCGATGGTGGTGCCTATAAACCTCTGAACTGGATGACAGCGCCCAACACCATCGTCGAATTGGAGGGTCAATGGGTTGTTACCAATCCAAAGGGTGAAACTCTGACCATCACTTTTCACGAGATATTCAGTGATCACGCTCAAGAGTTTGGCGAGGATCCTGGTTTACAAAAAGACGGTGTCGAGGCACATCTACAAGAACTTCTTGCAGCCCTACCCGAGACAATTGAAGATGGCCTCATTCTCGTGCGCCGCGAATGGCCGACGCCGATTGGTCCCGTGGACTTGATGTGCATCGACCGTCACGGAAATTCCGTGGCCATTGAAATCAAACGTCGTGGCGAGATTGACGGCGTTGAACAACTTGCGCGTTATCTCGAACTCTTACGACCTGACGCCAACCTCAAAGGATTGCGTGGAATCTTTGTGGCCCAAGTTATTAAACCCCAAGCGCGAACAATGGCAGAACAACGAGGAATTGCTTGGGCAGAAGTTGACTACGAAGATCTGCGTGGCCGCCGACCAGAAGAACTACGACTCTTCTGAATTCAGGAGTGACGCACGAGACCTTGATCGATCACAACTCGATCACCGACTGACGTTGTGAACACTGTTTCACCTGAGGCAATTGTCCACATCCGCACAGTCAGAGCATCTCCCGGCATAACTGGCGAAGAGAAACGACCTTCAATGTGATTGAACTTAGTGACATCGTTATTACACAATGCGCCTAACAATGCGCGGCCAGTAAAACCATATGAACACAAACCATGCAAGATCGGGCGATCAAATCCGCCGATAGCAGCGAAGGATGGATCCGTGTGCAGTGGGTTGCGGTCGCCCGAGAGGCGATACACGAAAGCCTGATCAGGCGAGGTCTGCAATGTCACTTCGTGATCGGGCGTGCGCTCTGGTGGAGCATTCTGAGGTCCCGATGGTCCGCGGTCGCCGTCCCATCCGCCTTCACCGCGAATGAACACTGATGAACGCGTGGTCCACAACAATTCACCACTCTTCAACTTGGTCTCGGCTTCAGTGACAACAACGGCAGCCTTACCCTTGTCGTACATCGCTACAACTTTGTCTTGCACTGTCACTTCGGCCTCAACAGGGATTGGACGATGCAACGTGATCGCTTGCGAACCGTGCACCAACATCGCGAAGTTAAATGAACCGATTTCACTCATCGCACTCTTGCCCGCTGAAGCCGTGCCTGAGCCAGCAACAACAGCAAAGGTTGGAAACACAACTTGCTGAATGTCTTTGGTGTTCTCTGTGGTGAATGGCAGATCGCTTTGACCTGCTCCAATTCCCACGGCATACAACAAAGCATCTTTCGAATTCCATGACATGGTACGAATATCGCCGACAGCGCCGACAGCAGATGGATTCAATGGCATTGCATTTCTCCTTAAGTAGTGATGTACAGGTTCTAGTTCTTTACGGGATCAAATTACGAACGCGGCTGCGGCCAACCGCCTGGAGTTCCGTCCATACCCGAGTTTTTGCGGGCCTGAGCCAACAATTCAGCCACAATCGGACCAAGAATGGTCGGGTCGTCAACTGGTGCATGCTTTGGTCCACGGACCCAACCTTCAGAGACGGCCAATACATCGCCACTCGCTTCGAAGATGCGTCCTGTCACGCCTGCTGCTTCGTCAGAAGCCAACCACGTAACGATCGGTGCGATCCAACGTGGCGAACGCTTCTCTCGTTCTTCGTCACTCTCTGGTGCCGGTCCGAGACCTTCAGTCATACGAGTCAAAGCCACGGGTGCAACAGCATTGACTGTGACGCCATAGCGCGACATTTCCAATGCGGCGATGTTGGTGAATGATGCGATGCCAGCCTTGGCGGCTCCGTAGTTGGTCTGACCAGGGTTGCCGTAAATGCCCGACACTGACGTGGTGTTGATGATCCGACCCGATACTGGCTTACCCGCCTTGGACTGCTCACGCCAGTACACGCAAGCAAAGCGTGTCGGAGCGAAAGTTCCTTTGAGGTGCACGTTGATGACCGCGTCCCACTCTGCTTCAGACATTGAGAACAACATCCGGTCGCGCAAGATCCCTGCGTTATTGACCACGATGTTCAGATCGCCGAATGTCTCAATCGCGGTATTGATCAGACGCTCTGCTCCCGCCCAATCGCTGACACTGTCACCATTGGAAACAGCCTCGCCGCCCATGCCACGAATTTCGGCTACCACTTGATCAGCAGGACTGAGGTCACCACCGCTTCCATCAACATTGCCGCCCAGGTCATTCACCACAACCTTGGCACCTTGAGATGCCAAACTGAGGGCGTGTTCACGTCCGATTCCACGACCGGCTCCGGTCACGATTGCAACTTTTCCTTCACATAACCGAGCCATCTCGGATCTCCATTCAACTTTGTCGTCCCACCCACGATGGATGTGACATGTACGTTGTCAATTATAGAGAATGGCATTGGGTAGCGCACCAATCGATGCCCGCTTCTAGCCTGACAATGTGACACTCAACGGTCAAATGACCTCTTCTGACTGTGATCTGCTGATCGTCGGGGCGGGTCCTGCGGGCATTGCCGCGGCGATCACCGCCACACGTGCTGGGTTGCACGTGATCGTGATCGACAAGGCTCAATTTCCACGCGATAAATGTTGTGGCGACGGCCTCACCACGTTGGCATTACGCGAACTTGAAAAACTGAACTTCGACCCAGCGACCGTACCTTCGTGGTTCGATGTTGAGGCCGCTTGGTTGCGCTCGCCAAGTGGACGCGAAGTGTGTGTGCCCTTGCCGACAAGCGGAAAGTTCGCTGCCGTCACTCCGCGCCTTGAACTTGATAACGCTTTACTCACGCAGGCTCGGCATGAAGGAATCACTGTCCTAGAGAATTGCGCATATGAATCGCTGAGCGTCAACAGTGAGCAACTTTTTGTTTCGGTGCGTGCCAATGATGAACCGCGTGTCTTTCGCAGCACATGGCTCATTGCCGCAGATGGAATGTGGAGTCCAGTACGCAAGTCACTTGGTCTCTCCGAGCCCGGATACCTCGGTGAATGGCACGCCTTTCGCCAATACGCCAGCAATGTCACGGGCACGGCGGCGCAACGATTGACCATTTGGTTTGACGCAGATTTGTTGCCGGGTTACGCCTGGAGTTTTCCGCTTCCTGGCAATCGCGCCAATATCGGTCTCGCGTTATTGCGCGATGGCAAGCGACGTATCGGCGATATGAAAGATGTCTGGAATGACCTCTTACAACGAGAACATGTTGTGGAGGCACTTGGTCCAAACTTTGTCCTTGATGACCGACATACCGCCTGGCCGATCCCTGCACGCATTGATCAAGCTATGACAGCATCGGGTCGCGTGTTATTCGTCGGTGACGCGGTGACGGCGACAGATGCCTTGACTGGCGAAGGTATTGGCCAAGCATTGCTCACGGGTTCTCTTGCTGCCCAGGCAATTGCGGCTGGTGGCGAACCCGCCACAGTCCGCAAGCGCTACGAGATGTCGGTCACAGACCATTTGCTGGCTGACCATCGAATGTCGGTACGCGTTTCCAAGGTCCTTTCACACCGAAGAGGAGCCCGTGGGGCAATCTCTCTGCTGGCCCATGCAGGTCAAAGAGGTCGACAATACTTTGCCCGCTGGATGTTTGAGGATGAGCCTCGGGGAATCGCCCTGACCCCTCGACGCTGGCATCGGCGACTGTTTCGCCAGCACGGTCCCTACCGCTAAATCGGGGCTCATCTACTACGGTATTGCCATGCGTACGCGTCTGACAGAACTACTTGATATTGAACACCCGATCATGCTCGCTGGTATGGGCGGAGTCTCCTACAGCGAACTTGTTGCTGCTGTGAGCGAGGCGGGTGGCATTGGAACCTTCGGCGCCGCTCCAATGGGACCTGGGCAACTTGCTGAAGAATTGGATGCCGTACGCAAACTGACATCGAAGCCTTTTGGGGTTGATCTTTTGGCGGCGATTCCCGGACAACTAGAAAAAGAAGTCGAGACCATCATCAAAGGTGGTGCTCGTATTTTTGTCGCTGGACTTGGAGTGCCACGGGAAATCATCGACGTGTTGCACAAAAACAATATTTTGGTTGGATCAATGTGTGGCAAGGTGCGCCACGCTGAGGCCGCACTTGCAAGTGGCTGCGACTTCGTTGTCGCCCAAGGCACCGAAGGTGGCGGACACACGGGAACTGTTGCCACGATGGCCTTAGTACCTCAAGTTGTTGACGCCGTCGGACACAAGATCCCCGTTGTAGCCGCTGGTGGCTTATTTGATGGTCGAGGTTTGGCCGCGGCCCTTGCGCTTGGCGCCGATGGCGTGTGGATGGGCACGCGTTTTATCGCTACCCCAGAGGCTCATGCGCCGCAAGGGTATAAAGACACGTTGATTACTCTCCCCGAAGATGGCACAGTCGTTTCACGCGCCTACACGGGCAAGACCTGTCGCGTCGTGCGAACTGAATGGACTCAGCATTTTGAGGAGCATCCTGAGGAACTCAGCAAATTTCCCGAGCAAGTCATGAAGTCAATCCGTGCCGGTGCAAACCACATGGGGGCTCCCATTGATACACATGTGGACGTCAATAATGAATTCATGCCAGCTGGTCAGGGTGTCGGAGCAATCAAGAGTTTGATTCCTGCCGGTGACCTTGTTCGCCAAATCATGGCCGAGGCCGAACAGGTCATTGATCTGATGAAAAAGTTCGCCAAATAACACGGCCTTCGAAGTGACGCCCACTTCGCCCCTCGGCCTGACCAGCACTTAGCTTCGCGTTAAGAAAGCGTAAAAAAGACAAAGAAGTCTCTTCTTGTCGGACACACTTTGGTCAGTGCCACATCCCAATCAACCTCAGTCGCGTTTTAGAAATGCCGCGCAACTTTTGATTCTGCCGGCGTTCATTGCATTTGTTTCTCTCTGCACTTCGTCGGTGCGCGAACAGATGGGACTCGTTAACGTCGCTCTGGCGCTGGCGATTCTGACAACGATTTCGGCGATGATTGATTGGAAGTCCGGAATCATTGCGTCTTTCACTGCCGGATTAACACTGAACTATTTTCACACCAAACCTTTGCATTCATTGCGAATCACAGCACCTGGCGACATCTGGATGATCACTCTCTTGACAGCGCTCGGACTTTTCACAAGTCTGTTTACGGCCTTCAGAGTACGCAAGGTTTTACAGCAACATCTCTCTGAACATGCCGATGACGTTTCTCATTCACTCTTGACGCGACTATTCGAAAATCGACCGGTAGCGGACGTGTGGCACGAGTCAGTGGAATCGCTCTGCTCCGAACTCACCCTCGTCGAGGTTCGCATTGACGTCGTCCCAAACTTACGACTCCCTGTCATCGCGCGTCTCAAAACTTCTGACCACCGGACGAACCCCCAATCAGTCGTCGTGTTACCAGAGTGCGGTGCGGTCGTTGAATTTAGCAATCCCGCCATCGGTAGCCATCTTGTCCTCACCCCTCGTACTGGAATGGGGTCAGTCTCCATGCCTCGATCAGCAGTCTTTGCCTTTGTTGACCAGATCGAACGAACCCTCTAAGTACGGTCGAGGATGAGAGGGTCACCTCGGGCAGAATGGCAAGGTGCAACCAGGAAAGCTCCGTATTTACCTTGGCGCCGCAGCTGGCGTCGGTGCCACATTTGCGATGCTTGACGAAGCATGCCGACGATCAGAGCGTGGAACCAAAGTGGCAATTGGCTGCGTAGAAACTCACGCGCGCTCAAAGACCGCTGCTCTCTTAGAACAACTTGATCGGGCTCAGACGCTCACACAGACCCTCGATATTGATTGCATCGTCGCTTCAAATCCAGAAATCGTCCTTGTTGATGACCTCGGCCGACATCAGAACAATGATCCCAGTTCACCCTTTCATTGGGAGATTGTTCAACTGATTCTGAATGCCGGAATTGATGTACTCGCAACCGCGAATATCCAGCATCTGGCATCTCTCGCCGACGATGTTTCCCACATCATCGGAACTGCCCCAGAGGGATTCATTCCTGATCAATTTCTATTCAAGGCACAACAGGTTGAACTGGTTGACGCCACACCCGAAGCGATTCGTCGACGCATTGCCCATGGGAACGTTTTTGGTCCTGACGATTTGCGACCCCAGGATGCCGATCTGTTTAATACCGATGCATTTGCAAGATTGCGACTCATCTCACTTGAGTGGATGGCGACGCATATCGCCACCCGAACGAGCGAATCTGCTGATCTCCGAGAAAGAATCATTGTCGGAGTCAATAGCAGCACCGATGTGCAGAGCCTCCTTCGTCGCGCTGCCCGTCTTGCCGCTCGATCTCATGGGTCACTCATTTGTCTTTATGTGATTGACCCGCGCAGTGAACCTGATCCACATGCCCTTGAGAAAATCCGCCACGAAGTTCATACTTTAGGAGGCTCCATTCATGAACTGTCTGGGAGGGATTTTTTGGCATCCTTGGCGAATTTTGCAAAGGTTGAAAATGCCACACAAATCATCATTGAGACACCGCAAATTCCACTTTGGGAGAAGATAGTTCGGCAACGCTCACTTGAAATATTCAGCGCTGGACTACCCGGAATAGACCTGCACATAGTTCATTCACACAAAGTCCGCTCACAGAGAACTGCCACATATTTTGCATCTTCAATTTCTTCGCAGCGACAAACATTTGGCTTCATATTTGCCGCTGTGTCCCTCGGATTATTGACAACAGTGCTAACCCTGAATCGTCCGTCGCTTTCGGTCACGACTTCGTTGTCTCTATTTCTTCTCGCTGTAGTGTCAACGACCGCGATTGGCGGCGCTGTGCCTGGCTTAGTCGCAGCCCTCATCGCTCCATTTCTTGTCAATTGGTTTCTCATTCCGCCATATCAGACTTTAAGGATCAACAATGGTGAAAACATTCTGGAACTCGCCGTATTCGTGTCTGTGACGACAATCGTTTCAATCTTTGTCTCCCAAGCTTCGCAGCGCTCAGTTGAAGCTAAACGAGCATGGAGTGAAGCTTCGACACTTGCAGCATTATCAGAACCGGCAAGCTCTGACCCACTAGACAATATTCTCGAATTGCTTATTCAGACCTTCAAATTTACAGCAGTAAAAGTTGTTGATACAAAGGGCGAATCGCATCAAACAATTTCACAGGTAGGCGAAGCCTCGCTATTGAGCGATAGCGCACCAAGTTTCATCGCCCCGATATCCGAGGGAGTCGTCCTATCAGCCTATGGCAACCCCATCAGCGTTGATGACCACCGGGTTCTTCACGTCTTTACTGGTCACCTCACAAAAGCCATTGAACAAAAACAACTTCGCGAAATCGCTCTTGCCGCTGATTCACTTGAACGAGCAGATGAATTGCGTACAGCCATTTTGCGATCAGTCTCACATGACTTACGTTCGCCACTAGCCAGCATCAAGGCTTCGGTGTCGACATTGCGACAAACCGATGTCACTTGGTCAATAGATATCCAGCAAGAATTTCTCTCGTCTATTGAGAGCGAGACAGATCGTTTGACTTCAATCGTCACCAACTTGCTTGACCTCAGTCGGCTTGAGTCAGGGGCGATGCAACCCGCCATACGTGCAGTGTCACTTGAAGAGGTTGTACCCTCAGTGGTGCACTACTTTGAGACGAATCACAAAAATCTCAACCTTGATTTACCAGCAGATATTGAAGACGTCGCAGTCGACCCTGCGCTTCTTGAACGTGTCATCGCCAACTTGCTCGATAATGCGTTCAAGTGGTCGCCCAGTCAGTCAATAGTGACGATCCGCGCTCACCAGAGTGGAAACTATGTGCAAATTCATTTCATTGACCATGGGCCAGGAATCTCTCAAGAGCATAAGCAAGTCGTCCGACAACCCTTCCATCGCGTTGGTGATACGAATCAAAATGGCGGCTTGGGCCTCGGTCTTGCTATCGCCGATCGTTTAATGGAATCCATGAATGGGAGGCTTGAGTTGCGCGACACGCCGGGTGGCGGACTCACTTCTGTTGTATTGCTCCCGATTTATCGAAGGTTCATCGCATGAGCAGGATTCTGTGTGTCGATGATGAGCCACATTTGCTCAAGACTCTTGGTGCGAACCTTAAGGCCAGAAATTATGAGGTTGACCTCGCTGCTTCAGGTGAACGAGCCCTTGAGCTTGCGCAAGCCCACCGACCAGATCTCATTATTCTCGATCTCGGTCTGCCTGGCATCTCCGGCATTGAGGTCATTCGCTCACTACGACATTGGACCGCTACTCCGATCCTCGTTCTTTCGGCCCGTGATACCGAATTTGACAAGATCGGTGCGCTCGATGCCGGAGCTGATGACTATGTCTCAAAACCTTTTGGGATGGGTGAACTTTTGGCCCGTGTGCGCTCAACTCTGCGCCGCTCGATTCCAACAAACGAATCTCCGACTATTGGGACCCCTGATTTCACCGTTGACCTCGCAGCGCAACAAGTGACATCCCATGGCAAAGTCGTCAAATTGACCGGGATCGAATGGAATTTGGTCGAAATACTCGTACGCCACTCTGGACAACTCGTCACAAGTCGTGAACTGCTCAAGGCGGTCTGGGGACCCGAATACGGCACCGAAACTAACTACTTGCGAGTTCATATGGCTCATATCCGCCGCAAACTTGAACCAGACTCAAGCCACCCCATCTACTTTCATACTGAGATCGGAATGGGCTACCGGTTTGTCCCCCCAGAGACCCGTTAAGAAAGCGCTAACTTCCGCAAAAATCAGAGACTCATCTGGCAGGGTTGGCTTGCTGATGCGTCAGCAACCTATGGCTTCGATTAAAAAATTCCTCATTGGCAAACCTCTCTCGAGTGCTGATGAACAGCACCAACGTTTGAGTCGCGTTATCGCCCTCCCCGTATTCGCTTCCGACGCAATTTCCTCAACGGCCTATGCCACCGACGAAGTGATGGCGGTCCTACTTTTGCAAGCCGGAATCGGCGCTGTCGCTTTCAATACGTTGGTACCCATTGCAATTGTGGTGTGCGTCTTAATGGCCATCGTGGTGACCTCGTATCGCCAAACCATCATGGCCTATCCGTCGGGTGGCGGCGCCTACATCGTGAGTCGTGAAAACCTCGGCACAATTCCTGCATTAGTCGCTGGTTCATCGCTACTTGTTGACTACATCTTGACCGTTGCAGTGAGTGTGGCTGGTGGCGTACTGGCGATTCGTACCGCAATCGGTTTTGATCACAAATGGACTGTTCCCGTTTGTTTGTTATGCGTGTTCATCATGACCGTCATGAACTTGCGAGGCGTCAAAGAATCTGGTGCCGCTTTCGCTGGACCGACGTACTTCTACATCGTCATGTTGGTCATGTTGATTGCCACGGGCTTTTATCGAATCTTTGTGCAACATGTCGGACCGATTCCAGTAGACCTACTCAGCCCCGAAGCTCAAGAACTACGAGAAGGCGCCAAATCGCTTGGCTTGATGATGCTCCTGCGAGCGTTTTCATCTGGTGCCGTAGCGCTGTCAGGTGTCGAAGCCGTGTCCAACGGCGTGCCCGCATTCCGTAAGCCCGAAAGCAAGAACGCCGCGATCACTCTGATGTGGATGGGCGGAATACTTGGAACCTGTTTCTTCGGCGTATCCGTCCTTGCTTCTCACCTCAAGCCATTCCGTGGCGAAGCCGACGGTAACGGCCTTGGCTTGATGGCCGAATATCTCTATGGTGGAAAAGGCGTTCTCTTCTGGATGACCATGATCGCAACATTCTTGATTTTGATCTTGGCAGCCAACACTGCCTATGCCGACTTCCCTCGACTGGCATCAATCATTGCCAAGGACGACTTCCTGCCCCGTCAATTCTTTAATCGTGGTGCACGCCTCGTTTTCTCAAATGGCGTGCTTTTCCTAGCGGCAGTGTCAAGCGTATTGATCGTCGCCTTTGACGGAGACATTTCAAAACTCATTCCGCTCTACGCATTCGGGGTGTTTACCGGATTCACACTCAGCCAAACGGGAATGGTGAAACACCATTTGCGTCTGCGCGAGCCACATTGGCAGATTGCCCTTGCCGTCAACGCAGTTGGTGCGGTCACCACCGGACTCATCGCCATGATCGTGGTGGTTTCAAAGTTCACCGAAGGCGCATGGATCCCAGCGTTCCTCATACCGTTTATGGTTCTGACGTTCCGAGCCATCGGACGCCACTACGCCAAGGGCCGCAAAGTAGT
>Ga0114970_10003180_pt1 | contig 12126 bp, 7 predicted proteins | sample M_140205_XF_Meta_FD_87030 | JGI IMG/M metagenome (GOLD analysis project Ga0114970, IMG submission 87030) | Freshwater microbial communities from Lake Montjoie, Canada to study carbon cycling - M_140205_XF_MetaG | ecosystem: Environmental > Aquatic > Freshwater > Lake | place: Lake Montjoie... | reverse complement strand
TGGTTGCTCGATTACGAATACGCGGGCATGAACGATGCGTTCTTCGATCTCGCCAACCTCAGCGTGAACTGCCAGCTCACCCCATTAGCCGATGCCGAACTGCTCACGCTGTACTTCGGTGCCGTCACCGATGTGCGCTGGGCGCGGCTCCAACTGATGAAAGTAATGAGCGAGTTTCGCGAGGGCATGTGGGCCGTGGTCCAGCAAGCAATCAGCACCCTCGACACCGACTTTGTTGCGTATGCCGACGAGCGACTCAGCAACTGCGAACGCCTCGCATCGGTTGACGACTTCGGCACGTGGATGACCGATGCTCGCGGCGATCCGCGGGTCTAGATTCTGTTCTCATGCGAACTCATGCGCGGGCAGTGATCATCGGCGGAGGAGTTGGCGGCGCAAGCATCGCCTACCACCTCACCTTGTTGGGCTGGAACGACATCGTTTTGGTCGATCGAGACCAACTCACCAGTGGCTCGACCTTTCATTCAGCAGGCCTTGTTGGCCAACTTCGTAGCAGCGTCACACTGACCAAGATGATGATGTACGGCGCCGAGCTGTACCGCCATCTCTCTGAAGAGACCGGGCACGAGGTCGGCTGGCACGAGGTTGGCTCGCTGCGCCTTGCGTCAACACCCGAGCGGCTTGAAGAGCTACGGCGTCAGGCCGGATGGGCAAAGACCTTCGGCTTGCCGCTTGACCTCATCAGTACTCAAGAAGCGCTCGAACGGTTCCACGGTTTGTTCGATCCCACCGATGTGCTCGGCGCGGTGTGGCTGCCCACCGACGGATGGCTCAACCCGAGCGACCTCACCATGGCGCTCGCTGCCGGTGCGCGCGGCCGCGGCGCCGAGATTCAGACCATGACTCGAGTACTCTCGATCGGCGTCGAAGAAGTTGGTGGCCGCAAGCGCGTCACCCATGTAGAGACCGACAAGGGTCGCATCACATGCGACGTGGTTGTGAACGCAGGCGGCATGTACGCGCACGAGATCGGACGCATGGCCGGGGTCAACGTACCCATCGTGCCAATGGCGCACCAGTACGCGATCACACGACCAAAAGTCACCGTGCCCAGTGACCTGCCAACGATGCGTGACCCAGATCGCTTGGTGTACTTCCGCGAAGAAGTGGGCGGAATGATCATGGGCGGTTACGAGCGCAATCCTGATCCGTGGTGCCTCGATGGAAACATCCCGCCCACCTTCAACAACACGTTGCTGACCCCCGACTGGGATCGCTTCTTGCCGCTCACCGAGGCTGCACAAACGTTGGTGCCGTGCATGGAAGACGCCGACGTGCATCAGCTCATCAACGGGCCCGAGGCGTTTACACCCGATGGCGAATTCATTCTGGGCGAGAGCGAAGTCGGTGGGTTCTTCGTGGCCGCCGGATTCTGCGCACACGGCATCGCCGGCGCAGGCGGCAACGGCAAAGTGATGGCCGAGTGGATCGTTGGTGGCGAGCCACCAATGGATCTTTGGAAGATGGACATCCGGCGCTTCGGACCGCAATACCGATCACGCCAGTTCAGCCTGGAGCGCACCCACGAGGTGTACAGCACCTACTACGACATCGTGTATCCCAATCACGAACGACAGGCCACTCGTCCGCTTCGAGTGCCGCCCGCATATGCCCGCCACATTGCGCTCAACGCCGAGTTCGGCGAGAAGAGCGGCTGGGAGCGAGTCAACTGGTACAACTCGAACGAGAACGAAGCGCACGAGCCGCTGCGGCCGCGCGGTTGGGCGGGCCAGCACTGGTCCACCGCCATCGTCACCGAGCATCTCGCCACCCGCACCGCTGCTGGGTTGTTCGATGAGTCATCGTTCGCCAAGATCGAGGTGTCGGGTGCTGGCGCTGCGGTGTTCCTGCAACACATGTGCACGAACAACGTAAACAAGAAGCCCGGCTCCATCACCTATACCCAGATGCTCAACAGCAAGGGTGGCATCGAGTGCGACTTTACGGTCACGCGTCTCGAAGCCGAACGCTTCCTCATCGTCACCGGCACAGCGTTTGGTCGTCACGATCTCTCATGGATCAGTTCGCACGCACCAACCGACGGCTCGGTCGCAGTGCGAGACATCACGTCGTCGATGGCGTGCTTCGGACTCTGGGGACCCAAGGCGCGCGAGATCTTGTCGTCGATTACTGCTGACGACCTCTCGTTTGGCTACATGCAAGCCCGCTTCATCACCGTGGGCGATGTGCCGTGCTGGGCGTTGCGGGTCACCTACGTAGGCGAGACCGGTTGGGAGTTGTACCCCACCGCCGAGTTCGGACTTCGGCTGTGGGACACCGTGATCAAAGCGGGCGCGCCGCACGGTCTTGTGCCCGGCGGATACCGAGCCATCGACTCGATGCGTCTCGAAAAGGGATACCGCGCGTGGGGCAGCGACATCACCAGCGAGACCGATCCATATTCATCGGGACTCGGGTTCGCGGTGCGCACCGACAAAGACTTCGTCGGTCGTTCGGCGTTACCCAGTGTCGATGGCACCGACCAGCGCCTGTGCTGTTTGGTGCTGTCCGATCCGCGATCAGTGGCGTTGGGCAACGAGCCGGTTTCGCTCGCCAACGGCGACATCGTGGGTCGTGTCTCCAGCGGCGGCCTCGGCTATTCGCTCAATGCATCCATCGCCTACGCATGGCTGCCTGTGAGCGCCTCGGCGCCAGGCACCGCCGTGTCGGTTGAAGTGTTTGGCGAAAGCGTGCCAGCCGAAGTGCGCGCTGACCCGCTGTATGACCCAACGGGCGCTCGCCTGCGCGGCTAATCGCGTGGCGCGGCCCGACGTAACAGTTCAGAGATAACAAACGGCCGGCTCCGAAGAGCCGGCCGTTGCCATGTCCGAAATTGAGCAGTGGCTACAGCGTGCCGTGCTCGAGTGCATCGAGCTCGCGCTCGATTGCTCGCAGTTCTTCTGGGGTGCCCTGCACCTTGGGCCCCGTAAACCACTTGTGCGCTGACGAAACCCACCACAGACCGACACCAATGAAACCCAACAGGATCAATGGTCCTGCGTAGTTTGCGGTGTTCACATCGGACCACCATTTCCACGCGGGGAACAATGGCGAGAAGAACAGGATCGAGATGAACAGCACCCAGACCACGCTGATCCATCCGACAATCTTGCTGTATCCCTTCAAGTTCCAGGGCCCTTGAACGAAGTCAGGATTACGGAGCCGCAAGAACACCGGGATCACGTAGCTGATGTAGAGACCCACCACACAGATACCGGTGAGCGCAAAGAAGGCCACCGACACGCCAGCGTCACTCTGCAGTAGCGAGAGCGCTCCGGTTACTGCGGCCGTGATGACACCGAGCCACACGGCGTTGGTAGGTGTGCGCGTTTTGGGGTTGATCTGATGCCACAGCTTCGAACCAGGGAGACCACGATCACGACTAAACGCGTAGATCATGCGGCTGTTCGCAGTCACTGACGCCATGCCACAGAAGTACTGACCGACGATCGAGATGAACACCAGCAGTTTGGCTGCAAAGCCGCTCAAGACTGACTCAAAAATCGTGACAGGAAAGGTGATTCCGATTGCGCTTGCATCGGTCTTCTTCAACGAGTCGGGTGTCGCCAACAAGAACGCAACGTTGAGAACGAGCGCAGCGATTGCCGAGATATAGATGGATCGCACAATGGCCTTGGGCGCGTTGACTCGAGCGCCCTTGGTTTCTTCGCTGACGTGTGCAGAGCCGTCAAATCCGGTGATCGTGTACTGCGCCAGCAAGAACCCGAGGAAGAAGACGTACATCGTGCTGATGCCGCCATGCCATGGGCTGTTGTTCTGGTACTCGAAGAGATAGCCAATGCTCTGCTTATGCGACGGGCCGATAAACAAGATGCCGAAGATCACCGCCACGCCAACCACGTGCCACCAAACGCTGATGTCGCCAAGCACTTTGACAATGCTGTGCCCAAACGTATTCAGCAAGCCGTGCGAGAGCACGACGAGCAAGAAGCACAGGAACAGGTTCCTCGCCGTCGGTGTGATGATGAGCTCTTGCGTCTTCACGCCATCGACGGTCGTTGTGGCGGCGTACATGTTGATGAAGCGAACGATGTAGTTCGCGAGCGCGTAGTCGACCGACGCAATGACTCCGATCTGGCCAATGAAGTTGAACCAACCGGTGAACCATGCCCACAGCGGACCGTTCTTTGTCGCCAACTTGGCCGACCAGAAGTAGAGGCCACCTGCCGTTGGGTATGCCGAGCAAATTTCGCCCATTGACATACCGACCAGCAAGGCAAATACGCCGACGATGCCCCACCCGATGGTGATGACCAAGGGCCCGCCGAAGGTGGCGCCGATCCAGTAGCTCGTGAAACCACCAGCCAAGATCGAGATGATTGAGAAACTGATTGCAAAGTTGCTAAACGTGCCCATGCCGCGGTGCAGCTCTTGGGCGTAGCCCATGCTGTGTAGGTGTTCGCGGTCCTCATCGACAATCTCTGACATCTGATAATCCTCCCTACTGCCGCCCCCGAGAACGGCTAGTAATTCAAGGTTTAACAGGCGCGATACCCCCGAATGTGCGACCCTTGCGGGCCACGGGCGGCCGTGGATCAGCCGTGGGTCAGCTGCCGGCTACGTGCTCGACGTACCAATCGACGATGCGACTCGCATTGGGACGGCTCGTCAACACGTTGCGAGCTGTCTCGATACGGAGATCGGCGACATCAATGCCTTGTGCGCGCAACTCGTCGCCGCCCTTGCCGCTTGACCACCGAGCAATGATCGAGTCGGTCGCCTCGGGATGAAACTGCGTGGCAAAGCTACGCCCGAGCCGAAACGCTTGGGGCGCCCGCGGCGACCGAGCCAGTTCTTCGGCGCCGGGCGGCACGGTAAGCACGTCGTAATGCCACTGCATCCACGGACCCGGAGCAATCACGTCACCAAGCGTGCTCACCACGTCGTCGTGCCAGCCGACCTCGGGTTCGGGAGCACGAACGACCGTGCCACCAAAGGCGGCCGCCATCGACTGCGCACCGAAACAGACGCCATAGACCGGAACACCGCGAGCATGCGCTGTTCGAATGAGCGCAAGTTCGGCGTTCACTTCGTCGGCGATGTGTGGCCAGTAGACGCTCCAGTCGCTGCCGAGCAACACCACCTGATCGACGCCATCGAGCGTTGGCCATTCGACGGGTCGCTCGCGATGACACTCAGTAAACGAATAACCATGGTGACGAAATCGTTCGCCTGTGTACCCGGGATCGCAATCGTTGGAGTTGGCAAGAAGCAGCGCACGCACGGTTGTACCGTAGGCGACATCATGGAACGTGCGCCGATTTCAATTGAGTCAATCGTTGCAGCTCGTGCCAAGGCCCGCGCCTACGTGCAGCACACCCCGGTCACCACCTCAGCAGCGCTGAGCGCGATGTGCGGCGGCGACATCGTGCTCAAGGTCGAGAGCTTGCAGCGCACTGGTTCGTTCAAAATTCGTGGCGCACTCAACAAGCTGGCCGATCTTGGAGACGCGGCCCTCAACGGTGTCACTGCGGGCAGCGCTGGCAACCACGCCCAGGCGTTGGCGTTTGCAGCGAGAACCCGCAACGTGCCGTGCGAGATCTTCGTTCCAGCCGGCGCCTCGATTGCGAAGGTGGCGGCATGCCGCGGATACGGCGCAACCGTGGTCGAGGGCGGCGACTCACTGGATGATGCGGTCGCGTCGGCCCGAGCTCGCTCCGCGCAAGCGAATATGGCGTTCTGCCATCCCTTCGATGACCTGTCGATCATCACCGGCCAAGCCACGCTCGGACTTGAGCTGCTCGAAGACATCGAAAACCTTCGTCAGGTGATCATTCCGCTCGGCGGCGGCGGTCTGGCCTCCGGAGTGGCTCTGGCGTTGAAGCAACAGTTGCCGCATGTGCGCGTGATCGGTGTGCAAGTCGATGCGTGCGCCCCCTACGTGCAGGGTTCTGCTCCAGCTGGAGCGGTGGTCACATTGGCCGATGGCATCGCAGTGAAACGCCCAGGCGACATCACGCGGCCCCTCGTAGAGCAATGGCTCGACGACATCGTGGTAGTCGACGAGAACTCGGTGGCCGACGCAATGATGCTGCTGCTCGAGCGCTCGAAGCTCGTGGTCGAAGGCGCCGGCGCGGTTGGTGTCTCCGCGCTCATGACCAAGCTGGTGAAGCCAGCCACCGATGGCAACACCTGTGTAGTCCTCTCGGGTGGCAACGTAGACCTCGGGGTTTTACCCGGCCTTGTGCGCAGACACGAGACGCGCGCTGGTCGGCGCCTCATCGTGTTTGCACGCATCAGCGATCGTCCCGGTGGTCTTGCTCGACTGTTGGCATTGTTTGCCGAGCTTGGCGCCAACTTGATCGAGGTCGAGCACGTGCGCGACGGCGTCGATCTACACGTTCGCGAGACCGGCGTTCAGGCCGTACTCGAGGTGAAGGGTCGCGGTCACGCAGACGACATTCTCGCTGCCGCTCGTGGTGCCGGTTACGAAGTGGCCGAGATCAGTAGTCGCTGACAACAACGCAGGTTGTCGCTTGGCGAGGCGCCGACGCGGCAGACTGACCCGGTGAGTGCACCGATCATCATCATCGTGGGTCGCCAGAGTTCTCAGGCCAAGGGCGTACGCGCCGAGGCATATGCGTCAGGACAGCGTTACTACCGCGCTATCGAGCGCGCCGGGGGCATCCCAATGATGGTTCCGCCAATGCCTGAGCTGCTTGATGGCCGACTCATCGATCTCATCGGCCGGGTCGACGGTGTGCTCTTCCACGGTGGAGGCGACATCGATCCGCGTCGTTATGGCGACGCTTCTACGGCCGAGCAGTTGTACGGCATCGTGCACGAGCACGACGAAGTTGAGCTCACGGTGATGCGCGCGGCCATCGACCACGATCTCCCCGTTCTCGGCTTGTGCCGCGGGTTGCAGATTCTCAATGTGGCCCTTGGCGGCACCTTGATCCAAGACATCGGCAACCAAGATCACTGGCTGCAGTATCACCCTGTGTCGTTAGAGCCCGACTGCCGCCTTGCCCAAGCGTTTGGCACAAGCCGCCCGCAGCGCTGCCACAGCGTGCATCACCAAATCATCGGCACAGTTGGCAACGGCTTGCGCGTGGTTGGGCACGCCGACGACGGCACGCTTGAGGCGGTCGAGCTTGAATCAGCAACATGGGTGGTTGCAACGCAGTGGCATCCCGAAGACACAGCCCATGAGGACCCCGAGCAACAGAATGTGTTCGACGAACTCGTTCGCCAAGCAGTGGCGGCAAGAAGCCGCGGGTGATCAGCCGCCCGAAGTGGCAGTGGCCACGATGACAACGGTCTCGCTCAGGCCGATGAACCAACCTGGGTTGAATCCCACGTACAACGTGAAGGCAACGCAGAACCCGATAGCGATTGCAGTAGACACGGGCACTCGCACGGTTTCGCGAGCATCGTCGCCCGCTTCGGGATCGGCCAGCCACACGCTGATCAAAATTCGCAGATACAAGAAGGCTGCGATGACCGCCGACACCATGGCCACAATGGCCAGTGCGTAGCTGTGCTGCTCGACTGCGGCTTGGATGACACCGAACTTGGCAATGAATCCCGACGTGAGCGGAACGCCCGCCTGAGCCAACAAGAACACGGTGAGGGCCAGCGCCAACAGTGGCTTCTGACGCGCCAAACCACGGAACGAAGCGAGGTCGGTTGCTGCATCGCCGGTACGGCCGACAACCGAAACGATGGCAAACGTACCCACAACCAGCACGGCGTAGATCAACAGGTAGAGCATCGTGCCGGGCATACCGCCCCTGTCGGCTGACGAACCCCCAGCATGGCCCGCGGCCTCAACACCGATGAGGATGAATCCCGCGTGGCTGATGGACGAATACGCGAGCATGCGCTTCACGTTGGTCTGCACCACTGCCGAGATGGAACCGATGACCAACGTGAGGATCGCGATGATCCACACCACTGGACGCCAATCGTCTTTCCAGGCTGGCAACGCTACGACAAGCACGCGAAGCATGGCGGCGAACGCTGCCATCTTGCCGATGCTGGCCATAAATGCGGTAATCGGTGTTGGTGAGCCTTGGTAGACGTCGGGTGTCCAGAAGTGGAACGGCACTGCGGCCACCTTGAACGAGAGCCCGATGAGCAACAACGCCACGCCTACGAGCACCATCGAGTCGCTGCGATGCAACGAAACGAAATCGAACGAAGCGATGATTCGACTGAAGCTTGTGGATCCGGTGCCGCCGTAGATGAGCGCCACGCCATACAAGAAGAACGCCGATGAGAAGCCGCCAAGCACGAAGTACTTGAGGCCGGCTTCTTGGCTCTCGGCCCGTTTGCGGTTGCTGGCCGCCAACACGTAGAACGAAATCGACAAAGTCTCAAGACCGAGGAACAACACGATGAGGTCGTTCGACATGATCATCGTGACAGCGCCAATAACGGCCATGATGTACAGCCCGTAGATCTCGGGGCCGTCCATACCTTCGCGTCGCACAAAGTCGTCGGTGATGAGCGACACCAGAATCAGCGCCACGCAAACAACGATGATGCCGAACATCGAGAAATGGTCATAGGCCAATGCGTCGCCGATGATGAACCGAGGACCCGAGTCGGAGATGCGGCCCCACTGCATGCAGACGACCACGATGGTGGCTACAGCGATGGCGATGGTACTCAGCGAATAGAGGTGCTTTGGCCACGGTGGCGTCAGCGATGCGGCGACAAGCAGCACAAGGCCGCCGCCGAGCAAAATCAGCAGCGGCGCAACGGCGAACCGGTCGATAGCCGGGGCGATAAACGGAATGGCGGCGAGGTTCACGGCTGTGCTTCCTGCGACGTAGAGACGGGCTGCGGTTCGACGTAACCGGTCTTGTCGCTGATGTGCGAGATCAATGCATTCACGCTTGGCTGGATGCGGTCGAGCATCGGCTTGGGATACACGCCGCAGAACACGATGGCTGCGATGAACGGCAGCAGCACCATGCCCTCTTTCCAATGCAGTTCTGCGAAGGACTTGTTGTCTTCGTCGGGCTCACCGTGGAACACGCGCTGGTATGCCCACAACAAGTAGAGGGCAGCGAGGATCACGCCTGAGGCAGCGACCACGGTCCACCAACGAGCGGTAAGGAACGAACCAATGAGCACCAAGAACTCGCCGACGAAACCGTTGAGTCCGGGCACGCCGATAGACGACAGCATCACGAGGGTGAAGGCTGCGGCGAACACAGGCGCCACGCTTTGGATGCCCTTGAGTGCCGAAATTTCGCGAGTGTGTCGACGTTCGTAGATCATGCCCACCAGCAAGAACAAGGCGCCGGTAGAAACACCGTGGTTAATCATCTGCAACACGCCGCCGCTGATCGACTGTGAGGTCATCGCGAAGGTGCCCAACACGATGAAGCCAAGGTGAGCAATCGACGAGTAGGCCACGAGCCGCTTGAGATCTTTTTGCATGGTGGCCGCAATGGCTCCATACAGAATGCCGATGACTGCCAGTGTGAGGAAGATGGCCCGACTGTTGCGCGCTGCTTGCGGGAATAGATACAAACCGAAGCGCAAGAAGCCGTAGGTGCCGAGTTTCAACATGACACCGGCAAGCACCACTGAACCCGCAGTTGGCGCCTCGGTGTGTGCATCAGGAAGCCACGTGTGCAACGGGAACATCGGCACCTTCACAGCGAAGGCAATGGCGAACGCGAAGAACAGCCATCGAGCAGTAGAGGCTGCAAAGTTCGAGTCGTTCGCGAGCTCAACGAGGTCGAAGGTGATATGACCAAGGCTGTTCTTGGCCAACAGAACCGTGGCTGCAATACCGACCAGCATGAACGCTGATCCGATCATTGTGTACAAGAAGAACTTGGTGGCGGCGTACACACGCTTGCCATGGCCCCAGCCACCGATGAGGAAATACATCGGCACAAGCACGATCTCAAAGAACACGAAGAACAAGAACAAGTCGAGGCTCAAGAAGCTGCCCATCACGCCAGCTTCGAGCAGCAACAGCCACGCGAGGTATGGCTTTTCGTCGTGATGTGGATCGACGCCGACAATGGCGAGTGGGAACAGTACGCCGGTGAGCACCACGAGGAACAACGAGATGCCGTCGACGCCGAGATGCCAGCTAATGCCCCACTTCGAAATCCACTCGTGCTTACTGACGAACTGGAAACCCGCATCGGCGGTCTTGAACGATGCCAACATCCACACGCTGATCGCGCCAGTGAAGACGCTGAAAAGAATTGCGGTGAGCTTGATCCACTCGGGCCGGCGCTTGCTCATCGAGGCGACGAGTACGGCACCGAGCACCGGCACAAGTACCAGCGCAGTGAGCAATGGGAAGCCGCTCGCGGCCACCCCTTCTTCGGCGAATGTGGCGGCGCTCATTGAGCGACCCCCCGGAAGACGAACCAAGCAATGACAGCGACAGCACCAACACCGATGAGCGCTGCGTAGGTACGCACCAAACCGCTCTGGCCTTTACGCACGATGCCAGCCACCCCTTGCACCAGCTTGCCCGTGCCGTTGACCGCACCATCGATGATGTGCGAATCGAACCACGCCACGGCGTCGAAGCTCTTGCGGCCGGGGCCGCCCATCAGGGCAGAAACGCCCTTGTCGTAATACCACGCATTGGCCAGCAGGTTTGGCTCGATGGCTTTCACCTTCTTCTTCGAATACACCATGTAGGCCGCTGAAATTCCGATGAGGCCAATGGCCACTGCGACGCCGGCGAGGATCCACTTGATGTCCTCGGAGCCTGTCTTCAGTGGACTCTCGGCGGTTTCGATGACTGGCTCAAGCCACGTCTCGAGTCGCTTGGAGGCATGGCTGAATGGCAACTGGATGGCACCGCCCACAATGGACAGACCGGCGAGCACAACCAGAGGAAGCAGCATCGTGACGGGACTCTCGTGAGGATGAACGTCGCCATGTGCGCCGTTCTCTTCGGCGTGATCGTTCCAGCGCGCCTTGCCGTAGAACACCATGATCACCTGACGGGTCATGTAGTACGCGGTGAGCAAGGCCGTGACGAGACCGACCACCCACAAGATGGGGCTCTTGTTCCAGGCGAACAACAAGATCTCGTCCTTCGACCAGAAGCCAGCGAATGGAGGCACACCTGCAATCGCCAACCAGCCAATGATGAAGGTGAAACCGGTGATTGGCATCACCTTGCGCAAGGCACCCATGCGGCGCATGTCTTGCTCACTGTTCATGCCGTGGATGACCGAACCGGAACCAAGGAACAACAACGCCTTGAAGAACGCGTGCGTGACCATGTGGAAGATAGCCGCCACGTAAGCGCCAGATCCGACCGCTAAGAACATGTAGCCAAGCTGACTCACGGTGGAGTAAGCGAGCACCTTTTTGATGTCGTTCTGCGCCACGGCAACCATGGCTGCGTACAACGCAGTGGCGGCGCCAATACCCGCAACGATCCATGGAGCGCAATGCCAAGCGGCGATTGCGAGCACTGGCGAGGTACGCACCATGAGATACACACCGGCGGTCACCATCGTGGCCGCGTGGATGAGGGCCGACACCGGGGTGGGGCCTTCCATTGCGTCGGGAAGCCAGAGGTACAACGGCAGCTGTGCGCTCTTGCCAACGGCGCCAACGAACAACATCAGCGCGATCATCGTGGCAGTTGACTGAGCGATACCGCCATCGCGAGCTGCTTCGTTGAGCGGGCCGTAGCTCAGGGTTCCGAGCGCTTGGAATGTGAAGAACATTGCGACCATGAAGCCCCAGTCGCCAACTCGGTTGGTGACGAACGCTTTCTTGCCAGCGGTGGCGGCCGACTCGCGGCTATGCCAGAAACTGATGAGCAGGTACGAGCAGGTGCCCACGCCTTCCCAGCCAAGGAACGTGACCAACATGTTTTCGCCGAGTACCAACATCAGCATGCTGAATACGAACAAGTTGAGGTACAAGAAGAACTTGCTGAACTTGGGATCACCGTGCATGTACCCAATGGAGTACAGGTGGATCAAAGAGCCGATGCCGGTAACGAACAGCGCCATCGTGATCGATAGCGGATCAGCAAGGAAGGCAAGGTCAACCTTGAGGTTGCCCACGGGGATCCAGCTGAACAAAGTGTGCACGTGCGAACGCTCTTCAACTGTCTTCGAGAGCAAGTCG
>Ga0114970_10003178_pt1 | contig 12128 bp, 13 predicted proteins | sample M_140205_XF_Meta_FD_87030 | JGI IMG/M metagenome (GOLD analysis project Ga0114970, IMG submission 87030) | Freshwater microbial communities from Lake Montjoie, Canada to study carbon cycling - M_140205_XF_MetaG | ecosystem: Environmental > Aquatic > Freshwater > Lake | place: Lake Montjoie... | reverse complement strand
TTACAGTTCGAAACCTCAAGACATGCACTTTTTTGATTGCTTGTGAAAATAAAATATTGAATTATATTTTCTTATTCTATCAAGCAGTTTATAGACTACTTGTATTTTCAAAAAGTGCATCTCTTCAAGTTTTTATCTGTTACTTATAAAAACAATAAATATTCCAGAAGTATATCTAGAATATCTATTTACATCTTCCAGCGATGCCCACACTGACATGAGCAAAATGTAGTTATAGGTTCATCCGCACTACGTGTTTGTAGCTGATAATACGTAATACGGTCATTCTTACATTTGCCGCATTTATACAACCCTTTGACCATATGTTCTGTTCGAATCTCATACGCCATTTTGTCTTTCTTCTGCTTACTATTTATTATATTTTCCCAATGTTCTGGAAAAAGTTCGTGTGGGCGCAATCCACCCACTTTATATGGACTCACACTACCCGACTTGATACGTTCAAGTAGTTTATCATTTTTGACATAACTAGATGGGTCTAAATTGGTAAATATGCTAATACATTGTTGAATATAACTATTACGAAAAATCGTATTATCCCACTTCTTAACAAATCCTTTTTCATCGGCGAAAGCAATGATTGCATTATAACAACTGATTTCGATATTTTTCGCAATGCGGTAATCACCATCAACCAACATTAGAAACTTGTCTATCATTTTTTCACGCAATTCATCAACTTGATCATTCGATGAGCTAACTGACATTTTATTTATATTTATGAATGAACAATTACAATTATAGTGTAATTGTTCATTTATTTTTATATGATAAATCAATTTTTTAACAGTATTTTACGATTTACGATGTATTGTTAAATTTATTTTTTAATTCGTTAATCACACTATGCATGCCGATATTTATGGGTCGTGATTTAGAAACGGAATTCGTGGTAGTTGATGCTGAATTAGATAAAAGCGGATTACTAGGTAGAACATGTTCTGTTGTAGAAATTATGCTCGATTGTTCTGCTATAGGCGTCGGCGCGGACATGGATATCATTTGGATACAGTTGTGTGATTGTATGGGATTGGTAGCAGGTGCTATAGATAACATCATATATTGTTGAAAAAAATCTTTGGTATTGATTATATCTCTCTCTAATTCGATAATTCGTTTTTGTAATCGTTCATTTTCTGTTTTAATACGACGATATTTCTTATCTTTTTTAATCAATTTATTTTGAATGCGTTTCACTTCTATTTGAACTTCATTACAATACGATTGTTGAACACGCAACTGTATTTTAAATTCTTCTAAATTGTTTATTACGACATAGTCGTCTAATAATGTGCTTGTTGTATCCATTATATATAATATTAATATTTGATTATTTACATAATTAACGAATAAATAATCAACTATCTTTACCCTAACAAATGCGAATCATTCATTTGTAATTATTATAAGTGATATGAGATCCATCAATTATCATACACATTAACCCTTACAGCGTCAGACATATTTATATATCGTGTAATTTTAACCGTAATCAGCGTTTTGCTAAAGCATAGGATTCCTAAAAATCACACAATTTACAGATATTTCCTTATTTATCTCTTGATTACATAAGGAAATATGTGCTTAAGAATGACGCTGATTACGGTTAAGTAATGTAGTCCTCAAAACGATGTAAGGGGTAAGGTTCATATGATATTGTAAATTATATTTGCAGATTCATTATTTTTTTAAATTTGCCTAAATTGATTGGTTTAATACGTGTATTCAGCAATGTGTACAATAGTTGACATCTATTTTTATATACATTATCGATTTGTGTTGGTTTGATGGTTACACAATTGTTGGGATGATTATCTATTATATTTGTGAATCGTTTTGACCATGTACATATACATTCTATTCTATTCGTAAATATACTATTTGTAAATGTTACACAATTGTTGGATTTATCGAACACTAATGGTTTTTGACCACTAGAAAAATAGCGAGAGTCATTCGTTGTAAATTGTAAATTTTTTAATATAATAGCTCCACCCGAATTTCTATCATTTAATGTGTTATCAGGTTTCAAATTTATTTGCACGGTATAATCGGAATAAATATTACCAATATTATTTAAATATTTCGTTTCAATATTCTCAATGTGTGACGCACGCAGTATACCAAAATCAACTAAACGCATTTCTTCATTAGTATTTAATCGAAATAAATTATCAGGAGATACGATAGTTCCTTCCCTATCCCAAATGCTTAATCTATCTGCTATTGGATTAGAAGTTAATGTTGTATCCGCAAATCCATATCCAAATGAATAATATTTAGTGTCTATCTTAATTATCGTTGTCATATGTGTTGAACGTGGCATATCTATATTAAAATATATGGGTAATTTACGCATATCTTCAATAGATATAGAAGATATTTGATCACGCGAACTACCACTTCTAGGACTGCTGCCACTTCTGGGACTACCACTTCTGGGACTACCACTTCTAGGACTACTACTTCTAGGGCTAACACTTCTAGGACTGCCGCTGCTACCACTTCTAGGGCTAACACTTCTAGGACTGCCACTTCTAGGACTAACACTTCTACTACGTCTATCTTTATAATCATCTTGTAATTTACTTAGTCTAGCTAATAATTGTTCACTATCGTAAACAGCCTCCTTAATATCTCTTCTAACAAATACTTTATTTACTAATTTCTTTTCGAAAAGAACAATTTTATTATCTAAATCATGCTCAACAGTATATGATTTTATAGGGTTTGTGCCTTGATTTAAATCAAATGATTCTTTATATTCAGATTTTGTATATAATTCATTTTTACTAATGAATGTTTTTGGTTTTCGTTCATAACCAATTAAAACAGTAGAAAGAACATCTATCTTTGATTCTAAATTATGTAATTGTTCTGTATTTACATTAATAATGGGTTGTAAATATTCATTATAATATTTATAAGATGTTTGAAAACCTTGGTCACATTCAGTATATATTGTATCAAGGTCGTTAATAAAATTTCCTTTATAAATTTCACCACCATTTAACCTTTTACTATATTGTTTTTTATTTTTTTTTGCTATTCTACTTATCTTTTTGCCACCTTGTTTTAAATTAGTTGATATTTCTTTCAAAGAAATTATTGAATCTACATAACCATTTGAATCCCTTTTTATTCTATTCATAAGAGTATTTATTACACATTTTTTATTACAAGGTGCTTCTAACGATATTTGTGGTGTATCAGACCATTCACAATTCATTATTGTTATATTATATTATAATTTTATTTATTAATAATAGTTAAAATTATATAAATTTATGCAACATTGTTATTTCTAAATAATTCTAATAAGTGCTGTTAAATGTCTCAAACAATTGTCTCAATTAATTTTTTAACGTCCAATAAATCCCCGCGCATCGATTCTAATACACGTCGACGTTGCTCTATTTCTGGAAACTCTTCCAATAACATCGACGTATCTCCGCTTAATATTTTCTCAAATAATGCTGCGTTTAATTGGTCCGTTGCCGATTTGATAAGATGGAATACAATCGCTTTTGGAATAGACTCGCGTGTATTTCTAACCACTGTTTTATAATATTCATACAACACTTGTTTGAATTTAGAGATATCAAATGAACCATTCGGTTGAATTATTTTCGAATAATCACCCGTTATTATCGTTTGAAAATGAGTATCATCTGTCCAAATGTATGCTTCCTCGCTATCGATAATTTCAACGATACGGTCCAATGTTTTTTGATAACGGGGCATTAAAATATCACTAACGACAACCGAACGTATCGATTTAATCAAATTTGGGTATTTTTTCAATGGAACGTGGTCCAAAATATCCTGATTCAAACTACTTAATAGGTCAAGAGAATGTTGTAAGCACTTTTCTGCTGGTTCTAATATTGTTCGTATAGGACGATGTTTGGACGGTGGGCGCAAACAATTTTCAAGTACTTCTATAGGCAAATATGGAAAACTCATATGAATTCCATCATAACATTTTAGTATTTCTACTAGATGATTATCATCCATATCATTGAATGGATTATTTTTCTCAATTTCTAACCGAAAGAGTGAAAATTGCTCTTTGATTTGACGACCCGTTTGGATAGTTGAACCGCGCAATTCAATTGCTTGTACGAATGTCTTGATATATAAACTAATGAGTCCATTCAAAACAGTCATACGCACATCTTTATCTGCTGGAATACTCGACCCAAGTGTTGTTAGTTCTACTGAAACTTCTTCCATTTTTACATTGATATTTGCCAATACGGACGGCAGGCATTGTTTTATGTTGGAAATAAGAATGCTACTTAGATTTTGAGACAAATTCGTTATTCCCAAATGGGATTTATATTTATCCTGCCGATATACGGGATGCGATGCAAAAAATGATTTCTCAGCATGGATTGTTTCGGATATTGTCTGTGATACCGATGACCGGTTTTTAATACCATAATACCCATATTTCAATTTTAAATCGGAACTCAATTGATTTTCCAAATATGCGGCAATATCACTATCCTCGTTCATTAAATCAAGTTTGGTTAAAATACCGAGAGTCCGCTCTCCTCGTGGGTCAACCGTTTTAACAATTTCCATCGCCATATCTGCTTCTATGTCCGGCCTGGCAGCAATAACAGCCAAAATAATCGTATTTTTAGGTTCGATATATTTCTGTATGAGGCGAATAATTTGCGCCTTAATATCGGCAGGTTGGCCTCGGTCGGTTATTGCAACACTTGTTAATCCGGGCAGGTCAATAAGACTCAAATTTGGAATCGCTGACGCATATATTTTTATAAATATGGGTTTATCGCTAATATTAAGACTACTACCCGCTTTTACATTTGTTTGTATTTCTATTTCATTTCGAATTGCGTCTCGTTGCTCCACACTAACATTTGGATAAGTTATCGGTATTTTTTTATCTTGCTGCCATTGACAGTTATTATAATGCCCAAATTCAACACGGCATTCCTGTGTGCTTTGAATTAATTCTAAATGTAAAGGTGTTCGTGTAGTCATAGATTTACCTACCGGTAGTATATCAACACCTGTTAGCGCATTTAGCAGACTGGATTTACCACTTGATTGTGTTCCAACAACTACCAATTTCGGCAAATCGATTAAATTTGAATCGATATAACTACTGTTGATTATACTTGCGATTTTCAAAATTTCACGGTTTGATAAAATTGTGGGTTCCGTATTCTCTTTCGTCCATAACGATGAAGCTGCTGTAGCGGCAGCAGCTATAATTGTGCCTTTTGCTGGCAAATATTCACTTATATAATTCATTATATGCTATATTTGGTTTCTTATTTATATATAGTACGGATGTATATTTTTGCTTAAAATTAAATATACGTTAAAATATACATGTTCGGTCCATGCAGACGATGATACAAGACGAATATCGCGAACGATTAGGACAACGGTTTGTAGAACGTTTGGATAAATATTATAAAAAAATAGAAACAATTCAAGAATTGAAAGAATATATAAATGGTAATAATACAATAACTGTCTATTTCCCGGCAACAATCAAACCCTATTGTAATTTAAAATGCGTTATTCGGGAAATAAAAGATGATGGTAGTATAGTTTTAGACCAAACAAAAGAAGGTCGCGCTGAAAATATTGAATTTTTCTATCAAAATATGTGCGTTCATTTTCATTCGATTGTGTGTTTTCAACAAGTTCATCCTATATTTGAACAAACAAAATATACTGAAAATAAGGAGAGTCGAGATAGACTAGTAAAACTACTTAAACGTATGAAACAATAATATGCATAATGATGAAATGCACAATATTGATATAGATACAAATACGCATATAGTTGAATTATTTAAAAAGGTTATAGAAGATGATTTAAAAGCATTCGCCATTAAAATCTCAAGTGAAAGAGATATTCCAATAGATACATTATTACCATATATATCTATTATATTAAAAACACCTATGATAGAAAGAATTCACGAAAAACATCTGGACATTAGTTATATTAAATATAAAACGGAATTACAAAGATATACATTAAAAGATTTGCGGGAAATCGCGAAAAATAATCATATTCCCATTTCAGGAACACGTGTAGAATTGATTGAACGCATTAGTGATAAATGTGGCATACGTGATTTTACATCGGATGAAATATTAAAAGCAAAATCATTTATAGGAAATACTGCCACCAAAAGTCGGCCACGCAAAAAAACAACTGAATCGATAATTGTAAATCTAGTCGAAGATAGTGATGAAGATATGGATTAATCTGCGTTGGCGTTTGTCAATATTGGAACATCTTTATTAGCGTGTATAATAGCAAATACGATAGTTCGTAATTCATCTGGGTTTTCATATCCTATTAACCGACAATGTTCATCCGTTAATCCATCCCATTTTGATAATATTTCATAATTTTGGTCCAAGGTATTTTCGGGATGTAAGCAATGCTTCCATTCGAACCTTTCAAACCACCCCCGATTTTTATCGCTAACATTATCTTGACATGTCGCATTATTCAATCGAAACCCCTCTATACGGTGAGTATCTAAACGAATTGAAAAATGTCCCTCAAGACAATCATATTTAGTGGAATATTTAACGATAGGAATGCGTTTATTATGTATATTGACTGGAAAGGAAATACTCTCGGATGGATTTGTTATGATAGATAACGTATAATAATATTGTGGTTTTTTAGTTTCATCGGCATTTATTTCACTGACATCTATTTTATTTTCATATTTATTATACACCATGTACCATTTCGTTTTAAATACGCCGACATTTGTTGTTGTAGGTCTTCCATCTTTATGGACGACAATTGCTTCACGTACGAAATAGGCGGGTTCATATAGAATATAATGTTCAGGTGTTTCTACTAAAATAACCGAATGGGCATAAATGGGAATCCAGGTTGAATTAATCGAGGTGGAATAGTTGATGGTATAAAGCAATGTGGAATCTTATATTTAGATAATAGGACAGATACCTTTGTGGCAAAGGCAATACAGTTTCCGCTATTTCGTGCTAATACAGCATTATCTTGTGTTGATACATGTATATGAGGAGTTGTAAAATAAGGAACTAGTGAATACGTTTGTTCTACAACAATCGCTAATACTTTTCGAGAAATTTTCAGTAGTTTTTCTAATGGTATATTTGTTATGATATTCGACGAGTCAAGTGGAACGAGTATAGGTTCAACATTTTGATGACATATATTCCTATATTTTTTGTATAATTCAATATATTCGTTTAATGGAAGACGGGTGGTTTTAGTTATAGCTTTTGGATTACCACCATTTTGTTTGCGTTTCATACTTTTTTTATATTTTCTATAATTTTTTTTACGAATCGTTTTTCGAACGTATAGCATATAATATATATTTGTATTTTATTCTATTTCATTGTATGATAAATATTAATAAATACATTAGAAACAACATCTATTATATTTTCTATCTTTACAACATAGTGATGATGTATCTATTATAGCAGTTTTAGTAATAATTGATTCTTCTATGATGGTTTTCAATATATAAGATGATTGTCCGTGTATATTCATACTATATTTCAAATATGGGTATTTTTCAATAATTACATCAAGTTGTTGATTATGTGCGTGTGTCGTTTTAGATATTTCCGAGTCATTTTCCATCAACATAATAATAGGTGTATATGATAAATTCTGGTCTTTGATAAAATCAAGCCAATTCGATATTTTAGAAATCATATTGGCAGTAAACATAATGATTATCATATAAAACGGTTTTATCAAGAATCTAGAAATAATTTGATGATATGCAGACGAACTGGGTGTATCCCATAACTGAATACGTAATTTATGTCCTTGAATATTATAATTAAATGCACACAAATCTATATTCGTAGTTATCAAGTATTTATATTCGTGTTCTCTTTTTTGAATATTGTCTATATCATATAATTGATTAAAGAATCGTGTTTTACCTGAGCGTGGTTCGCCAAGTAATAAAATATTATATATCTCACGAGGAGTTCCTTCTTGTATGTTTGTCATATATGTTTGTCATATATATTTAGCAAATATAAATTTTAATTATTGAGTGTAAATATTTTATTCAATTCATATAATATAATGGGTAATACATCTTCTGCATCCACTATATCTGGACAAACATCTATTGAATTATTACGCCAAAATTTACATAAATTATATTCGAATGTATTTGATGAAAAAAATCTTCAATTAACGGTTCATCCTAATTCTTTTTCGACCATTCGCGACCAATTACATAATGATGTATTTATGAATGTGAATACTACCCAAGAAATACCATTAGAATTACAAGAACAAATTTTTTATAAACAATCTCCAGAGCTTAAGCCAACAAATGAAGTATTGGCAGAAACAATTGCGTATTATATGAAAAAAATAAATTTAGTAGGTGTGATTATACTCTCGGTTCGAATGGCGCATTTAAAATTGGATAGATTGCGAAATGGAATAGGTTGCTATGGTGAAAATTTATTAGGTCCTACATCGATAAAAACACATCCTATACAAATAGGGTTATTTTCATTACATGTGCGAAATAATGTTATTAAAAATTCAAATATAAACGCAAATAAAAATGAATTAAAACGACATATTGCTTTGATTGAAATTGATAATGAAAGTGTATGTCGTGAACAAGGTGGTTCGTGGAAAGATAAAAACACTGCAGAAGTCAGGGAATACCCGAAAGGATATAAAAAAAAATTAGATAAATTAGAATTGGAAGTATATCAAGCTATATCTGAATTGGTGCATACGATGGAAAAATGCATAGAAGAACGAATTGAACCACGTATGGTTGATGGTAAAGAACATCGAGTGAAAACATTCCGTGATAGGGTAATTTATAATACAGATTTGGATACTTGTTCTATTAAAGCTAAGAAATTATTACAAGATTTATTTATAAAACTCGATAGTTTTTATTTGGCAAGTTATTCTAATGTATCATTAAAACCAACGTCGCGCAGAAATAATAAATCACATATGCTTTCAGCACGTTCAACATCACGTTCAAAAACAAAATAATTGATTTGATTCTTTCGATATATTCACAGTAAATGAATAGATATATCTAACGAATTGTAAGATACATATTAATATGTTATACTAACATAAGGTGTATTTGCTGTGCGTGGAGCATATGAAACAGCTTCTGTTTGTGGTTTCGCAGCAAAATAGCGCAAAGGTTTATACCGTAATGCCTCCGGTTTTAATATAAAACTACAGTTTTTAAATTTGTCAATATAGAAGTCCATATAGATATCGGCTTTTTGATAATTGATACATACGAATTGACAACCTAATAACCACGCTTGCATTGGGTTATAATTTGTCGTTTCACGTCCTTTAAAACCGGGCATAACCCGCGTAAGTCCTTTACGATTGATTTCACGCATATGTTCAGGGTCATATGGAAACTGAACTTGACCGTGCTCTAAACTCATAATTGATTCACCAATAACAAAATTAACAAGATTATCCATTGGGCTTAATTTCCACGATTTATTACTAATGATAACCACTTTACCAATAAAATCTTTTATAAATGCCATACCTGGAGTAGGTGCTTCTTCGGATGGGACAAACTTATAAAGTTTATGGTCCAAGTATTTCAGTAGTATATTGGCAATTTTATCTAACAATTTATAATTACTATCACAATGAATATTCAAATAAATAAATAGAGGGTCCGTCCCATTTGGCACCTTATCTGAACCAAATGCTACTTCGGTTATTAATTGAATACATTTTTCAAATGTTAAACGGTTTGTCCAAGCCCAATTTCCAGCTTCGCGACCCTGATATACCATCGGTGGACTATCATAACAAAATCCACGATGCCATATATCCAACTCAATATATCGGGCACCAGCTTCCAATGATATCTGTATTGCTTTATATTCGGCATAATCAATGAACTGTTGGTAGGGCAAATAACTGCGATAACTACTCGCTACATAAAAATCACATAGACGAAAGCGTCCTTCCATAATCTGCTTATTTTCTGAAAGAGGTGTTAGCAGCATAATTTTAGGATATTGGCGTGTTTTACGTAATGCATAATGAACTCTGCGGAATATATACATAAAATATATATACAACGCAATTAATCCACCTAAACCCATAATAATATAGATCATATTATCTTCTAAAAAATTCTTGACTTTATCTGCGTCGTATGTCATATTTTTTATAAAATCAATGACCTTTCCACCATAATGATTAAATTTTTCGCCATACTCGCCGAATCGACTATCCATCGGTCATATATCATTCTATTATGTTTTTTTGTGATAATAAATATTTGTATAATAATATATTCATAAATATAATGGATAATAACAATACTATTCAGACAGCCCAATCTACTACAACACCTAAATCACCAATAGATGAATCATATGAAATGGACGATTATAATTCCAAAATAGAAAATGAAATTATGCGCAGAAATCAAATCACTACTACAACGATTGCTTGTGTTTCAAGCGACAATACGTCATTGGAAACACATTTATCAACTACAATTCGCAAATTGCGTGAGCGCGTTATTATATATGAACATATGTGCTATAAAACAGCCGAATATTACAGCAAATGGAATCGGTTTTGCGTCATTCCTAGTTTATTTCTAAGTGCAGCCTTAGCGATATACAATAGTGCGTCAATTACATCAACAACACCATCCGCTGATAGCACACAAAATACATCAAAAATAGTCAATGTTGTTTTAAATGGAAGCATAACTCTTATTTTATCTGTACAAAATACACTTAAATTTCCTGAAAAATCGGACTATTTTTTTAATTTAAAAAAGAAATTCACGAAATTACATAATTCACTCAATAATGAGATTCTGGACCAAGTTAGTCATTTACATGTCAATCCAGATATATTGCGCAATCTAATGAAAGAATATGAAGTATTAGATGAAAATATTAATTATGAATATCCACGTTCAATTATAAACGATACGAAAAAGAAATTTCATACATATTCATTGCCTACATTATGTAATGGAATACAAGTTGTAGAACAAGAAATTCAAACACGAGGTCTAGGACATTTTAAAAGATCATCTAAATTGAAAACGTATTCAATTCCACCGAATTCTGTGTAAGTTATAAAAATTTGAATTCATATGTAATAAATCATATCATAATCAAACTACCCACCCATACACATATACATATACGCGAAAATGTTGAGTCGCCCTTTGAAATTAAATGTTCCTGTAGGATATTATAGTAGTTTATATACAACCAATCACACGAAATTTTGTCGCCGATTTATAGCGACCATTTTTCACCGGTATTTTCCACAAATTTTAGATATGTGCGTTCGCAATAATATAACATCAACTTTGCTTGAACACGAACTCATCGATACAGATAACTATCTATGTATGATTCGCGACGATATTGATAATTTTAATTCATACGATACTGTTCGCGAGGCCATCGTCAATGATTCGATTCATACAAGTTTGGAACAATTGGTCAATGAAATGGTAGGACATCGCACATTTTTGGATAAATTATGGACTAAGCCGGCAGAAAATAAAAACGAGATTGATGACGCAACATTGAAAATGTGGATGAATTCAATGTGAAGGTAGTTATGTTTATAGAAACCAATACAAATGTTTATTTCATATATATTTACACGTAATACGATTGATATCAATTTGTTTTTTGTATTCCACCCACGATATACTCTTTAATTTATAGTATGGATTCAATAGTTGTATTTTCTTATTTATAACATCGTGATGATGCCACAATTTATAGACCCATTTTTCTCTTCTATCTAATTTTGTCTTATTATTTACCAACTGTTCATTGAACCACGTAATTGAATGTAATTTACATTCTGTACATGGAATCGATGTAATAATCGCGTATATTGTTGTGCGCATATTATCACAATCAGTATCGGGTAATATCCCATCTACCATATTTTCAACTAAATTGTGTAATACATACCATATTTTATTCCCATTTTTTTGAATATTATTCGAACATCCCTGCCTTGCTAATACATTACAACAACTACAACTATGAACAAT
>Ga0114970_10003177_pt1 | contig 12131 bp, 6 predicted proteins | sample M_140205_XF_Meta_FD_87030 | JGI IMG/M metagenome (GOLD analysis project Ga0114970, IMG submission 87030) | Freshwater microbial communities from Lake Montjoie, Canada to study carbon cycling - M_140205_XF_MetaG | ecosystem: Environmental > Aquatic > Freshwater > Lake | place: Lake Montjoie... | reverse complement strand
ATCAAAACTATTCATCAATAGCGATGTCGGTAAATTTGAAATTGACAGTGGAAAAACCTATACGGTCAATAAAGAATATAAAACCATTCATCGCGTTAAATTTTCTAAGTCTTAGAGGAAACAGCCTAATTATTTAATAGATACTTTTCAAAACCTAAGGAGTCTATTGTTCTAAAAAAATTAGCACCCTTGAGTTTGAATGATGTATTTAAAGGTGATACTGTAGGACTTCATGAACAAAAATTACGCAGTAAACATCGCAAGCTGCAAAGCAGAATTAAACGGAAGGATTGGTTTCGGCCACACGCTGAGCAAACTCAGCTCTTAATGCCCTAAGCTTTTCTCTTGGATCCTCAAATGTTTTATTCGTGTCTAAGGACATTTCGTTGATGAAACGGCTAGGTTGTACTTGAATAAACTCTTTGCCTTTCTTTCTTCTTTTGCTCCAGCTGACAGTCAAAGAATGTTGTGCCCGAGTAATTCCCACATACATCAATCGTCTTTCTTCTTCAATTTTTGAAGCCAGAGTGCCGGCATCCATAACCAAATCAGAGTCGTTTTGAAATGGCAACAAACCTTCAGACACTCCAATCATCACAACATGTGGCCATTCAAGTCCTTTTGCTGCGTGAAGCGTTGAAAGGGTCACGACATCGCTGTCCTTTTCTTTTTCTGTAAGCGTGGAGAGAATCGCTATGGTTTGGATGACTTCCAGGAGACTTTTGGTTTCGCTGATCAAGGTCGAACTGTCAAAGTCTTCCTTCACCCCACCACAGCGCTTGGCCATCCACTCGCAAAAATCAAGCACATTGGTCCATCTTGAAGCGGCAGCCTTTTCATTGTCCTCTAGATCATAGAGATGCTTTTCAAAATTTAATTCTTTAAGCCAATCTTTCAAAAATTCAATCGCCTGTGTATATCCAAGAATATGTTTGGCTTTGTATTCCAAGTCGTTGACCATGCGTCCAAATTCATGCAGGCCAGCAATGGCTTTTGAAGACAGGCACGTTGAAAGGCTGTTGCTAAACAAGGCTTCGAAAAGAGACAACTTGAATTGGCTAGAAAATTGTCCTAATTGTTTTAATGTTTGATGTCCGATGCCTCTTTTGGGTGTTGTGACTGCTCTCAAAAATGCAGGGTCGTCTTTGTTATTGGAAATTAATCGCATCCATGCACATAAATCTTTGATTTCTGCTCGATCAAAAAAACTTTGACCCCCTGAAACTTTATACGGAATTTGAGCTTTGCGTAAGGACTGCTCAAGAATACGGGCTTGATGATTGGCTCTGTACAACACTGCAAAATGACGCCACTCTACGGCAGGCGATAAATGGGTTGATGAGGCAGTGGTGGATTTAATGGATAAAATTTTTGAGACCAGTCGCTCTGCTTCATGCTCTTCGTGATCGGATTGAGAAATCAGCACCGGTGCGCCTTCTCCCAATTCTGAGAACAAAGTCTTGGGATAAATTTTTGGATTGAGTTGAATGACTTGATTGGCAGCTCTTAAAATAGCACCCGTGGAACGATAATTTTGCTCAAGCTTGATGACTTTTAGTTTTGGAAAATCGATTGGTAGACTTCTCAAGTTATCTAAAGTGGCCCCTCTCCAGCCATAGATCGACTGGTCATCATCGCCCACAGCGGTAAAGCGGGCGCTTTCATGGTTTGGATAACCCACCAAGAGCTTTAATAATTCATACTGTGTGACGTTGGTATCTTGGTATTCGTCAATCAACAAATGTCTAAGCTCCGACTGCCAGTATTCACGAACTTCAGGGAATTTTTGTAAAAGTACCAATGGAAGCTTTAGAAGGTCGTCAAAATCAACGCTTTGGTATGCACTTAAGCGCTCTTCATATTTTTGCATGACCAGAGCAACTTGTCTTTCCGACTCGTTCGTTGCCAATGTCAATGCTTCATTTGCATTGAGACCATTATTTTTGTGTGCCGAAATAGCCCACTGCCAACGCCTTGCGGTTGATAAATCAGTTGTTGCACCTGCGTCTTTTAGTAAACTTAAAACATCATCAGAATCTAAAATGCTGAATTGTTTGTTCAATCCTAAGCGATAGCCATCTTGCCTAAGGATACGCACACCCAGAGAGTGAAATGTGCAGATGAGCACTTTTTGACCCTTTGAGCCCAATAAGCTTTTGGTTCGAGCCATCATCTCTGCTGCCGCTTTGTTTGTGAATGTAATGGCAGCAATGCTCTCCGGCTTAAAGCCCGATTGGATAAGGTGAACAATCTTAAAAGTAATCACCCTGGTTTTGCCTGATCCTGCACCAGCAAGAACAAGCAAAGGGCCTTTTGAGTAAACAACGGCCTCGTGTTGAGAAGGATTTAAGCCAGCAGACATGTATGGGGCGTGTCGATAATGAGAGTAAGAAAAAATGGAATATGATCAGGCAATAATGATCGATACAGACCACGGCATAAGTTTTTTTGGCATCAGGTAGGGGATTTTGCCAGTCGATTCAACTCGATTTCAGTTGGATCTCAATGGGCGCGTGCAGTTTTGTCTTGTGGTTGACTCAAGTCTTCCATCTTATATCGATTTGGTGCTGAATATCCTTTACAAAATTTGACCCGTCTAATTATTTTTCTCACTCTGTCTTTTATCTGTCTTATGAGGTGGGGTGGTCTATTCGCATGACCTTTCAGATCAACAATCCAGTATAGGGTTTGATGCACCGAGCTAGAATTCAACCGGTTTGCTTATGAAAAGTTGGGTGCAAATTGGCTGTATGTGACATCGATTGTTTGGGTGTCTACAGGTTGGTCTTTTTGAGCATACAAATGCTCAAGAGGATGTTTTAATTTGCCTAAAGTGTATGCGGATCAATATCAATCACCCATCTGATCACCGAAGTGAACGCTTGACTTTTTAAGTGCATCGATTCTTTGAGTTCAGTCAAAAAAAGCTGTAGGTGTTTTCTGCTTAAGCTTTCAATCAACAATTGAGCGCGTTCAACATTGGCGATTTTGCGCATATTCATGGGAACAGGCGAGTAGACGAAAATATGCTCAAGGGAAGGCAAATGTCCACGTGTCATCATGGATTGAAGGATGGAGTCTGTGAGAGCTTTTATCTCATTTAAAAATTTTTGTGCATTTTCTTGAGAGCGTGACTCTGCTTTGATCAAGGCTTGAAAGCAAAAGGGAGGCATATTGGCCGTTTGCCGTTCAAGAAGTTGATTGTTTGCAAATCCAGGGTAGTCGTGGTTTTTTAAATATTCAAAAACAGGGTGCTTGGGGTTAAAGGTTTGGACCCATAATTCACAAGCTTGAGCAGCATTAAAGTTGACATCTCGCCCTGAACGCCCCGCTGCTTGCATGAGCAAAGCAAACAAGCGTTCAGTAGAGCGAAAATCATTGGAATACAAGGCGGAATCCACTTCAAGTGCAGCCACGAGCGTCACGCGGCGAAAGTCGTGTCCTTTGGCAATCATTTGAGTCCCAACCAGCACGTCGATTTCCCCACTGTGGACCAAATCCAGCTGAATCTCAAGGCTTCCTTTGGTTTTTGTTGAGTCTGCATCGATCCTAAGTATTTTGAGGCTTTCATGGTCCGTTTTCCTGAGGTCTGACAGAGCTTCGAGAAGTGTCTCTTCAAGCCTTTCTGTCCCCATCCCAAGCATCATGATGTCTTGGTTCGAGCAGGTAGGACACTTTTTAGGGACTTTTTGAGTATCCCCGCAGTGATGGCAGCGAAGCGTTCGATCGGCTTTGTGAAACACTTTAAAAGCACTGCATTGATTGCATTGACTTTTCCATCCACAACCACTGCAGTACAGCACAGGCGAGTATCCGCGCCTGTTCAGGAGAATAAGCACTTGCTCGGAGTTCTCGACTCTTTCTTTGATGGCCTTGATCAATGGGGGAGAGAACAGGGTGTATTTGGGCTGAAAATTCATGTCCACTCGGTTGAGATCAGGCAGACTTGCGCCTCCAATTCTGGTGGGCATTTCAATTCTGAGGTAACGTGCTCTTTTGGCCACGCTGTCTTGATCTTTGTTGGCCAAGGGCAATTGGTCTAGGCTGTGGTACCAACTCTCTAGTGAAGGTGTGGCTGAGCCCAGGATCACTTGGGCTTTAGACAGAGCGCCCCTATAAACTGCAAGATCTCTTGCAGAATATCGAGCCCCTTCTTGTTGTTTGTAACTGGGGTCGTGCTCCTCATCGACAATGATCAGCTTGAGGTTTGGAATTGAGGCAAAGATGGACATTCGTGTGCCTAGAATGATCTTGGCATACCCTTGATGGGCAGCAAGCCATGCATTGAGCCTTTGAGCCGGGGTGAGCTCACTGTGCATCGTTGCCATTGCATGCACACCTACGCTGTTTCGGAACCGCGCTCTGATTGTATTTTCAAGCTGGGGTGTCAAGTTGATCTCTGGCACCATGATCAGCGCTTGAGCGCATGGGTCTTTGGATAGCAATGTTTCAATGCATTTCAAGTACACCTCGGTTTTACCACTTCCAGTTGAGCCAAAGAGTAAAAAAGGTCCTTCATGGTGCTCAATGATTTGGATCGCTTTTTCTTGCTCTGGGCTCGGTGCTTTTGACTCTACAGGGGAGAGATCTTCATCCAAATGGGCCGATTGTTTCAAAGCAACTTCTTGCTTGGATTGCCACTTTTGAAGTCTTTTTTGAATTTGCTCTCCCGTCAACGCTTTTAATTGCGTTGGCAAGGCCGCAATAGCAACTTCACCCAAAGAGCGTTGATAGTAGCTTGCGGTGAACGCCACCAGCTCCAGCCAATTGGCTTGTAGCGGCCCTAAACCTTGGACATGTGAAATGATGTTTTTGAATTTGATTTCAGGCGTGTTCAGTCTAGGGTCCGAGAGCTCTTGCGCCTGCGCATAAACCACGCCGAGGACTTCTCTTTTGCCAAGCGGGACCTTGACAATGCTCCCCACGGGGAGCGGCAAATCATAGGTATAGCTCAAGGGGCTTGGTAAATTGCTATGCGCTGGCGTATGGATCAATACCTGAAGGATGTGGGTCATGGAGAGGGCAATGTTACGCTTTAAATCTCGATAATTTATTTGAAACAATAGATAAGTCTTTGATTTTTTTGTGCTTTTAACGCGGCAATCAAATCTGTGGATAACTTTGTTGATAGAGAAGATCTAAACATCAAAGATTGAGAACTTTTTAGCAGATATCAAATCCATGCGATCAAGCTTAGATCTAAAAATATCTATATAAAACATATGCTTAGCACGCAAATAAAGCACCCATGTCATCAGAGAACTTTAGACCTCTTTTTTTAAAAATGGGGATTTAAATGTGCATAAGTCAAAAAAGCAGCTGATATTCTTGACATTTTAGACCGCAAGGGTCTGATGAAAGCTCCTAAGCACCTTCAATGCTGACAGGAAGTGAGCGTGGGTGATTTTTGATCAGTCATGAGTCCAGAATGGCTCATGGGCTGCCTTGAGAGGCCAGTTTTCTTTGCTGTTTTGAGTAGTCGTGAACAGTTTGGACAAGGGTTGAGACGTGTTCAGCTGGGGTGTATTGGCTTATGCCATGACCTAAATTAAAAATATGGGTCGGTCCAAGCTTGTCTTTGTTCATGTGAGGGGTGCCAAAATGATCTAAAAGGGCTTTGACCTCTGTTTCAATCTGTTTAGGTGGCGCAAACAAGACATTGGGATCCAGGTTTCCTTGAATGGCTTTACCCGGTCCACCTACCTCACCTCCAATGGCGTTTCTGGCCTTGGTCAGATTGACGGTCCAATCCAGCCCCAGAGCTTGGCAATCCAAATCTTTCATCTCATCAAGCCAAATCCCGCCTCCTTTGGTGAAGACAATGCTTGGGATTTTTACGCCCTCATGCTCTTTGAGCAGTTTGGAGAGCACGCGCTTGGTGTAGGAGAGGCTGAAATTTTGAAATGCGCCATCGGCCAAGACGCCGCCCCAGCTGTCAAAAATCATCACTGCTTGTGCGCCCGATTGAATTTGCGTATTCAAATAAAGTGCGACTGCATCCGCATTGGTCGCGAGCACTTGGTGCATCAAGTCAGGCCTGCTGTACATCAATTGCTTGACATGCCTGTAATCGTCTGAGCCGCCACCTTCAACCATGTAACACGCCAATGTCCATGGACTTCCAGAAAACCCAATCAGGGGGACTCGACCGTTCAACGCTTTGCGAATGGAAGTTACCGCATCAAAGACGTATTTCAATTTGTCCATGTCTGGGACGTGCAACTGTTGAACGGCGGCCTCATCGCGAACCACTTTTTCAAATTTAGGTCCTTCGCCTTGAGCAAAACTCAAGCCCAAACCCATTGCGTCTGGCACCGTCAAGATGTCACTAAAGAGAATGGCTGCGTCCAACGCATAGCGCTCCAAGGGTTGAAGGGTGACCTCGGTTGCATAGTCAACGTTTGTTGCAAGGCCCATGAAGCTGCCCGCTTTTGCCCGAGTGGCACAATATTCTGGTAAGTATCTGCCCGCTTGTCGCATGAGCCAAACGGGTGTGTGATCGGTGGCTTGACGCCAGCAAGCCTTTAAGAAAGCGTCATTTTTGAGAGCTGGGTACATAGGACGGGTAAAAATCAGGAAAAACTGTTTAAAAAGCGACTATTTCTAAATGCTTTGCACATGTTACTTTAAAAAAACAGCTCACTTCATCAGTGCGATCCTTAGGTCGGGCTTAAAAAAATAAAAGAAGTGAGCGGCCACTTGTTTTTTCAAAGTTCCTCAAGCGCCTTCAACAGTTCTTGTTCGGTGACAAATTCTGATAAAAAATGGGGTGCTTGGCCATTCTTTAGCAAAATATAGACAGGCACGCCATTTCGACCCAAGTCGTTCAAAGACTGTGTAATTGCTGGGTCTTGACGCGTCCAATCCGCACGAAACAGCGTGACGTGGTGTGCTTTGAAAGCGCTTTGAACGTTGCTTTTTTGGAAAGTCAGTTTGTTAAATTGGCAACTCAGACACCATGCTGCGGTGTAGTCAACAAATACGCGCCGGCCTTGGGCCAACTCTTTTTTGACTGCTTGAGCGGACCAAGTCTGCCATGGGATCGCTTGTTCCAAGCGTGATGCATCTTTTGTTGGCTCAAGGCTTGTGGTGTTTTCTTGGCCGCTTGAGGGCTGAACAGTGAGTTCTGCAGATGATTTCACCCCAAGCACCCAAGTGGTTTGTAGCGCAACAAAGATGGCCAAGAGCAACCAAGCGAATCGTGTGGACCAAGTGGCTTGCTGGGATTGGGATTGGGCTTGGAGTTTAAGGTTGAATGACCAAGCCACTGCGCTTAGAAGCAATAAAAGCATCATCTGAAGGATCATCGCCGAGAGGCCCACTTGTTGCGCCAAGACCCAGGCGAGCCACAAAACGGTCAAGGCCATGGGAAACCCAAGGCAGGCGCGAAAGGTCATCATCCAGGGACCGGGTTTGGGTATGAAGCTCACGGCCTTGGGAAACCAACCCATAAGGAGGATTGGACTTGACAAGCCCAGACCTAGCATTGAAAACAGCAGCATGCCTTGCCAAGTGGGGATGCTAAAAGCCAGGCCAATCGAAGCGCCCATAAAGGGCGCCGTGCAAGGCGAAGCAATTAAAACTGACAAGACACCACTCAAAAACGATTCCAACAAAGGGTTCTTGGAGCCCATTGAATTTAAAAAATGAGGAATGCTTTGGCGAATTTCAAAAACGCCCCAAAGATTGAGGGCTATCAAGGTAAAAAGAAGGCATAAAAAAACAACAAAGGTGGGCGATTGCAATTGAAACCCCCATCCCAATTGCGCTCCACCGGCACGAAGGAGCAAGATGATGCCGCCGAGTGATAAAAGAGTGACCCAAATGCCTAAAGCGTAAAACTCCGCCAAAAAACGAGTTCGGTGCTCTGCTTCATGCGCTTGAGGCATGAAGGAGAGGGCTTTGATGGCCAAAACAGGCAAAACGCAAGGCATTAAATTCAATACGAGCCCTCCCGCAAAAGCGCTTAACAGGGCCATCAAGAGACTTGCAAAGGTGAGGCTTATGGGTGCGACTCGATGGTCGGGCTTTAAAGGCAATTGAGGGCTGATGGTTTGATCGGAAGGGGTCGTGTTCATTGAACTTGTTGGCCAAGGTGTTTTCATATTGACCAAGACACGGTAGCTCTTTGGGGATTGGCCCTGTGCATTGAGATCGATCAACAAGAGGGACCATTGCGGTGGACTTTCTGCTCTCAATTCTGAGACAGGTAAATTCAAAATCCATTCACCCTTGTTCCACTTTTGGGCGGCTTTGACCTGCTCAAGCGAGAGTGTTTTTAAGAGCTCGCCTTGCTCAGGAAAGAGGTCAAATTGATGGCCCAAAGTCGTTTGAGGGAGGCCTTGAACTTGAATGTTGAGCGACGAGCCTTGCTGGTTTGCAGATGCAAGTGCCTGTGCGGTGGGGAGTTCTTTGGCTTGTGCCTCCAACACAGCTTGAGCCCATGGGTCGCTTGCGAAAGAGGGACTGGCTTGGGGCAAAGCAATTTTAAAATCCCCCTCTTGGGGGATGCATTCTTGGCGGCAGACCAGCCAATTGGCATGCAACCGAATCAATGGCGGCTCAGAAAAGTCTTTGAGCGGTTTTTGTAAAAACAAAGGGGCCAATAAAGTCAAGCGGTTTGTGAAGCCGTAATTGATGAGATCTCCCAAAGCGATCCGTTCTGGCCGTGGCCATAGAGTGCCTCCTATGTTGATGCCATCAGGGCTTGTCCAAGACAATTGAGTGGCCAATCCCGCATCCCCTGGATTTTTCCAATAGGTATGCCATTGAGGGGCATGCGTTATTTCAAGTGCGAGCCACTGACGTGCTTGGGCGGTGTTTTCAACAAGACCTGAAGGCGCATAAAGACGCAAGACGGCGCTCACTTGTTCGGTTTTGACGGTATTTGAAACAAAAATATTTTTTGTTCCTGCATTGTTAGACAATTGAGCCCAAGACGTCGTGTTGAACAGCAAAAGTGCGAGGGCGATTGTTTTTAAGAACTCGAGTTTCAGGGGAAAAAACGCCCATCTTTTAAGATCAACGAGCATACGGGTGAAGCCTTGCATGTGGGAATCTAGGTGTCTTTAAGGAGTAAAAGTGAGCAAGCATTCAAAATACTGGTCTGATTTAAGCACAACAGATTTTGACCTTTTAAACATAGGGGAATTTCTGGTTGTCTTGCCAATTGGGGCCACCGAACAACACGGACCGCACTTGCCTTTGTCTGTCGACTGTTTGATTGTCCAAGAAATTATTCAAGTTGCATTGAAAGTGTTGCAAAAAGAGACGCCTGTTCTCGTCTTGCCCACTCAAAAGGTGGGTTTGAGTACGGAGCATCAAGCCTTCAAGGGCACTTTAACGCATTCACCAGCCTTGGTCATTCAAACTTGGATGGAACTGGCAGATGGTTTGGCGCGTGCGGGCGTGAAAAAACTGTTGCTTTTTAATGCGCATGGTGGGCATCAGGGCTTGATCGAGTTGGTGGCAAGGGAAATAAGGGCCAAGCATGGCATCTTGGTTTACAGCTCCAATTGGTATCAGTTACCTATCGAGCAAAAAGTTCTGGACCTTTTTGACGCCAGTGAGCACCGTTTTGGAATACATGCGGGGGCCATAGAGACCTCCATCATCATGGCAACGCACCCTCAATTGGTCGACACCACCTCTTTTCAAAACTTTACCTCGTCTGCAAAAGACAGGTCAGAAAAATACCCCATTTTGGGCAACTCCAAAAGCGCCAAGCTTGGTTGGATGATACAAGACTACAACAGCAGTGGCGCAGTGGGGGATTTGAGTCAAGCCAGTGCAGACAAAGGCAAAGCATTGCTGCAAAGTGCAGGCATGTGTTTGAGTCAGTTGATCTTAGAGATTTTAAGTTTGCCGCTCAACACCATCAAGACCTAGTTTTTTCGCTAGCTTGTCCCTCTTGCTTGAGGCTCAAGGCTTCCCATCTCGAGAGCATTTCAGCGATGGTGGCCTCAAGTTGAATTAACTCCTGAGCCAATTCCTTGGCTTTGAGGGGTTCGTTTTGAAATAGTCGAGCATCGTTGAGGGTCTCATGGATTGAATTTTGCCGAGCTTCTTTTTCAGCCATCCATTCAGGCAAGGCGTCCAATTCCTTTTGTTCCTTGAAAGTCAGCTTGACGCCCGCTGGTGGTTTTACTTTTGAAGCGGCTTGACTAACAAGTGCATTGGAGAGGGGCACAAGTTTTTTAGCAGCTTGCAGGGGAGGTGTTTTTGAGGACGGGCTTAGCGAGGCAAACTCTTTGGCGCGTTTAGCTTGCGTGAGCCAATCTTGAACGCCGCCCTCGTACTCTCTCCAGCGACCTGAATTTTCATAGACCAATGTGCTGGTCACGACTTGATCGATGAATGCGCGATCATGGCTGACAATGAAAACGGTGCCGTCATAATTTTGAATGAGCTCTTCCAGCAGCTCCAAGGTATCAATGTCCAAGTCGTTGGTTGGTTCATCTAAAACCAGCACATTGGCCGGTCTTGCAAAAAGCCTTGCCAAAAGCAAGCGGTTTCTTTCTCCGCCCGAGAGGCTTTTGACGGGTGAATTGGCCCTGGCTGGAGAGAAAAGAAAATCTGTCAAATAGCTTTTGACGTGCTTTTTTTGAGATCCAATTTCAATCCACTCACTGCCAGGGCTGATAAAGTCCACCAAGCTGGCATTGAGATCGAGTGTTTCTCGGTGTTGGTCAAAGTAAGCAACAGACAGCTTTGTGCCCAGTTTAATGTCTCCACTGTCGGGCTGCAATTCCCCAAGTATCAGCTTTAACAGGGTTGTTTTGCCTGCGCCATTGGGGCCGATGATGCCAATTTTGTCTCCTCGCAAAAGTGTGGCACTGAAATCCACCACGATATCTTTTTTTGCTCCACTAACAGCTGAACTAGGGTCTGGGTACGACTTGTAAACTTGATCTAAAACTGCAACCAATTTGCCGCTGGGCGCGCCCTTGTCAATTTCAAGTTTGACTTGGCCCACCACATCTCGGCGTGCTTGTCGTGTGGCGCGCAGATCCTCGAGCCTAGCGATTCGGCTTTGGCTTCGAGTGCGTCTTGCTTCAACGCCTTTGCGGATCCAGATCTCTTCTTGGGCCAAAAGTTTGTCAGATTTGGCTTGAATGACGGCTTCTTGGGTCAATTGCGTTTGTTTGAGCAATTGATAAGCTTCAAAATTTCCTTCGTACGACAAAAGTTTGCCTCTGTCCAATTCAACAATTCGGGTAGCCACTCTGTCCAAAAAAACCCGATCATGGGTAATGGCCAAGATGCTGCCCTTGAAGTCAATCAGCAAATCCTCAAGCCAAACGATGGAGTCGATGTCCAGGTGATTGGTGGGTTCGTCCAAAAAAAGAACATCTGGTGCCGTGACCAAGGCTTGGGCAAGGGCCACGCGCTTGGATTGCCCGCCGCTTAAGGTGTTTACAAGTTTGTTGGGCTCAAGCTTGAGCCTGTTGATGGTTTCATCAACACGTTGAGACCAGTTCCAGCCATCGCGAAGTTCAATTTTATTTTGCAAGGCATCCAAGTCGCCGTGGCCCAAAGAATATTGATCTATCAAGTCAATCACATCTTTGAGCCCCTCACTGACGGATTCAAAGACGGTTTGGTTGGCTAGCAAAATGGGTTCTTGGGCAACGTAGGCCAACTTAAGCCCTTGTTGCATCTGAACACTGCCGTCGTCGGGCAATTCAAGGCCAGCGAGAATTTTTAGCATGGAGGACTTTCCAGTCCCATTGCGACCAATCAAACCCACGCGTTCTTGTTGTTCTATGGAGAAATCGACATGATCTAAAAGTGGGACGTGGCCAAAGGCCAGCTGAGCTTGTTGAAGTTGAATTAATGACATGGCGGTATTATCGATGCATAAGTGCGGGTTGATCCAAACATTCCGCCATGCCAAACTGGAGGAATCATACGGACAGGCAGGATATAGGGCAAATGAGGAAGGCGTGACCTTCTTTAAATTAAAGCGCTAGTTGGGGCTTAAAAAAGATTCATGGTTGACGTTGACACGCTGACGGGTTGAGTATTAAAATAGAGGGCTTCGTTTTTGAGTAACAAATCTCTTTAAAGAGGCGGCAAAAAGGCCTTAGGGCTTGACAGGTTTTTAAACAAACTGTCATAATCAAAGGCTT
>Ga0114970_10003176_pt1 | contig 12135 bp, 8 predicted proteins | sample M_140205_XF_Meta_FD_87030 | JGI IMG/M metagenome (GOLD analysis project Ga0114970, IMG submission 87030) | Freshwater microbial communities from Lake Montjoie, Canada to study carbon cycling - M_140205_XF_MetaG | ecosystem: Environmental > Aquatic > Freshwater > Lake | place: Lake Montjoie... | reverse complement strand
GTTTTCGGTCGACAGGTGTTCGCGAAGGCGTTCTAGGTCGGTGCCCACCAGTTTTTCCGCGTCCGCGAGGAAGTCCTGCGGGACCTTGAACTCTGGCAGGAGCGGACCAGGGAGTTTCATTTCCATCGAGATGCTGCTGGCGATTCTCAGCGTGTTCGTGAGGGCCTCGGGAGTATCGAAGAACAGTTCTACCATTTCCTGAGTGCTTTTGAGGTAGAACTCCTGCCCATCAAAACGCATACGTTTAGGGTCGTTCTTTTTTTTGCCGGTACCGATGCACAGTAGTGTGTCTTGCGCATCCGCGTCTTCCCGGTCGACGTAATGACTGTCGTTGGTGCAAACCAGCGGGATGCCGGTTTCACGCGAAAGCTCTACGAGGATGGGGTTGACCCGCTGCTGCTCATCGAGGCCATGGTTCTGCAACTCGAGGTAGTAGTTCCCTTCACCGAAGAGCTCGTAATATTCCAACGCCCTTTTGCGGGCCTCACCAACCTTTCCGTTCAGGATCAGCTGGGGGATTTCGCCGGCAAGGCACGCCGACAGGCAGATCAGCCCTTCGTGGTGTTTCTCAATCAGTTCCCAGTCCACCCGCGGTTTATAGTAGAAGCCCTCGGTGTAGCCAAAGCTACTGAGCAACCGAAGGTTCGCGTAGCCCTCATCAGATTTGGCAAGTAAGACAAGGTGGTTGTAGCGGCTGTCGTCCTCGGTCTTTTCCTTGAGAAACCGGCTGCCGGGGGCCACGTAGAGTTCGCATCCAATGATGGGCTGTATGCCCTGCTTCTTGCATTCCTTCCAGAACTTCAGCGCACCGAAAAGGTTTCCATGGTCGGTGATGGCGAGGGCTGGTAATCCGAGTTTTTTTGCCTTCGCGACCAGTTTTTCCACCGAGGCGGCCCCGTCGAGAAGGCTGTAGTCGGTGTGGCAGTGCAGGGGCGCGTAGACAGTGGGGGGCATAAAAAGAGGATACCTCTACCCTAGGTTCTCGGCAAGCCAGTTCTGGTAGGAAGCCAGCGGTACCGGCTTGGAATACAGCCAACCTTGAGCATAGGTGCATCCGATCCGCTTTAAGTAGTCTGCTTGCGCCTGGGTCTCGACGCCTTCGGCGGTAACTTCGAGGCCGAGGCTGTGTCCCATCGTAATAATCGTCTCGACAATTCGGTGTTTGGTTGTATTTCCTGCCAATTTGGTATCTTCCAACGGCCGGATAAAACTCTGGTCAATTTTGAGGTTGTTCACTTTCAGGCTCGAAAGGGAACTTAAGCTGGAGTAGCCGGTACCGAAATCATCAATGGCCAGCCGGAATCCTCGGCGCCTGAGGTGTTCGAGGGCCTCTTCCACCTGTGGGTCGTGCCCCATCAGAACGCCTTCTGTGATTTCGAACTCGATTTGGTGCGCTTCGATTCCGGTTTCTGCAAGTTGCTGGTCGATGTATGGCAAGAGGTTGCGGTCGGCCAGGTCCAACGGCGAAAGGTTGATGGCATGAATCAGAGAGGGATTCAGCGTGGCAATTTCCCGGAACGCCTGGGCAATCACAAAATCGGTAATCTTGCGGATCTGACCGGTTTGTTCGGCCAAAGGGATGAACACGTCAGGTCCGATTGTTCCGGAGCGGGCGCTGTGCCAGCGGAGTAAAACCTCAGCACCGAGCCCCCGACCGGTGGCCAAGTTCAGTTTCGCGTGGTAAACCAGCGAGAACTCCCGTAGTTGAATGGCATCCCTGAGTTCCTCGCCCAAGCGGAATCGCTGGTGGTCGGCCTCCCGCTGCGCCGGGTTAAAAAACAACACTTGGCCCGGAATCCCCTGAGAATGGTACAAGGTGGTGATGAGGTTGGCAAACAGGGCTTGCTCCGTTTCCCCGTCCTGCGGAAAACGGCTGACGGCGACTTCGCAGCTCAGACTCACGAGATTGCCCGAGGGTGGTTGGTCGTCGAGATCGTTATCCAGGTCGTAGGGCTGTCCGGTGACGAGGGAATGCAAGTAGATCGCCAACTGCTCCAGCTGAACCGGGTGGTTGTCGGGCGATGACAAAACGAAGAGGGTGCCAGAATAACGCCCCACCAAGTTGCCGGTGGGCTGAAACTGTTGGAGTCGTCTTCCGACTTTCTGCAGGATTCTGTCGGCGCGCCCGCTGCCCTGGGTGGAGGTCACCTGCGAGAACTTTCTCAACTTGAGGGCTACCAGCCCAAGTCCCAAGCGATGGGTCTTAGCCTGCGCTAATTTCGCGGCAAGGTGCTCCTCGATGCGTGCCCGGTTGGCCAGTCCGGTTACAGGGTCGACGTAGGCCACCTTTGACAAACCGCGCAAAAGCACGTGCTGGTAGCACACGGCGGCGATTCCCAAGAAAGTAGCAACGGCGAGTATGGTGAGGTATCGTGAGGAGATATCCGGACTGTTGAAAATCGATAGCGAGTGAAAGTTGCCGAAGGGCATGCGCAATAAAGTGCCGAGCAACAAGATGAGGGGAATCAGCACACCGCCCCGCAACCCGAGGACAAAAAAGATCACCGAGTAACCAGAAACAATGTAAAGGGCTCCCAGACCCCACTGGCCACCGGCATCGATAATCAGCTGGAGGCAGATCATAGCCACGGCCAAAAAGTAGAAAATACGCGCCAGCTGCATCCGCCGGGTGACCCAAAATGACACCACCCCGCCCAGAACAAAGCCCGAAAATAGGAGTTCACCAACCACGGCGATGGCACTTCCGGCCCTCCAGTCGATCTGGAGGTTGTAGGGAATCGCCACTGCGCTCAGCAGCGCCACTACATACAGGGCAATGATGGACACTCGAGATTGAAGGGGAATCGTATTTGGCTCCGGATTCACCTCAAGCAGAAAGTTCGAAAGGCGTCGAAGCAGAGAAACTTTGGTTGGCGAGTTTGGTGATTCTGCTTCCACTGTTGCCCTAAAGGTCGCTATCGTTCAGGAAACTGTCAAACCCGAACGAAAGGCCAGCAGGTTTTGACTTTTACCGGCGCAATTCATACTTTTGGTTTGAGGTAGGATTCGATGAAAGATTTCCGCGTTGCAGACAGACATGCCCCGGTGTTGCCTCTCGATGGCCAGATGCTGTTTCCGCTGGCTACGGTGGTTCTGCGCCTGCGAAAAGAGGGTGCAGACCGCATTCTGGAGGCTGCTGCCACGAACCAGAATCTTGTGGCCATCCTTCAAAAACGGGCCGACGGTGAGGTTCACCGCATCGGAACCCTCGCCGAGATAGAAGGCTCCCGTTCGGGTGGCTCTGGCTGGGATGTCACCGTCAGGGGATTGGCCAAAATCCGTGTTGAGAGCTTTCGAGACGATGGCCACCACCAGATTGCTGCCTATGAGTTTGATGACGAGGCCCAAGACCTCGACGAAGCCACCGGCCAGGTGCTCCTGAAAAACATCAAGGCCATTTCGTCTGAGATTCTTGGCATGATCGAGGGCGGCGAAAACATGATCAAGATGATTGATCAGTTTGAGGATCCTTCGGTCATGATGGCCTTTTGCCTGCAAAACATGCCCATTCCTGCCGCCGAGAAGCAATTGTACCTTGAGGTTAGTAGCCTCAAGGCCCGTGGCCTCAAAATTCTCGACCTGCTGAGCCGCCAAAAAGAAAGCCTGCGCATCCAGCTGGAAATGAACTCCAAAATCACCGATCAGGCCAGCAAGACCCACCGCGAAAACCTCCTTCGGGAGCAGTTGCGCAGCATCAAAGAGGAACTCGGTGAGGGAAAGTCCCCCTCCGGCGCTGCCAAGGACTACCGAGAGAAAATTTCCCAGGCCAACATGCCCGAGCAGGTGAGGCTGGCTGCCCTAGAGGAACTGGAAAAGCTCGAGGCCATGGGCAGTAACAATCCGGAGTCGAACATCGTCCGTAATTACCTCGAAGTGCTGCTTAGCCTTCCTTGGGCCGAGCCTGTGGCCCTCGATATCCATCTCGCCGAAGCACGCAAGGTGCTCGACGCTGATCACCACGGCTTAGACAAGGTAAAAGATCTCATCATCCAGCACTTAGCAGTGTTGAAACTCAAGAAAGACAAAAAAGGCACAGTACTCCTCCTCGTTGGTCCTCCCGGCGTGGGAAAGACTAGCTTAGGACAGTCCATCGCCCGGGCCATGGGTCGCCAATTCGTGCGGGCCAGCCTCGGTGGAGTGCGTGACGACGCCGAAATTCGCGGTCACCGGCGCACGTATCTCGGTGCCCTTCCGGGGCGCATTCTGCAGTCGATGAAAAAACTGAAGGCCCGCAACCCGGTCTTCCTGCTCGACGAGGTCGACAAGATGGTCAAGGGCTGGAATGGCGACCCGGCGAGCGCCTTGCTCGAGGTTCTTGACCCGGAACAGAACGATAGCTTTCAGGACCACTACCTCGACCTTCCCTACAACCTCAGCGATGTGTTCTTCATCGCCACAGCCAACAGCACAGAAAGTATTCCACAGCCCCTGCTCGATCGCATGGAAGTCATTACACTGTCGGGTTATACCGAACAAGAGAAGTTTCACATTGCCAAAGGTTACCTGGTCCCCAAACAGCTGGAACTGCACGGCCTAACAGGCAAGCTGGTTATTGAGGATGCAACTTTGCTCGAGTTGGCGGGCAACTGGACCCGCGAAGCCGGAGTTCGCGACCTTCAGCGAAAAATCATGATGCTGTGCCGGGTCAGCGCGGAGAAAGTGGTGGGTTCAACCCCGAGTGAGCTTCCAGTGAGGGTAGCGGTGGAACAGTTGGAACCTTTGATGGGAAATAAGCCTTTCCATCACGAGGTGGCCGAAAGCGACCAGCCACCAGGGGTGGCCACCGGTCTGGCCTGGACGCCGGTGGGCGGTGATATCCTGTTCATCGAAGCCGTTGCCATGCCAGGTTCGGGGCAACTGATTCTCACTGGCCAGTTAGGCGACGTTATGAAGGAAAGTGCCCGCATCGCGTTGAGCCTGGTACGCAGCCAGTTGGGCGTACTGGCCTCTTCTTGGGACTTCAAGACCACAGACCTCCACATCCACGTGCCCTCAGGTAGCATACCTAAGGACGGACCTAGCGCCGGTATCGCCTTGTTTGCAACCATCGCAAGCTTGGTTCTCGGGCGCAGCGTCGATAGCAAGTTGGCCATGACCGGCGAAGTGACCCTCAGGGGGGCCGTTACCCCCGTGGGGGGGATCAAGGAGAAGCTCATTGCCGCGCACCGCGCTGGTATCCGCAGAATCCTATTGCCTAAGTTCAATGAGCGAGACCTGAAGGATTTACCGTCTGAGGTCCGAGCCGATCTAGAAATTACCTTGGTTGAAAAGGTCAGCGAGGTCCTGAAGCTTGTCTTCGGAATTGCAGGTGCCGACCTTTCGGGTGTTCCGGTGCCAACCAAACGCCCCCTTTCTGTAACCTTATGAGCCTTCTCGGAAACGACGCCCTCGAAATTTTTCAGAAGGCCCTCGACCGTGTCGAGCCTCGCCGCCTCATCAGGCAGCTTCTCAGTCTGGAAACGCGGGAAGGCCAGGAAATGCTCGTCGTTCGCACCGAAAGGCGGCAACATTTTTACCCCCTGGCCCGTTACCATACGGTGCAGGTTGTCGGGTACGGAAAGGCAAGTCCTGCGATGGCCCAGGGTGTGGAAGATCTGTTGGGCAACCGGATCCAAGGGGGTTTGGTCGTCACCAAAACCGGTCACGCCCGCCCGCTGGTCAGGATAAAGGTTCTCGAAGCGTCGCATCCGGTACCCGACGCGTCCAGCGAACGGGCCGCGCTGGCCCTCATGGAGTTTGCGCAAGCGCAGACGGCCGGCACTCTGGTGATCAACTGTGTTTCTGGCGGCGGCTCCTCGTTATTGTGTGCGCCGGGTTTTGGCCTCTCGCTGGCCGACAAGCGCCGGGTCAATGAACTTTTGTTGGCCTCTGGGGCTCCTATCACCGAAGTCAACACCGTACGCAAGCATCTTTCTCTGGTCAAAGGAGGTCGGCTGGCCGCGTCCTTCTATCCGGCCACCGTGGTCAACCTGGTGCTTTCCGACGTCATGGGCGACGAAATGGCCACCGTGGCCTCGGGCCCCACTCTGCATGACCCAGGCACCTGGGCCGAAGCCCGCGCCATCGTGCGTCGCTTTCGCCTCGACAGCAAAGTTCCCGCGAAGGTTCTCGAGGTCCTTGAGGCCGGGGCAGGGGGTCGGCTTCCCGAAACTCCGAAATCGGCCCATCCAGCGTTCACCTTGTGCGACAATGTGCTCGCCGGGGGCAATCAGGAGGCCTTGGCAGCAGCAGAGGCCGAGGCCAAGGCTTTAGGTTACCAGACCACGATTGTTTCTGCCGATTTGCAGGGTGAGGCACGAAAGGCGGCCCAATTGTTCGTGAAGTTTGTTGCTGAGCACCAACCGGGCCGCAAGCGAGCCTTTCTTGCCGGCGGGGAGACCACTGTCACCGTCGTTGGTTCAGGAACCGGCGGCCGCAACCAAGAACTCGCGGTGGGCTTTGCCCAGGGGCTCTTGAAGGAAGGCCTCGAGTTTGAAAGGGGTGCCTTCCTTTCTGGCGCTACTGATGGCAGCGACGGACCAACGGACGCCGCAGGCGGCCTCGTCGACTCCAGCAATGTTCAAGCCCTCCAACCATTGGCCGCGCAGGCCCTTGAGCAAAACGATACCTACCACGCCTTAGAAAAGGTTGGCGCCCTGCTCAAGACCGGTCCCACCGGAACCAACGTGTGTGACCTTCAGGTGTTGTTGCTCGAATAGTCACCCTCAGTGATTCGTGTCGCCCCTTGCGCTAACCGGCGTTTGAGCCAACACTCAAAACAGGAGTTCATCCATGAAAGAAAAATCTGCCCTGACCAAGCAAGAATATGAAGACGAGCTCAAACGTCTCAATGTTGAATTGGTGAAGCTTCAGGAGTGGGTGAAGCACGAGGGGCTTCGTGTGGTCGCTCTTTTTGAGGGTCGCGATGCCGCTGGAAAGGGCGGCGTGATCAAGGCCATCACCGAGGGGTTGAATCCCAGGCAAGCACGGATCGCGGCCCTTGGTGTTCCCACCGAAAAAGAGAAAACCCAGTGGTATTTTCAACGCTACGTAGCCCACCTGCCCAGCGCCGGCGAAATGGTGCTTTTTGACCGTTCGTGGTACAACCGTGCCGGTGTCGAGCACGTGATGGGTTTCTGCACCGAGGCCCAATACGAAGAGTTCAAGGCCTCGGTGCCTGACTTTGAGAGAATGCTCATCCACAGCGGTATTATCCTGATCAAATACTGGTTTTCGGTGAGCGACGATGTTGAGGAAATGCGTTTCAAAGAACGTCTGAAAAATCCGGCCAAACGCTGGAAACTGAGCCCCATGGACATGACTGCCCGCACGAAGTGGGTGGACTACTCCAAGGCCAAGGATGCGATGTTTGCCTTCAGCGACACCAAACACAGCCCCTGGTACGTGGTGGATGCCGACGACAAGCGCGCTGCGCGCCTGAACACCATCACGCATCTGTTGGGCCAGATTCCCTATCAGGATCTGACCCCGCCCGAAATCACAATTCCCGAACGTCAGAAGGTGAAGGGGTACAAGCGGCCTCCCATTTCGAAGCAAAACTGGATTCCCCAGGTGTACCCAGTGACAAAGTAGAAGCTATTTGTGGGCTAACCGGAACGAGGCGGCAATAGCCAGCAACGCGACACCCACCAGAGCTAGGGCCACTGACAGGCTGGTCAGACTCGACACGAATCCGATAAACGCCGGACCCACCAGTACTCCGGTGTAGGCCACCGTGGAAACGAAGGCCACCGCCAGGTGAGGTGACATGTGATTCTGACGGCCTAGGGTGGAGAAGAGCACTGGAACGATATTGGCCAAGCCGATTCCCACCAGCGCATAACCGGCCAGCGAAACCCCGGCTAAGGGTGTGAAAATCACCACCGCGAAGCCGGCAGCGGATCACAGCCCACCCAAAAGCAAAACGAGGCTTTGGCCGAGCCGGTTGACTATCCAGTCTCCGGTGAGGCGGCCCACGAGCATCAGAACCGAAAATACTGCGTAACCCATTCCGGCCCACTCCATGGGGAGGGACTTGTGCGAGCTCAGGTAAACCGCGCTCCAGTCGAGAATCGAGCCTTCAGCAAGGAAGGCGATGAACGCCAGTGCTGCCACCGCGAGAACCAGAGGGTGGGGAAGACTGAAGGTTTTTTTCTCTTCCTGGGGGTTTCTGTCGGTCAACAAACCTGCCCGAAAACCGCCGATGAGGCCAAGCACAAGCACCGAGGCGACAACCATGACCATAGGCGGCGTCAGGCTGACTCCTAGCATCAAGGCGACGAGGCCGGCTCCTAAGAAACCTCCGATGCTCCAAAAAGCATGAAAGCCCGACATGAGCGACCGGCCGCTGGCTTTCTCCACCAAAACCGCCTGAATGTTGATCACTACATCGATGGTGCCGATGGCCGACCCGAAGAGCAGGAGGGCCACCACCAACAAGGCGACGTGGTTCACCACGGCCAGGGCCGGAAGTAGCAGAGCTACGAGAACACTCGCGCCAAAAATAAGGGGCCGGATGCCGAAGCGGGAGGCCAAGCTGCCGGCCAGTGGCATGGTCGTCAACGATCCTATGCCGAAGCACAGCAAAATCAGTCCTAGTCCAGCGTCATCAAGGACCAAACGCATTTTGGCAAACGGAATCAGAGGTGCCCAAGCGGCACCCGCGAAACCTCCTATGAAGAAGGCGGCCCGAGTGGACCATCGTTCGAGTCTTCCCGGATCGGTAGAAGAAGCTGTTCGCATGGGTTTTCCTTGATTTGAGTTTTTCGCGCTCAGGTTATCGCAGTATTACCCTGTGGGTCAGCCCTTGACGGCCCCTTGCAGGAGCGCAGCGATAATTTGCCGCTGGAAGAGCACGAATATCACCAGCGTGGGAATCAGGATGAGCACAGTGCCCGCGCACAACAAGGGAACATTCGTGGCGTAGTGCCCTTGAAAGGCTCCCAACGCCCCGGCCATCGTCCGCTGCGACGGGTCTTCTACCAGCACCAAGGCGAGAAGAAACTGATTCCAAGTCCAAACGGCCATCAAGATTCCTAACGATGCCATCGGGGCCTTGGCAAGGGGAAAATGGATGCGCCAAAACAAATCCCAAGTTGAGGCTCCGTCGACTTTGGCAGCCTCTGAGATTTCGGGGGACACGCCCACAAAATGGGCTCGCATCCAGAACACCGCAAAGGGCATGTACAAGGCGATGAGCGGAAGAACCACCGCAAGGCGGGTGTTGTAAAGGCCAAGAAACCGTTCCAAGTAGTACAACGGGACGATGATGCCGCCAAAAGGCAGGGTCAAACCGAAGACAAACAGGAGGAGGAGAAACCGTGACCCCGGAACTCTCAGTTGGCCAATTGCGAAGGCGGCCATGGTAGAGATCAGGAGCGCCACGGGGACGACCGCCAAAACTATGAAGGAACTCGACCCCAGCAAGACCAGCATATTGGCAACCTGAAAGGCTTCCACAAAGTTGACCCACTGAGGTTCTGCGGGCCAGCCAAATCCTGATGGCACAGTGTTAGAGGGGTAGAGTGCCGTGGTGAAGATGCTGATAAAGGGCAACAGCGTTACGACCATCAAAACCAGCAAAAGGAGCCTTCCGGTCAGCAGTTCCAAGCGGCTAATCTTCATGAGCGTTCTTCCCTTGTCAGCCGTTGGATGGGCAGTATCACCAGCAGCACGAGAACCATCAACAACACGGCAAGAGCCGAAGCCGGCCCAATGCGCTGTTCTGTGAACGCCAAAATGTAGATTTGAATGCCCGGCACGGCGGTTGCATTCCCTGGCCCCCCGCCTGTCGAAACATAAACGATGTCGAACGCTGCCAAGGCAGCGATGATGGTCACAGTTAGACAGACTCCGATTTCTTGCCGAAGCAGAGGAACGGTGATAGACAAAAACTCCTGTAACCAGTTACTTCCGTCAATCCGCGCGGATTCAAACAGCGAAGGGTCAATCTTGGCAATGGCAGTGGCTAAGAGCACGGTACAGAAACCCAGTAACACCCAGATCCCAATCATCCCGACGGCGGGCAGAGCCCAATCGAAGTCCCCGAGCCAAGCCCGAGCCCAGGATTCCAGGCCCGTGGCCCTGAGGGTCTCATTGAGCAAGCCGGGCATAGCAAGAATCCACCCCCAAATGATACCAGCCGCGACCAAGGGGATAACCTGGGGCAGAAAAAGTATGGTGCGGGCCACAGAGCCAAAGGTCCCTGCAGCTACCTTGTGCATCACGCTGGCAACGACCAGTCCCAAGCCGACAGGTATCAAGCTGAAAAAGAGAACCAGCTTAAACGCATTGATAATGGATTCGAAAAGGACGGGAACCTCAAACACGGTTAGGTAGTTTTTCAGACCCACCCATTTCATGACCCCTATACCGTCCCATCGGAAGAACGAGTATTCGAGGCTCATGAGGAAGGGCACCAACACAAACAAGGCGTAGAAGGCGAGAGCTGGAAGGGCGAACAACCAGCCTACAACCAATTCCCGGCGGATAGGCCGCCGGGAATTGGCCTCTGGTCGTGGAGCCAACAGAAAACTACGTTGTTTCATGTCGGCTCCACGCGCTTACTGTTCCAGTTCTCTCAGGTACTCGGCCTGAACAGCCTTGAGCATTCCTGCGGCCGTTTGCTTTCCGCCCACCATTTTCTGGAGTTCGGGAGTCCAACCTTGAGCAAAAATGGCACTGGTAGCATTGGCAATGAAGTCCATCGCATTTCCAGCCTTGCCAACCTCAACTCCGGCAGCCAGAGTCTCGTTGGTTACGGAACCAGCGGCAACTTTGCCAGCAGGTGCGCTCGCAGGGCCACCGGGGTTCGAGCCGCCAATGTCGATATTGATCTGGCGAGCCACGGGATTCACCGCGACCCAAGTCAGGAAGAAGGCGGCGGCATCGGCGTTTTTGGCCTTGGCGGCGATTCCGTAGGTCAAAGGAGCCGACATGGCGGCGGGACCGCGGCTAGCCGTATCAGGGGGCATCGCAAAGAAACCGACGTTGCCGGGAAGGTCCTTGTCGTAACCGGGGTTTTGCCAGTCGCCGTTGAAGGTGAACACGCCTTCGCCTTGACCAAACCGCGCTGCGGCGTCGGTATACTCAATGGCGTTAATATCGGCTGGGAAGTAGCCCTTGTTGATCCAGGCCTCCAACATCTGAGCGGCCTTGAGGTTGCTCGGAGTGTCGATGGTGGCGCCTTTTTTGTTAAAGATCCACTCGTTGATGGGTTTCACCGGACCCACAGCAGCCATAAGGGCTTGGAGCGGGAACGCGAGGCCCATGCCGCTCTTGGCACTGCCCCATTCCATGATGGGCTGGAGCTTGGCAGCCTTGGCCTTGGCTAGGATAGTTTCAAACTCAGCCAGGGTCTTGGGGGGCTTGGTCATGCCGATTTGCGCGGCCAGCTTCTTGTTGTAGAAGACGCCGGTCATGCTGTAGTTCAAGCCCATGGCGTACAGCGAGCCTGCACCGCGGATGCCGTCGGAACCTACCCGGTTCTGCACCATTTGCGGCACGGGCCACTTGTTCCAGCCCAACTTGTCGGCGTAGCTATCGAGGTTCATCAAAAGGCCCTGCTTGGCAAAAGACACCATCGTTGGGAGGCGGATCAAGTCGGGCGGATTGTCGCCCGAGAGCAGGCGCGGGGTCACGTTGATCAAGTTGGCAAACTGGTCCTGCTTGATATCCCAAGTAACGTTGGGATACTGCTTGGTAAACTCTTCGGCGAGTTTGTAGGGAATGTCGAAACCGGTTTCAAAGTAGGCATTGAGAACCACGGGGTTCTTGCCGAACGGTGGAACCAGCGTTTGAGCCGGAAGGGTCACAGCGCCCGCAAGCGCCAGGACCACGAAGAAACTAAGAACTTTTCTCATACTGAGAATCTCCTCTGGTAACGAAAAATCTTTGTCATCGCTGACTTTTAAATAATGCGCGCCCCTGCAACAATCTGTCAATTCAAACTTGGGTCTTCAAAAAGTTCTTTGTTGTCATGCTCCGCGATCGCCCGCAAAAAGATCGACCCGTAGGCCTCGAGTTTGGCCTCGCCTACGCCGTGCACCTGGCGGAACTGTTCGGGGGTCTTGGGCACCTTGGCGGCCATGTCCTTGAGCGTTTTGTCGCTGAAGACCACGTAGGCCGGTACGCCATTCTCGTCCGCAAGGCGCCGGC
>Ga0114970_10003173_pt1 | contig 12140 bp, 10 predicted proteins | sample M_140205_XF_Meta_FD_87030 | JGI IMG/M metagenome (GOLD analysis project Ga0114970, IMG submission 87030) | Freshwater microbial communities from Lake Montjoie, Canada to study carbon cycling - M_140205_XF_MetaG | ecosystem: Environmental > Aquatic > Freshwater > Lake | place: Lake Montjoie... | reverse complement strand
TGTTCGATATGCTTCTGGGCTATCAAGAAATTTTCTAAGTATTTTATCATCGTAATGAGATAGTAAAACTATCCCTTCTTTAATACCTTCGTTTCTTTCCGTGGCCTTTCTGTGTACTAGGCAAGGTTTATTCAGATATGCCGATTCTTCTTGTAGCCCACCACTATCTGTTACGGAAAATGCTGCACCATCAAGCAGTTTAATGAAACTAAAGTAGTCTAGCTTTGGTAAACAAATAAAATTATCTTCTATTAAATTGGATATACCGAGCGACTTGATTCTTGCTAGTGTAACTGGGTGCTGCAGGAACAGCATCGGCATATTTTTTGAATATTCTGCTAGTGTTTTAATTGTCTTTATCAGTACTTTTTTATTAGCAAGCAGTTCATTTCTGTGAATAGATATTATGCCGTATTTTTTTGGCAATCTACCAATAGTTATAGCGGGTTTAAATTTATGCGCGTACTTTATCGAGTCATAGACTGTATTTAAGCCAGTATCAATAACCACCCCTTTAACCTTGGATTTTCTAAGGTTTTTAACGGGCACATCACCTGGCGCAAAATTAACATCTGCAAATCTTGAAACAATTCGTCTATCTAGCTCTTCTGGAAAAGGATTCATTATATTAAAGCTTCTTAGTCCAGCCTCTATGTGTCCGAGCTTTAATTTCAGCTTTTTAGCAACGTATATACCGAATACTGTCGTGACCGTATCTCCATGTACGAGTACTATGCTTTTATTACTAGAGCGAGCTATTAAATTATTTTTGTAGGAATAAAATCCTCTTAAACTTCCATATAGCCATGCAGGCAAGTGTCGCATCAAAGATAAATCTTCGCCTTTATGGCCTTTCACCAACCATAAATCAGGCTTTGGAATATTTGGGTAAGCTGCGAAGAATTTTTCTAGCTGTTCTTGTTGCTGGACAAATGCAATTGTGTAGCACTGCTTTTTACCTAATTCTGATATCAAAGGCAAAAGTTTAATTAACTCACCTGTTGTGCCGTAAATAATAAATACCATATATTAACTCACTATATAAATTAGGTTGAAATTGAGTACAGGATTTTAGTCGATCTTAGCTTAACAAGATAAGAATATCACAAACCCGTCACTCTCCTTATTTTGTTCTGGTACTTCGATACAACTTCCATAATCATTTTAATATAGAACTAACCACAAGCCAGTCGAAGTAGATGCTTTGGATAATCGGGCGTAGACATTGGCCACAGTCTAGAGCCAGATTCCCCAGCAATAATTACAAATATCTTTGCCACATTAAACCAACTTTGAGTGCCATAATTTTCTATTAGTTCACTTCTTATCTATTGAATACTTATAACTACATGCTGTTATAATATAAGTTATGAATTTATTAGTTACCGGCGGTGCAGGATTTATTGGTTCTAACTTTGTGCATTTAGCGCTCCAAGAGCGTTCAGACTGGAACATAACCGTATTAGACAAACTTAACTATGCTGGCAATATGGCTAGCCTAGAAACAGTTTTAGACAAAATACAGTTTGTGAAGGGCGACATTTGCGACGAGGAACTTTTGGATAAACTTGTAGCCAACGTGGATATAGTGGTGCATTTTGCAGCAGAATCACACAATGACAATTCGCTTATTAACCCCTGGCCTTTTGTCGAAAGCAATCTTATTGGCACCTATCGAATTCTAGAAGCTGTACGTAAGCATGGCAAAAAACTTCACCACATAAGCACCGACGAAGTATATGGCGACCTAGAGCTTGACGACCCAAGCAAGTTCACTCCTGAGACACCATACAACCCTTCTAGTCCGTACTCCTCTACAAAAGCGGGTTCTGACTTATTGGTACGTGCATGGGTGCGTAGTTTTGGCATTCACGCAACAATAAGTAACTGCTCTAACAACTACGGACCTCGCCAACATGTCGAAAAGTTTATACCACGTCAAATTACTGAGATTCTTGAGGGTCGTAAGCCTAAGTTATATGGCGCAGGCACAAACGTTCGTGACTGGATCCATGTAGACGATCACAATTCTGCGGTCATTGCCATTATAGAATCTGGTAAAAATGGCGAAACATATTTAATAGGTGCTAATGGCGAAAAAAATAATAAAGAAGTAGTGGAATCATTATTGATCGCAATGGGTAAAGACGCGGACGATTATGAGCATGTGTCTGACCGCCCTGGGCACGATATGCGCTATGCGATAGATGCAACTAAGCTACAAGACGAACTAGGCTGGAAGCCGAAGTACACCAATTTTAGTGCCGGCCTGAAAGCAACAATTGACTGGTATACGGCTAATGAAGCGTGGTGGAAGCCTCAAAAAAATAAAACTGAACTTAGATATAAGGATCTAGGTCGATAATGGCGATACCTACGACAGAATTCATAGCTCACGAAACTGAAATACCTGGACTGATATGGTTTGATGTTACAAGTATCGGAGATGATCGAGGCTGGTACCAAGAGAACTTTCAAAAGAAAAAACTAGTCGACGCAGGTTTGCCGGAATCTTTTAACATCGTTCAGAACAGCTTTTCTTATAACAAATTAAAGGGAGTTACCCGTGGATTTCACGCCGAACCATGGGATAAATACATTACTGTAATTAAAGGCGAAGTTTTTGCTAATTACGTTGATCTACGCAAAGGTGATAGCTTTGGTAAAACATTTAGTCTAGAGATCAACTCGAACATATCTGTTTTTTTGCCTAGAGGGGTTGCAAACTCCTTCCAAACAACAGAAGACGACACATATTATGTATATAGTGTTAACGATTTTTGGTCAGCCGACAAATACGATGATTATTTGTTCGTAAATTTAGCAGATCCAAAAATTAAATCGCAGTGGCCAATCCCGTTAGACCAAGCAACTATGTCCGAGAGAGACAGAAACCACCCTATGCTCAAAGACATTAAACCAATGGAGTTTTAAGTGGATAGCTCAAAATTCTTTATAGTGGGGGCAAACGGCCAACTCGGAACTGCGCTTAAAAAAAAGTACCCAGATGCAAAATGGGCCGATATTTCTGAACTAGATATTACAAACGAGGCTAGTGTAAATAGTTTTGACTGGTCTGGTATTGAAGTAATATTAAACGCTGCTGCCTATACTAATGTTGACGGCGCTGAAACACCTGAAGGGAGAGTATTAGCGTGGAAAGTTAACGCCACTGCAGTATCTACATTGTCTAGAATTGCCAGCGAGCACAACATCACGTTAGTTCATATTTCCAGTGATTATGTTTTTGACGGAACCATGGTTCCCCATGATGAAGATGAATCTTTTAGCCCACTGTCGGTTTATGGCGCGTCTAAAGCCGCAGGAGACATTGCAGTCACGCAAACCTCAAGACATTATCTACTTCGTACATCTTGGGTAATTGGTGAAGGCACTAACTTTGTCAGAACAATGCTTGAATTAGCTATTAAAGGAGTAAATCCAACAGTAGTAGCCGATCAAGTCGGCAGACTAACCTTCACTTCAACTATAGTTAACGCTATCGATCATCTATTAAAAACCAAAGTTGATTATGGGACCTATAATATATCAAACGATGGCGAACCAAACTCATGGGCAAATATTACGCGTAAAATTTATGAGTTAGCTAGCTTAAAAAATACCGTTACAGACATTTCTACCGCAGAGTATTATAAAGGCAAGGAATACATAGCACCTCGCCCGCTATTAAGCGAGCTAAACCTTAAAAAAATAAAAGCTACAGGTCTTAAAATAAATAACTGGCAGGCGGATCTTTTAGACTATATTTCTGCCAATACTTGAACCATCTTACTTAGAGTAGCGTCCATATTGACCCAAGCACACCTATCGCCTAGTGGTAGTGAATCGACTTTTAAGTGTACAAAATCCTCAACATCATCTGCCGCAGTTATGTTTGCGCCTTTTTTAATTTCGACCAAAAAACAAGCGTTTACAGTGGGTTTTATCGAACCCTCCCACTCATATGGATTATAGATGCTGGTTGAGTAAATAAGATTTCCTATGTCTTGCCTGGTAAGTCCCGACTCCTCTTCTAGCTCTCTATAGGCAGCATCCTCAAATGTCTCGCCATCATCCAAAAACCCACCTATAAAATCTAACTTACCAATAGAAGGATTTCGTGATCTTTTGGCAAGAATAATATTCTTTTTATCTTGAGTATAAAGCACTATTGCAACTCCGGATTTTGGATTATCGTAAAATGATCTGCTGCATTTTATACAAATATATCTTCCTGGACCTTTCCGCTCTAGTAGACCGCCACACTTTAAGCAATAATTCATATAACAAATATTTTACCATTGTTAAGCTGTTAAGGGTGATAGAATATATATAAGATAAATGAGGATTTATAGATGAAGGGAATAATTCTAGCCGGTGGGTCGGGTACGAGGTTGTATCCTATTACAAAAGGTATTAGCAAGCAGCTCATGCCAATATATGACAAGCCAATGGTTTATTATCCGCTAAGTACTCTTATGATGGCTGGGATTAAAGACATACTGATTATTACTACTCCGCATGAGCAATCGCAGTTTCAACGACTTCTTGGCGACGGCTCCGACTGGGGTATAAAACTAACCTACGCCGCACAACCAACTCCAGACGGCCTTGCTCAAGCCTTTATTATTGGTGAGGACTTTATAGGCAGCGACAAAGTTGCTTTAGTGTTGGGGGACAACATCTTCCACGGCAATGAACTAGACGAATCATTAAAATCTTGCACCAACCCAGATGGCGGAATTGTATTTGCCTACCAAGTTTCCGACCCTCAGCGTTATGGAGTTGTAGAATTTGACGATAATATGCAGGCCAAATCCATAGAAGAAAAGCCTACACAACCAAAAAGCAATTACGCTGTGGTAGGCCTTTATTTTTACGACAACGATGTGGTACAAATCGCCAAAAGCATCAAGCCTAGCAGCCGTGGCGAGCTAGAAATAACTGCCATTAACGAAGAATACCTAAACCGTGGCAAACTAAAAGTCACAAAGTTAGACGACGGCGACGTATGGTTAGACACCGGCACTATCGAAAGTCTAAGCGACGCCACCGACTACGTGCGGGTAATCCAAAAAAGAACAGGCCAAATCATTGGCAGCCCCGAAGAGGTTGCTTACAGCCAAGGTTTTATTACAAAAGATCAATTACAACTTCTTGCAGAACCACTTGTAAAATCTGGGTACGGTAAGTACCTACATGGCTTATTGGGCTAGTATAATCTGTACATTTTAGGTAAATCAATATAAAATGCTTGTGTATAAGTAGTAAAATAAATATATGGTAAAGCGCAAAAAAAACAATCTTAGCAAGTACTTAATATTAGGTCTAGCTATTGCTGTACTTATATCTGGAAGTGGCTATTTAATATACAAAAAGAATCATAAGAATACCGCCGGCATTGCAAAGGACAAAACTACAAGCACAGCTCCATCTGCACAAGAAAATTTTGATAAAGGAGGCGCTAGGTCGGTTGCAACTACTCCGGAAAACAAAGGGAGTGCGGGTGTATCCGATAGCCAAGGACAACAAGTATCCGTCGCAGATAATTCACAGTGGTCAACTTCAAAAACTGGTGAAATTACAGTATATTCACCTATGAAAGACAAGCTATTAATAAACGGTGATCTAGTTTCAGGTGAGTCGACCCTACCGATTGTTTATTACCGCGTACTTGACGATGTAACCGGAATGATTGCTCAAGGTCAATTAATTGTCGTGGGCGGTAAATTTTCTGGTTCTATTAACTACACAACTTCCGCATCAAATGGCAGACTGGACATATACGGTGCCTCAGATAGTGGTAGAGAATTTGGTAATGTCGAAATTCCTGTGAGGTTCAAATAGCATGAATTTCGCACTAGACTTCATTATTACCAAGAAATACATAAAATTAATTATTGTAATATTTTTTGCATTTCTAGCAATTGTCTTACTTAAGGCACCAAAAGCGTATGCAGCTTATGACGGCTCAAGACTTATAGACAATCAGATATTTCTAGACGCAAATACTATGAATGCATCACAGATACAACAATTTCTTATAGATTGGGGTGCAGGGATTTCGTCACGATCCTTCATACTTACCTGTGGCGCGCCAAGCGAGACCGCTTCGATGCAGGCATACGCCGCAATAGGTGCACCCTGTGGCCAAACCGTACCCTCATCTTCAATAATTTACTATGCTTCACAAGTATACGGCGTAAACCCCCGTGTGATTTTGGCAACTATGCAAAAAGAGCAAAGTCTTACAACCGCACCAAATCCAACCGACAGACAAATATCGCAAGCTATGGGCTACGGCTGCCCGACAACAGGTAGCTGTAGCAGCGCTTCAAACTTTTTTTATCAGATAGACAACGGTACTTGGGTTTTACGATATCATTATGAACATGCCAACGGGAATGTAACATGGTGGAGTACTGCTAGTTTTACATGCGGTAATGCTACACAATTCTATTCAACTGGGTTATACCCAGGTAATACGGTGACCTTTAAAGACGAAGCAGGCGTGCCCTATAGAACACTTACAATTTCCAATGCTGCCACAAGTGCATTTTATTGCTATACACCTCATACGTATAATAATCACAGAAACGGTGCGCCAAATTCTGCAAATCCGGCAGGTACTCTCTGTTATAATGATAGTATCCATCCAGAATATGGCTCAACTGGATACTGCTACACTGGTAGCTTCAACTTTGTATATTGGTACGAGAAATGGTTTGGTAGTTCGATTTTACCGCTCGCATTTAAAACTTATCAGAGCGCAACTGTATTTATTTATAAAGATGGGTATAAGTACGCTGTTCCTTCAATGGGACTACTCCAAGATTATGGCGTTAGTCCAGAGTCCATACAAACAGTCACACAAACAAATGCAGACGCAATACCTTTCCGTCCGGGAAATAGCCAGCTATTAACTCATCTCATAAAAACCCCTTCGGATACTGATCTGGATGGGGGTTCAATATATATTGTTAGCGTAGGTAAAAAATATCCGCTAGCAAGTATGCAGCAATATCTGGATTTTGGTTTTAAAGATAGTGATATTGCATATTTGCCAATGGACTACATAAGCTCACTCCCGAATGGCGCTGGAACACTCACGAGTTTTTTAAAGACACCAGCGTCGCTCGTTTATAAAATAGATTCAGCAAAGAAAAGAGCCATTTTTGATTATGCAACATATAGTAGCCTTAACCCTACGGGTTCGGTAACACCTGTAAGTGGATATTTTGCTTCACTGTTTGTTCCAGGAAAGCCTTTAGCCAACAAAGAACTCCTTGTTAAGTTTGATAACTCAAGCTCAATATTCCTATACGCTAACGAGAAGTACTACGGTATTCCCTCGTATGATGTGTATAGATGTTGGGGGCTTGATACTATAAATGCTTTTCCTTTAATAAGTGTTGGGAGCAGTGGTGTTATAGAACCAATTGTTCAATTAAGTAATTTGGGGTGTACCGTAACAGACGGAACATCTGCAATCATCTTAAATGGGATAAATAAGTACCTTTTGCCAGCACAATTTGGAAACTTTAATCCACTATTATTATCTACTGAACAGAAAACAATCATAAATCGCATACCTTTCTCAGCTGAGCCGCTAAAGCCTGCTGTCAAATCTTCTGATTCCGCAACAGTCTGGTACTTAGAAAATGGAACTAAAAAAGCAATTCCATCATCGTCAAATTTCATCAAGCTAGGACTAGTTCAAAATCTATTCACTAAATTAGATGGTGGGGGTCTTTTTTCAGTTCTATCTGGAGGTATTAAGCTTGGGCAAGGTCAGCTGGTTAAAAGCCCCGATAGCAGTAGTGTGTATGTAATTTCTGGTACGGAACGTATATCATTTTCAAGTGCTGATGACTTGAATGCATACAAGGGTAATTGGAACGAATTAGAAACTTACTCTAGCCAACTGCTAGATCTATACTACCCTTACAATAACAAAGTTATTAGTCCATATTATTATGAACCAAGTACGGCCAAATTTTACTTATTCGATAATGCAGCGTGTTACCTACTTGATTCAACTAATTTAGCGAACTTTGGCAAAACCGGTAGTTCAATTATTGCTGGACATACATATGAAATATCATTATTTAGTAATCTTAGTACTAGTCGTTGTATATCTATAAGCAATTTCATAAAATCACCCAACTCTGGTACAGTTTACTGGCTTGATGCGGGTTTAAAATATCCAGTTTCTAGTTGGTCGGTATTAGTCACTAAAAATGGTGGTATTGTTCCAAATATTTCTACGATCAACTCAGAAACATTAACAACACTACCTACTGCGCCTACAATTTATTGACCAATTTTGCTAGATTCTACTATACAGTGGTACAATTAACAGATTGATGACATTTAAAAAAATCTCCAAAAAAGCTTCTATCGGAAGAAAAGTCCTTAAAGATCAGGGCGTAATTGGGTTAACTATAAGATCACTACAGTACTTGGATAAAAAAACTAAAAAGAAGGGCTCTAAATCTAATAATAAACAAGTTATATACGTAAAAGCACCCTACAACGAACTAATGGATACTGATTTTTATAATCGTAAACGCACCTACAAAGGCTCTTCCAAACCTAAACTTACTTTTATCTGGCTTATGCCTCCTCCAGGTAGGGGTAGTGGTGGGCATATAAACATATTTAGATTTATTAAATATCTGGAAGATGCAGGCCACACATGCAAAATATACCTATGTTTAGAGGGCGGTAGTGGCGACGTGAGCCATATATGGGCCGATATGGACGGATATCCCAAAGTAATGGCTACAATGGAGTGGTACGACAGCAAGGTGCACATGACACCAGCAAATGGTATTTTTGCAACAAGCTGGGAAACTGCTTACACCTCTTACAATATTCCTTCTGACGCAAAGCGTTTTTACTTTGTGCAAGACTTCGAACCGTACTTCTACCCGGTTGGTAGTTTATACACTTATGCCGAAAACACGTATAAATTGGGCTTTTTTGGTATAACTGCCGGAGGTTGGCTTTCTGCAAAACTAAGTCGAGATTATGGTATGAAGACCGAACACTATAATTTTGGGGCTGATGAAGATTTGTATAGTTATAGCAATAACAAGGTACGCAAAGAAGTATTCTTTTACGCAAGACCCTACACCGAGCGTCGTGGCTTTGAAATGGGAGTTATGGCGCTAGAATTATTTCATAAGATGCACCCTGATCACATAATTAACATGGCGGGTTGGGATGTGTCAAATTACAAGATTAACTTCCCCTATGTTAATCTTAAGACACTCGACCTAGATCAGCTGAACGATGTATACAACAAGTGTGTAGTAGGCTTGATAATGTCATTTACAAATATGTCGTTATTACCGTTAGAGGTTATGGCTAGCGGAATGATACCTGTTGTTAATGACGGCGAAAACAACAGCTTAGTGTCCAATAATAAATATATATCCTATGCTCATCCAGATCCTGTATCGCTGGCTAATGCCATGTCTAGGGTCGTTAATATGAAGAACCTGAAACAATACAGCAAAGATGCATCTAGCAGCGTGATGCACACAACATGGGATGATGCTGGTAAAAAATTTGTCGAAGTCATTTTAAACGAAATGAGAAATAATGTCTAAGATTTTAGTTATCGGTGCGAACGGGTTTATAGGCAGGAACATAGTTTCTAGACTTACAGAAACAACTGATCATGAGATCTATGCATATGATAGGTTTGTTAGTTACCAAAAGAGTGGAGATAATTTTTTTAGTAACTACCCAAACGTGAACATTATTGTGGGGGATTTTTTAAACCGTTCCAATTTAGACGATACACTAAACGGCATTGATATCGTTTTTCACCTAGTATCCGCAACAACACCAGCTGTATCTAATGCCGACCCGTTCATTGATATAGATACCAACATCAAAGCTAGTGTTGAACTTTTTGATTTGTGTGCCAAAAATGGTGTCAAAAAAGTTATATTTATTTCTTCTGGCGGTACCGTGTATGGCGATACTGAAGACGGTAGTATTACTGAAGATGAAATACCTAGACCAAAATCACCTTACGGTATAGGCAAATTAACTATCGAACATTATTTGAGATATTTTAAAGATAAAACAGGGCTTGATTATATCGTTTACCGCGTCGCTAACCCCTATGGACCGCAACAGAAGATTCTTGGACAACAGGGTGTTATACCAATATTCATGAACATAGTTTTACACAATAAACCTGTAGTTATATATGGCGATGGCAGTATGACTAGAGACTATATTTATATTGATGATGTAGTTGGTATGATCCTAGCTTCTTTTGATAAGGCCAATAAATATTCTGAGTACAATATTGGTAGTGGTAACGGTTCAAGCGTAAATGATATTGTATACGCCATAGAAAACATAGTAGGCAGAGAGATAGCAAAAGAGTACAAAGATCTACCAACAAGCTTTGTGAAAAGAAGCGTACTAGATATAAGTCGTTTTACTAGTGAGTTTGGATACATGCCTAGTATGAGCTTAGAAGACGGACTAAAGAAAACTTGGGAATATGTCAAAAACATCAACTAGCAAGTATATAAGTGTATTTATACCAACGTTTAATGGTGAGCGCTATTTGGCTGAGTGTATTGAGGCTGTTTTGGGTCAAGAGCTACCTAAAGGCTATGATTTAGAGTTCCTCATAACTGACTCTGGCTCTAAAGATAGTACATTAGACATTATTCACGCATATAAAGACAAAATTAAACTAACCACTATACCTAATAGTGAATTTAGCCATGGTGTAACGAGGTCTAAAGCTGCACACGTAGCAAAGGGTGAATTTGTCTTATTCCTAACCCAAGATGCAACACCGGCACATAATAGATGGCTAATAAACATGATCGAGCCATTTTTCTTAAGCAACAAAGTCGGTTGCGTGTTTGGCCGACAAACACCTAGGGCACACGCAGCACCAACAATTAAAAGGGAGGTTTATGGGGCATTTGGGTCTGCAGGAACGCCAGATTCAATTACAATAAATCGGCAACTTTCATTGGTAGATTTTAAAGAAGTTTCGAAGTTAAACACTTTTTTTTCGGATGCGAACTCTGCAGCCAAAAGAAGTTTACTCATTGGAGATGTGCCATTCCGCAATGTTCATTACGCCGAAGACCAGGCGCTTGCAGAAGATATGCAGAATAAGGGGTACCTTAAAGCGTATGCGCCACAAGGTGAGGTACTTCATTCTAACGACTATACAGCAACAGAATATCGCAGACGAAAGTTCGATGAGTACATTGGCCTATATAAAAGTTTAGGCGTAACTTTTAAACCGAGTAATAAAAACCTATTATTGGGTTGGATACGGCCGACTATTAAGGATTATAAATTTATTATTAAAGACGCGAGTTATGGTCCTAAATTAAAAATTAAGTGGCTTGTGTTGTCGCCTGCATATAATTACGGTAATTGTGCTGGTAAATACTATGCAGCAAAAAACTACAAAAATGATAGCGAAATTACCAAGCATTCATTAGAATCCGAACTACGAAATAAATAATCATATGTTATTTACAGGATAACCTGTTATGATTAACGTATGAAAGCATTTAGATACTGCCTGCTTATCGTTATTACCTTAACGGCAACATCTTTTGCGTCTTTAGGTCGAGTATCTGCTATTGCTCTGGGATTTACGACCTTTAATAATGGCGGCAGAACAACAGATAGATCGCCCACTTTGACAGGTACATTACCTAGTTCTTGCAATGATGTCGCAGTAGTTATTTTGGACGATAATGGGTACTTTCTCGTTATACTTTCAGAGGTCAATCTAGGTGTAACTCTTACGCCGGGGAACTGGTCAGTAAGTTTATCCGATAATGGTATAACCCTACCTTACGGCTACTATCACGTTTACGTGACTAGTAAATGTGGGGCAATTAGTTATGACAATCCTACATATTCTGATTTTTTTGGTGATAGTTTGTTCATAGTGCCAACAAGCTGCTCTGCATCATGCAGCCCAATACATCGTTTCTATAACTTCATAAAAGGAGCTCACTTCTACACAAATTCAGAAGATGAAAAACGTTCAGTTATGCTTCATACAGAGCTTTACCGATACGAAGGTATAGTTGGTTTCTCGACCGATGCAGATACAATTACTTTACCGG
>Ga0114970_10003172_pt1 | contig 12143 bp, 12 predicted proteins | sample M_140205_XF_Meta_FD_87030 | JGI IMG/M metagenome (GOLD analysis project Ga0114970, IMG submission 87030) | Freshwater microbial communities from Lake Montjoie, Canada to study carbon cycling - M_140205_XF_MetaG | ecosystem: Environmental > Aquatic > Freshwater > Lake | place: Lake Montjoie... | reverse complement strand
TCCATCGTCCCACCAATTAGAATAATGGGTTCATCTATTTCGGTAATAATTTCCGTTAACTTTTTAAAAGGAAGTCTTTTGGTAGCAAATTGGGCCCCTAAGGCAATGGTTATGTAGGGAGAAGAAATAGAAAATTTTTCCGCGATATTTACGAGTGAATCTTTTGCCAAAAAGAAATCACACGGAAGAGCATCATTTTTAATACCTAAATGTTTTACTGTTTCAAAATATCTATCAACAACATGAATTTTAGGCATTTTGTCAATTTTAAATTTCACCAACATCCATTTTTCAAGATTCATTTTTGGAAATGAGCGAGACGGTGTTTTTAATTTTTGTTTTAAAGAAAGGGTTCTTACGTTTTTGTGCAGATCAATTATCCAATCATATTTTTCTGTCTTCAACTCTGAAATTACTTCGTTAATAGAAGCCTTTATCGTTATTAGTTTATCAATATAGGGGTTGTTTTCAAGAATCGAGGAAAATGGTTTTTTGGTAATAAAATGAATAGTCGCATTTGGAATCTGCTTTTTTAGACAGCGAACTACAGGAGTTGTCAGAACAACATCACCAATAGAACTAAACCGAATGACTAAAATTTTCACGTTATTCATTTAATAGTGAGAATTATTATTTTCTTGAGATTATTTATTTTTTCTGTAACGGTTCGTATGTCCTCCAAACCTCAATGTATTGATTTGAATTTCTAGGATTTAATTTTCTCACCAGCTTATCAATCAAACTAGGTTCACATTTCTTAATCAACTTTAATTTAGGGTAAAGTACGCTATATTCTTTTACTCTTTCTTTTAATTTGTCTTCACCAAAAAAGAAGATATAATCATATTTTTGCCCTTCAAAAACAGTCAAGGGAGTAATGGTATCATTTCTTTCTGCTAATAAGCAATGCCAACTGCCCGAATAAAATTTTGGCATCATCGATGTTTTAGTTTCTGCAGAACCCTCCAATAATATTCTTTCGTCTTTTAAATTATCACCATATAAAACATACATTGCTTCAACACGAGACATTTTCGTATAGGTAAAGCTCAAAAAAAGCATAATAGGAATATTAAGTATCCAAAAAAATGAGTGCGAAAAAGTCCATAATTTATCCCAAATAGGATTCTTACGTAAAGATTGAAATCCAATTACCCCAAGAATAATAAAAAAGGGAAGAACTGATAAAATAAAGCGTTCTTGTCTATTGGGGTAGAAAGTATGAAATAAAAGAAAAATTAACGTAGGTAAAAACAGCACTAAATTTTGTTTCGCCGATTTAAAAAAGCCAATTCCCATTAGTAGTCCAAAAGGAAAGAGCAAAACACCCATTAATACCCAGAGGTACATGAAATAATTAGAATTCGGTAAATATTGAACACCCTGTTCCATATTATAGGTCGAATAGGCAATAAATTCTGCAAATGGATACCCCCAAATTAGGTAATCAACTAAACCTTGGGTAAGCACAAAAGTGACAAATGTTCCGAGGGAAAAAAGAAAAAAAGCTTTAAATTTCCAATTGAAAAAGTAATACATCATGATTCCAATAGCGAAAACAGCAATTTGATATCTAAAAGAAACGGCTAAACCAATTAATAAACCAGCATAAAAAATATTGATTTTTCTATCATTTTTAATCATTAGCCAAACACCCCACATTAAGAAAGGGATAGAAGATAATTCAACCAGGTTTCTTACGGACAGAAAAGGCATAATTGATAAAAGCGCAAGCAGCCAACCCACCGTAACAGCATTTTTTCGAGTCGAAATTTTTTCGGTTATTTTAATCCCGAAATAAACAACCAGCATGGATAAAAGAGCATGTAAAATCCTATTAACTAACATCAAGGTTTTTGGATCAGAAAGCCCAAAAAAATTACAGATGTAGAAGAAAAAATAATTGATTCCTACGTAAGAAAAACTATGTCCCTCAGGTCTTCCACGATTTCCTTCAGACCAGGGTAGCCAGCCATTATAATCATAACCATCTGCCCATGAAGAAGACGCCTCAATGATTAAAAAATGGTCATCATGCATACCGTAACCTTGCGAAAAAATAGCCGCAATTAAGCGCATAATTAATGCCGCAAATAGGATTGTTTTGAAATCAGAAAAGTTGATTTTTAATTTTTGTTCCAAAACAGTTCTTATTGACATAGACAGGTAAATTAAAGGGATTTATAATTCTTATAAAATTGTGTTAAAAAAGAATGACACTTTTTTATCTCTTGCTTCTCCTCCTCTTTTTTATAGGTGTTTTCACGATAGGTTCTGGTATCCATTTGATAGACAAGATTTCCTTTATTCGAAACCCAGCCATACCCTCTATTAATTGTGTGCAACGCAAATTCTGGCACATGGGGATTCATAAGATCTTTGCTCCAAGGATACCTGCTCAAATCTCCTCCCATTTGATATAAAATAGTGGCTGCAATATCAGCTTGCGATCCAATTTTCTCCATTTTTTTGCCACAATATTCTTTTTTTAGAGGTTCTCCCCAAATCAAAAGAGGGATTCTAAAATACTGTTTTACACTTGGATCTGGGCAAGCAGGTGAGGGATGCCCGTGGTCCGAAACAAAGACGAAAATAGTGTTTTTAAACCATTTTTGTTTCCGGCATTGTTTCATATAATTCCCTAAACATTCATCTCCATAAATCAATGAATTCATATAATCTTCTTCTGGTCCAACGTAATTTTGGTTCTTCTTTTTTGGATGATCATAGGGAGAATGCGTGCTTCCTGTGAAGGCACATTGCAGAAATGGTTCTTTTAATCTATTTGTCTTTTTTACTAATAAAGAATATAAATCTTGATCAAAATAGTTTAATTTTCCACGGTTCAGTTTGTTTGAAAAAACTTTTTCATCTTCGACTACATCAAAACCATGATCGATAAAATAGCTACCAATATTTCCATATTTTAAATCACCACTAAACAGATAATTGGATGAATAACCAAGCATTTTTAAATCTTGATTAATAGTATGAATTTTTCGGTGCTTGTCTGGTTGCATTGTAAGAGAAATTTCGGGAAGCGCAGGATAACCGCTAAAAATACTTGAATTACCTATTTCGGAAGTGCCTCCACAGGCAAAGATATTCGAGAAGAAAAGACCTTGACTTGCTAATTTATCAAAATTAGGAGTGATTCCTTTTGTATCATTCATGCAATCTATAGCATTTCCTGACCACCCTTCAAAAACAATAAAAACATAATTTGGCTTCTTTTGATTAAAAATATAATTTGCATGTTCTTTTGGATAGGCATACATTTTTTTTACGATTTGAGAAGCTTCAACAGAATCCATTTTAGGCATATATTCATCAATTTCACTGCGATTATATAGTAAAAAGCTTTTGCTAAAATAATACAATGAATTGATTGATAGGTCATTTGCTACGTGATCAGTTGAATAACAAGCGAAATCAGTATTCATAGGTACGGGCTGAATTCCACCTCGAAGTAAAATAAAGAAAGTACTGCCTGCGATTAAAAAAACGGAAAAAGCGGTAGCAATTCTTTTCAGAAGAGGAGATGAAGACAGGGTAAATTCTTTTTTGAAAAGCCAGTGAAATAATTTCCAAGCAAAAAGAAGCTCTAAAAATGAATAGATTATAAACCATATGGTCATACCAAAATCTGCTGTTCTAAAAACCTCCCCTGGATTAGATAAGTGCATGAATACACGGGTAGTTAATTTATGGTTCCATTCAGAATAGGCATTTATTTCTCCGCTTTGAATACATACATTAATGAAAATTTCAATGGACATGAAAAGTAGAAAAAGATATCGAATCCATTTTGAATTATGGATAAATCGAAATGAGAGAATTAACATTGGAATTGCGCTCAAAGCACCAGCTGTTGCTAAATCTAAACGAATAGAGTGGATAAAAGACATGCACCATTCCAAAAACCCAACATGAGAAAGCTCACTCCAATGATGAATTGAAAATAGGATTCGCCCGAAATCGAAGAGTAAAATCCAAAACAGAAGTAGTTTTAAAATATCGTAAATCGTAATTTTCAATGCATTCATAGTATACAAAGATAATGATAATTTGGACTATTTTCGGTCATTCAGAAAAGTTGAGAGTTAAAAAACAGTGCTGACCATCTTAAAATAATTTTGCTACCTCAAATAATACTATTTCTTAAACCAGTAGAAATTCATTAACTTTGTGATTGATAATTTAAATGAAATTCGTTTAAAGCTGTCTATGAATTAAAAAATGAATATGAAAGAAGACGTAAAAAAGATCGTTGATGCTATGAGTCAACGTTTTGTATCTCATCCTTGGCATGGTGTTGAATTGGGTGAAAAAAGACCAAATATTGTCAATGCTTATATTGAAATAGTACCATCTGACTCCATAAAATATGAAGTGGATAAAGCCTCAGGACATTTAATGGTAGATAGACCTCAAAAATTATCGAATCACATGCCGTGTTTATATGGCTTTGTCCCTAAAACATTATGCGACCATAAAGTAGCTGCATTTGCAAATAGTAAAACTGGCCGTACCGATATTACAGGAGACATGGATCCTTTAGATATTTGTATTTTGAGTGAACGTGCTTTTGTTCATGGAAATATTTTTCTAGAAGCAAAAGTCATCGGAGGTTTGCGAATGCTAGATGGAGGAGAAGCGGATGATAAAATTATCGCAGTTCTTAAAGGCGATCAAGCATACGGAGATATGAATGATATTTCTGAGATGCCAAAAATGGTCATTGACCGCGTTCGTCATTTTTTCTTAACGTATAAAGATTTAGATGGAGGAGCAAAAAATGTTGAAATCACCCATGTATATGGCAAGGAAGAAGCTTTCGAAGTAATCAAACTTTCAAGTGAAGATTATGATGCGAAATACGGTAACGTAAATGAAAATTTAGTCAATGAATTATTGGCAGCTTTGAAATAAAAAATTGATTTGAAGAAGTTGAAGCGGGTGCAATTATGCACCCGCTTTTTTAGTTTTTAAGCAAACCTTATCAAATAAATTTCTATCAAATAAATCAATAAAACAAAGGTTTACAGAAGTTTTTTATTTGTATTTTTTTAGTTTTACCTAAAAAAAAATTACAATGATGAGTGTTATTTCTTTTTTTATAAGTACACTTGTACTGTTAAGTTAAACATCAACAAATATAAACTAATAAAAAAGTTACAACTAAATCGAAATAAGTTGTATTTAATCGAAATAAAAAATAATAGAAGAGATTCTAAATGAAATAATTATGTTAAAAAAATTAAAGCAAGTTTACCTTTTAATTGTATGCTTTATGAGTAGTATTTCCTATTCGCAAATAGATACAAATAAAATCATTACTGAAATAAATTCTTTAACGAATGATTCGTTAGTTGATGATTTTTGGAGAAGGTTGGATTCTTGTGATCAAGATATGAATACATTTAGAAATCCTATTCTTCAAACAGAAAATTTAATCAAAGCAATTTACTTTTTCAAGAAATTTGGATTTTCTGACAATAATAGATATGCTACTGAAAAATTAAGTTATAGTGATGCAGAAATGCATACTCTTATAATATGGATGCATAGTAGTTCTATTGATTTGAATTATTATACATTTCCGTTAGTAACTGAATGTATTAAAATTTACACTTATGCAGCTGATGATTTAAGCTATTATTTGCAAAATATTTCATTATTAGAAAACGATATTAATTCAGAAATTAAAACTGAAAACATTGATAAATCAGTTGAAAATTCATTTTTTCAATTAGACATGAAAAAAATAATTGATATAGCAAATGAATTTAATATATTAAAAAATGAAATATTCGACTCAAACCAAGTTGTTGGAATCTGGGATATTGGACGTTTTAAAGCTAAAATTTATAAATCAAAAAATAAAATATATTTTTTAGAATATTTAGGTGATATAGTTAAACTGAATAAAATAAATTACTCAAAATTTAGTTTTTTAGATAAAAATGATACTTCTTTTATAGAGATTTTAGAAAATGGAAATCTTATATACAAAGATGAAGTGAATAGTAGGACTTATCCAAAAATAGATAATTAATAATTTTATATAGATAAAGAAGAATGCGGCAACAATCTTCTTAGTCGTTAAAATCTGGTTTGCCGAACAGTTTTTTAGCGCAACTCTATTATTTGTAGTATGCTGAAAATGCTTGTAATAAAGTGTATTTTTTAGAGTAGGTACTTTTTAAATATTTATAACATGACAACAAAATCTCTCCAAAATATTTTATATATGAAAAAACAAATTATAATTGTGTTTCTTTCTCTTGTTTCAACATTAATATATTCACAAAATTCACCAAAAGGTTATGAAGATTTACCTAAAAAATATTACGACCTAATCAATGAGGCTTTTAATTCATGTAAAAATAAAGATTTTAAAAAATCAATCGAATTATACACAGAAGCATTCAATTTAAATAAACATAATCCAATCCCAGAGCATCAATATTTAGCCGCGCGATCATGGGCGTTAATTTCACTGCCTGATAGTGCCTTTACTTTATTAAATTATTTTGTTAAATCGACAAACTTTACTGATATTGATGTAATTCAAAAGGATACTTGTTTTTATCGATTAAAGCAAGATAGCAGATGGGATGAGTTGTTAGAAATAATACTTGCTAATAAGAACACAATTGAATTAAATTATAATAGACCTTTGATAGTAGTCCTTGATAGTGTATTTGTTGATGATCAAAAATATAGAGGTCAATTAAATAAAATTAAAAAGCAATATGGTTGGGACTCTCAAGAAGTTAAAAATCAATGGAAAGTAATTAATGAAAAGGACTGTCTAAATCTAATAATTGTACAATCAATAATTGATAAATATGGCTGGCTAGGTAAAGATATAATAGGAGAAAAAGGAAATACGACATTATTTTTAATTATTCAACATTCAGATCAATTGACACAAGAAAAATATTTACCAATGTTGATGGATGCTGTAAAAAAAGGCAATGCACAAGCAAGTGATTTAGCATACCTCGCAGATCGTGTAAATTTAGGGCAAGGAAAGAAACAAATATATGGCACTCAAATAGGACAAAATGGTGCTAATGAAACATATTATGTATCGCCTTTAGAAGATCCAGATAATGTTGATAAAAGAAGATTAGAAGTTGGTTTAGAACCGTTAGCTGATTATGTAATTTATTGGGATATTATTTGGGATATAGTCCAATATAAAAAAGAACTACCTCACTTAGAAGTAAAATTAAGCGAATTAAATCATGAATAGTCATATTGAAAAGTTCATTTCAAAAGAAAAAGGAAGTGCGGGAACACTTCCTTCTAAAGTCGCAAAAAAGTCTGCATTCCCGACCAGATTACGTGCGCATCTTTGCATCTGTAGAATGCTGAAAATGCATTTGTAAAGATAGAAAAAATAGAGTAGGCATTTAAAAAAATAATTTTATAATGAAAAATTCAAGAATGTCACTAGATGCTTTTAAAGCAAAGGCAGAGTTAGCAAATGAAACAATTGCTTTAGATGCAATTCAAGGTGGAAATTTATTTGATTGTCACGGAAATAGTGGACAATTAGGGAAAGCAATTGGTGATGCAACAGTTAGAGTTCTTACAAGAATCATCAATGGAATAAATTAAAAAACAATGAATTATAGGGATAATTTATCCCTATAATTCATATTTAATCAAAAAACAATGAAATTTATTTTAATTATACTTCTATTATTTTTGTCAACTTCCTGTAAAACAGTGGTTTCAAATTTTCTATTTAAGAAAATGTATTATTCTTCAAAAGAAAAGACAAATGAATTTTATACTGAAATACCATATAGCATTATAGGAGAAAGAATTGTTTTAGCTGTTGAAATTAATAATAAAATAGTGCATCTACTTTTTGATACAGGAGGAATGACACATTTGAATGAAAACTTGATTAAAAAACTTGATTTAGAGTATTCTTATACAAGAAAAATTTATGATGCAAATAGCGAAGTAAAAGAAGTAAAAGAATATAGATGTTCAATGGATATTGGGAAACTTCATGTATTCAATGTATGGATAAAAGAAATGGATTCAACATGTTTTGATTCATGTGAAAATATTGATGGAATTTTAGGAAAAGATATGCTAAATCAAGGATGTTTTTATTTTAATAAAGATGAACAAAAATTAATTATTACTAATTCAATTAATAAAATAACAAACATTAATAACTTTCATAAACAAAAAGTCCAAATTTATTTAGGAGATATTTATATCAAGAACAATAATAAAAAATTTATTTTGGATTCAGGGTATCAAAATGGTTTTATATTAACAAATGCTAAATACAATGAGAAAAAAGGAGATAAAGTATATACAATTGCAGTAAAGGCTTTAAATAGCAAAAGAACTCAGAAAATTAAGTTTCAAGATGAAAACATAAAGATTTTCAATGATGAATATAATGGTATCGTAGCTTATTCAGATAGTTTAAATGTTAATTTATTAGGAAGTGTTTGGTTTTTGAGAAATAATATAATTATAGATATCAGTAATAAAAATTTATATATTCAGAAAGGGAAAGAATCAAAAACGAGTTACCTTAAAGATAAAATGAATATTTATTTTGTGTTTGAAAATGGTAAAATTTTAATTCAAGGAACATCAAAGACGATACAAGACATTAAAATCAGTGATATTGTTCAACGGGTTAATCAAATAGATGTAAGTCAAATTAGCAATCAATGTGAATTTAAAAATTTTGTCAAAACAATTGATTGTGAAAAGGGAATTACCATAAGTGTATTACAAAATGGATTAAATAAAGAATATACTTTTTCGAGAGAAGAACTTTATAAATAATAAATTAAGATGGGACATAACAAAGAAATAACTTTCATTGATAAAGTAAACGAGGGAACTGTTGAATTAATAGACAGCATAAAACTAATTCTCTATAAAAAATATCCAACCATTTTCGATGAAATAGATTTCGAAAATGATGAAATTTATTTGGAACCACTTTTGTTTGCGGGATTAAATTCGAAATTAGAGATAGATGTAAACAATCTGCTTTTGGGTTATAAAAATAAAACAATAGTGATTTCTGAAATAGAATTAAAAACAGATGAAAATGGATTACTTTATCTGCCAAATATTGGATATTTTCATACGTCAGTATCAAATGAACTAGTTCAATTTTCTTGTCAAGATAAATATTTTATAAAATCAAAAAATGATGTTATTGATTTTAAATTAGAAGAATTAATTAAAATACATGATCTTTTTGAAGTTGTAACACAACCAATTGAGCTGTTAAATGAGTACTTCTTTGATGAGTTCGGCACGGATGTTCCTGTTGAAATAACAGAGGTAACCAATAAACATAAAGCACACCTTACATTTGCATTAGATAATATTAAGAAATATGCCCCAGACTGGTATACCCTTCTAAAATCTACTGTAAGAAAAATGGTTATTTTTAACGATCCTTCAAAAAAACGAAATTCATTTGCAACTCAATCTGTTCATGGATGTGCATTTTTCAATGCTTTTCAAGAAAATTACAACGAAGTGTTTTTTATTGAAGACATTGCGCATCAATGTGGACACGTTATTTTCAATGCCTATCTAGCAAGTAAACCAGACATTTTCAGAATAGATAAAAATACTGATATTTATATGAATGGTGAGCGAAATAGCTACAATGAACCCAGAGCTTTGTATGTTATGATTCATGCTATGTACACCTATGATTCAATTTTTACTTGTTTTAATGGTTGTCTTGAAAGTGAAACTTTTTCAGACCACAAAACACATGAATTGCACGGCAGATTGACGTTTACACTGCTGAAATTTGAAAGAGATTACGAATTACTTTCTGAAATTGATGCAAAAGGGAAGAATAAATATTTCAAAAACGACGGTTTGGAAATCCTCAATCAATTTAAACAAAGCTACAATCAATGTATTTCAAATTGGGGAAGAAATTTAGTGAAGCTAAATTTAGAAAATCAACCTTATAATTTTTCATATTCTAAATTTTTAGAATTAAATCCAATCCAAAAATATGCGTTTAAATAATAGATACAGATTCGTTTTATATTTCGTTTTATTACTGCCACCTTGTTTTTTATCTCAAACAAACGACGAATTTATTCTTTGTGGTAATCAGAAAACATATCCATATTATCATCCTGAACTAAGGTATCAAGGTGGTTTTTGGGAAATAAAAAATCATTTTAAAACAAAATACACCGAGAAAAACTTTGTTAACATAGATAATAATTCAGGTGTAGTTACAATTCAATTCGTTGTAAATTGTGAAGGGAAATCAGGAAGATTTGAAACTCAATCGTGTGATTTAAATTACACTGAAAAGCAAGTGAATGCAGCAATTGTAGCACACTTATTAAACCTCACTAAAGAATTAAAAAATTGGATTATTGCTTTAGATGAAAGTAATTTGAAAGTGAATAGTCATGCGTTTTTATCCTTTCGGATTGAAAATGGAAAAATAACAGAAATTTTACCCAAATAAGCATGAGAAATCTTCCCAAAAAATCAATAATAAAAACACTTTCTTGTCTAGTGTTTTCATTTTGTATCAATACTGCGTTTTCGCAATTAGAAAAGCAACCCATTTCATTGAATGAAGAATCAAAAAAGTATTTAGAAATTTTTAAAGATAGTATGTCGATTGATGATCCATTTTCGATTATTGGAATAGGTTATTTAGATGTATATATGGGTAACAATAGCCGAGGGAACAACATTATGGAATATGGTTTAAGTAAAATGCCTAAACCAGATTATGAAATTTACCATGAGCTTTCCGTTCAGAATACAAAAAATGGAAATTATAAGCAAGCCATAAAATACCTTGATTTGGCAGCCAATTTAAATTCAGAAGTGTATGGATATTATGGTTGGGTGCTATTGTATTATTACAGGGACTATGCAAAAGCATTAATCTATTTAGAAAAATACGATTCCTTGACACCGAATTTTTCTGATTTTCCAGCTGGAGAAAATATCAATTACCTAAAAGGAATGGCTTATTTTAACCAAGGCAATTATGATAAAGCGTTACTAGAGTTTAATAAATACATTCAAGAAACAACAGCTAAAAGTGGTGAAGATTGGGTTGAAGTATCCACCTTTTATTACAAAGGATTGTGCTATCAACGTCAAAATAATTATAAAGAAGCTATTTTAAATTATGATAAAGCCATAAAATACTACGATACTTTTCCAGAAGTTTATTATCATCGAGGCGTTTGTTTTGAAGCTCAAAAAGAAAATACGAACGCATTAAAAGACTTCAATAAATCTAAAGAATTAATCCAAAAAGGATTTAGAAAAAAAGATGTGTATATTGAAATTTTTGAGCCTGTTTATTTGCAGGATGTAGAGTTATCGATAGGAAAGTATCTTAATAAATAGTGGTGAATTGTTGATACTACAAATATAAAGTATTTTCGATTTGGTCCTCAAAACTGATTTCAAACACTTATTGCTGGAGTTCATGTAAACCAATAAGTAAAATGATGTCTATTCAAAATGAAATTTAAAGAAGATTTACCAACATTTTATTCTCAAATTGTATTCCAATTAAATGGCATACTAGAAGTTCAATTTAAACTTTTGTAAGTAATGAAAAACTTCCAATTCTACCAACAACCAGACACTATGGATTGCGGACCAACATGTCTCCGCATGGTTGCAAAGTATCACAAACGCTCAATATCTCTCCAGAAAATACGCAAACTCTCCGAAACAACGCGCAGCGGAAGCTCACTCCAAGGTATAGCTGATGCAGCAGAAAAAATAGGCTTCCGAACACTCGGTGTAAAAATCAATTTTCAAAAACTGCACGAAGAAGCTCCATTACCAAGTATCGTTTTCTGGAATGAACGTCATTTTGTAGTCGTTTACAAAATCAAAAAAGACAAAGTCTTCATCGCAGACCCAGCACATGGTTTACTAACTTATTCCAAACAAGAATTCATAGATAATTGGATAGGAAAACACGCAACAGAAAGTACAGAAGAAGGAATCGTTCTTTTACTAGAACCAACTCCAAAACTTTCTGAGAAAGAGGAAGATGATATTTCTAAAAAAGAAGGAATGGGTTTCTTGTGGAAATATCTTTCTAATTATAAACG
>Ga0114970_10003171_pt1 | contig 12144 bp, 11 predicted proteins | sample M_140205_XF_Meta_FD_87030 | JGI IMG/M metagenome (GOLD analysis project Ga0114970, IMG submission 87030) | Freshwater microbial communities from Lake Montjoie, Canada to study carbon cycling - M_140205_XF_MetaG | ecosystem: Environmental > Aquatic > Freshwater > Lake | place: Lake Montjoie... | reverse complement strand
TTTTGCGTGAAGCTTGCGAGTTTTGCTGTTCTCTCTGCGTGAATGGTTCAAAATTCACCGAAACGTGCTTTTTTCACTGGATATAACCAAAATTCACTACGGAGTTGTTTATAAAAAAGCGCGCATGAGCCTGCCGCTATAATTTGCGAGTCACTTTGGCCTTAGTTCAAGGCACGAAAGATCCACGATTCGGCTGCGGAGCTCTGCGAGTTTGGTCTTAGGCCAAGGTGATGAGCTGGCGAAAGAAGCCCGTAATCTTGATCAAACCGCCACCAGTCAGGCTGTCGCCATAGAAAGGAATTTTGTCACCGCTCGTCACAACGATCTTTGTGGCGAAAGTCTACGCACCTCGTCGTCTCTCTTCAGTTGGGACCGCGCATCATGGCCGTGCGGAATCGCGTGCAGGGGATTCTCACAGCGGGGCGATCCTCCAGAATGAAGCCCACCTCGTTTATCGATGCCAAACCAGAGACCAAGGGGGTGCAGTTTTAAATACTCCAATCGGCCACCCACTTTTCGGGGGGCTGTTCTTTATCGAGAATGCGGAGGGAGGTTTCCTCATAAAAAACCAGAGAGCGGGCGGGGACGCTATGGGTCAGGAAGACATTGGCGCCGATCGTTGAGCCTGCGCCGATCACCGTATCGCCGCCAATGATGGTGGTTCCAGCGTAGATGGTGACATGATCTTCGATGGTAGGGTGTCGTTTTTTCCCTTTCAGCTGCTGACCACCGGCGAGCGAGCGAGCGACGAGCGAAACGCCTTGATACATTTTGACATGGGCACCGATGACCGAGGTTTCGCCGATGACCACGCCAGTGCCATGATCGATAAAGAAATGCGAACCGATATGGGCGCCGGGATGGATATCGATCCCCGTTCTGGAGTGGGCCCATTCGGTCATGATTCGGGGGATGAGAGGGAGTTTGTGGCAGTAGAGAAGATGCGCACAACGCTGGATAGCAATGGCTTCGAGGTAAGGATAGGAGAGGATAATTTCGTCGAAGCCACCCGCGGCGGGATCCCCTTCGAAGGCGGCGGAGATATCTTTGGAGAGTTGGGTTCGGACAAGCGGAATGGTGCTGAGAAACTGCTCCAAGATTTCGTCAGCGCGGACTTTTGGGCAATCTGGTTCGCCGAGGCGGAGACTTTTACAGACTTCCTCATTCAGCCGATCGGCGATGCTAAAAATACGGTGGGCGGTGACGCGTCGGAGATCGCGAGAGTGGATGGGATCGGTATCGTGGAAGCCGGGGAAAAGGAGTTGCAGGATGTCTTCACAAATCGAGGCGATGGCCCGTTTAGACGGAAGATTTGAGCCGTCGATATTATTCATCCCGCCGCCTGTGGTATAGGAGGTGAGGATGTCGTCGGTGATTTTGCCAAAGTCCTTGTCCATCGGGCAAAGTGTTAGCGGGGAATGCGGTGAGGCGCAATGGGAGAGGCGGAGTTTTCTGGGGAAGTGGGGAGCGACAGGATCCGCTCATTTTCTGGACGGTGCGACGAAGGCTTGAAAGACGAGAATAATTTGGCAGATTGTGAGGAACTTCATTCTATGCACCCTCGTAAACCCATTCCCGCTCGGAGAAGTACCATAATTGGCCCGCCTCCACCAGCGCCACCTTTGGCCTCGGCAGTGCTTGAAGAGAGCGGTCTTGTTTCGGAATCCGCCCCTCTTGGAGTCGCGGAGTTTTATGGGTTGAGCGGGGGGTGGATTTGTCACCGAGGAAAGGTCCGGCGTGGGAATGAGGATGCTTGTTGGATGGGATCGGGAGTTATCGATGGTGAGGCCGCGGATTGTGAAACACCGACAGAAGTGAAGAAATCAACTAGTCCGTGGCTCGTGGCCGTATCGGACGGAATCGGTGGACACTTAGCTGGGGCGGAAGCGAGTCGTGCGGTGGTATCGGAGATAGGCCAATGTGAGCTGATTACGCAAGATGCCATAAAGATGCAGATTGAAAATTTGAATAAAACTCTCTGTGAGAGGGGGATGGCGGATAAGGCTTTTGCGTCAATGGGGGCGACGGTTGCGGGCTTGGGCTGTGGTCCGACGGGATTGTTTATGTTTCATGTGGGAGATTCACGGATTTATCGGGAGGAGGAGGGGAAGTTGGAATTGCTAACCAGAGATGATTCAGAGGCGGAAGATTTAATCGACCAAGGTTTGTTGGAGAGGAGCGAAGGGAAGCGTCCAGGATTTCTCCATGCCCTGACCCAAGCGGTGGGAGGTCGGGATGAAGTTTTGGAGATTGATGTTCATGTGCAAGCGATTGCGGTGATGCGGCCGACACGATTTCTGATTTGCACGGATGGTTTGACTGACATGATCCAGCTCGCGGATATGGAGCACCTGATCCAAGGGGTGGAGGGTGCGAAGGAGCAGGTAGCCGCACTTTTTGCGGGTGCGATGGAGGCTGGTGGGCAGGATAATATCACGATTGCCGTTGTTGATGTGACGCCATTAGATGCGGCCGACAGGGGGGAAGGATAAGCGCCGTGGTTGTGGAGCGCGTGCCGATTAAGTCGTTGACCCTTGATGGTTTAGGGGAACGTTTGAAAGAGTTGGGTCAACCAAGCTATCGAGCTGGGCAGATCTTGCAATGGATCTATGGTCGGCGGGTGGGGGCGTTTAGTGAGATGAGTGATTTGCCGGCTTCATTGCGGGCACAATTGGCGGAAGAGTTTGTTTTTGACGAGATGAAGGTGGTGCGCACCTTGGGATCCAAGGACACGACATTAAAGTATCTTTTCCAGCTAGCAGACCAGGCGTTGATCGAGAGCGTCCTCATCCCGGCATCTCCCGCTCTTTATGGCGAGGCTAGCGATCGGCGGACGCTTTGTATCTCTACCCAAGTGGGTTGTGCTTATGGCTGTAAGTTTTGTGCCAGTGGATTGGATGGATGGAGTCGCAATTTGAGTCCGGGAGAAATTGTCGAGCAGGTCTTGCAGGTGGAGGCACTGTGTGGCGATCGAATCAACAACATCGTGTTTATGGGGATGGGTGAGCCTCTGGCTAACTTTGCCCATTTGATGCGAGCGATTACGCTGATCAACGCGCCTTGGGGTGTGGGATTGGGGGCGAGGCACATCACCATTTCGACGAGTGGATTGGCCCCGCAGATTCGTCAACTCGCCGAGCAGCCGTTGCAGATTCGCTTAGCGATTTCTTTGCACGGGGCGACTGATGAAGTTCGCTCGCAGATTATGCCCGTGAATCGAAAGTATCCCTTGGCAACTCTGCTCGATGCCTGTGCGTTTTATACGGAGAGGAAAAAGCAGTGGTTGACCTTTGAATACATTTTGATTGCGGGGGTGAACGACCGTCTCGAGGACGCGGCGGCACTGGTTCGGGTGGCGAGGAAGCTGAAGGTGAAGATCAATTGCATTCCCTATAATCGAGTCGAGGGATTGGAGTGGGAGCGGCCGAGTAACGCTCGTCAGGACGCATTTATGGCGGTGTTAAACGCCGCGAAAATTCCTGCGACGCTCCGTCGAGAAAAAGGGCATGACATCGCCGCGGCGTGTGGACAACTGCGTCGGCAGACCTTGCCTGGAGGCTCAACGAAAGTGGCGGAACCGGTGATTTGAGGAGAGGGGAAGTAAATCGAAGCGAATGAATTGACTTTGAGCGTAGCCAAGAAGTGGAAAACCTGCTTTCCTCCCACCCCTTCTAAACCTCGAATCCACCTTTATGACCGCAGCAGAAATCGCCCAAGCCAACGAAGAACTCCGAGATCAATCTCCTCTGGAGATCGTCCGCTGGGCGATTGAACGAGCGGAAGGGCGGGCGATGGTTTCGACAAATTTCCGACCTTTTGAAGCGGTGGTTTTGCATTTAGCCACCCAGATTCAGCCCGATATTCCCGTGCTTTGGGTTGATCATGGGTATAACAAAGTCGCAACTTATCGACACGCGGAGGCGGTTCAATCGTTGTTAGGGCTAAAGATGCGAGCCTACGTTCCCCGCTTGACGGCGGCGCACTATGAGGCGGTCTACGGAGGGGTGCCCGAGCCAACTGCGGAAAACGAAGAGCGGATTAAATCATTTAGCACGGTGATGAAGCTGGAACCTTTTCAGCGTGGGATGCGGGAATTGGCACCGAAGATTTGGATTACTGGGCTACGGCAGGTACAGAACCCTAATCGAGCGGGGTTAAATGTGGTCAGCGCGGACGATAACTTTGGTTCGATCAAGATCAGTCCCGTCTTTCGGTGGACGGATCGGGAGATGGATGCTTATTGCCAGACACACGCGCTGCCGAACGAGTGGGATTATTTTGACCCCGCAAAAGCTGACGAAAAGCGAGAGTGCGGATTGCATGCGGCTTGGGGTGGAGCGGCAGTCAAAGAGTAAATTGTCATGACGAAATATCACCTTGATCACCTAGAGTATCTCGAAACTGAAGCCATCCATGTGATGCGTGAGGTGGCGGCGGAGTTTGATCGGCCTGCCTTGCTTTTCTCTGGGGGTAAAGATTCAATCTGTTTGCTTCGCCTGGCGGAGAAAGCGTTTCGTCCGTCGGAGATTCCGATGCCATTTTTAAATGTCGACACCGGTCATCACTTTCCAGAGTTAAATGTTTTTCGAGATCATCGGGCGGCCGAACTCGGGGGAAAGCTCATCGTGAGAAAAGTGGAGGATGCGATTGCCGCAGGAATTGCCCACCCTTCTCCTGGGGAGATCAGTCGGAATCGCTTGCAGATTCCCACTCTTCTGGCGGCGCTAGAGGAATTTCGTTTTGACTGTGCGATTGGAGGTGCGCGACGGGATGAAGAGAAGGCACGAGCGAAAGAGCGGTTCTTTAGTTTTCGGGATGCATTCGGTCAGTGGGATCCAAAAAATCAACGGCCTGAGATTTGGAATCTTTATAATGGGCGGGTTAATCCTGGGGAAAATATGCGAGTATTTCCGCTATCGAATTGGACGGAAATGGATGTCTGGGAGTACATTAAGCGGGAAAAATTGGAAGTGCCGACGATTTACTTTTCCCATCAGCGTCAATGCGTTCGGCGGGGTGGGCAGTGGTTGCCAGTGAGTGAGATTCTTCCTCCGACGGAGAAAGAGGAGGTGCGAGAGTTGACCGTTCGGGTGCGGACTATTGGGGACATTATCAGTACGGGGATGGTGAAAAGTCCGGCGAATACTTTTGAAGACATTATTGCGGAAATTGCGGCGGCTCGCGTGACCGAGAGAGGATCTCGTGCGGATGATAAATCGAGTGAGGCGGCCATGGAGGACCGAAAGAAGCAGGGATATTTTTAATTTTGCACTGATATGTCGACCATCCATCCCGTAGAACTTCTTCGATTTAACACCTGTGGATCCGTTGATGACGGCAAGTCCACCTTGATTGGCCGTCTTCTTTACGACACGAAGTCGCTGATGGAAGACCAGATCGAGGCCTTGGAACGCTCAGCCGATATCACGGGAGGTGGACAGATTAATCTCGCGAATTTGACCGACGGATTGCGCGCGGAAAGAGAGCAGGGGATCACGATTGACGTCGCCTACCGATACTTTGCCACCCCTCGGCGAAAGTTTATTGTTGCGGACACCCCGGGTCACATTCAATACACGCGGAATATGGTGACGGGGGCGAGCACGGCGAATTTGTCGGTCATCTTAGTGGATGCGAGGCACGGGGTGATTGAGCAGACTCGTCGGCATACTTGCATTGCGGCCTTGCTGGGGATTCCTCATTTGGTGGTGGCGGTGAACAAGATGGATTTGGTCGATTGGAATGAGGAAAGATTTCTGGAAATCCGCGATGGGGTGGAAGGATTTCTGCCAAAGTTAGATGCGGTCAACGATGTGAAGTTTATTCCGATCAGTGCGCTGAGTGGAGAGAATGTGGTGACGCTTTCGGAGAAAACTCCGTGGTATCAGGGGCCTAGTCTGCTCAATCATTTGGAGACGGTGCATATTGCGAGTGACTGGAATTTGTCTGCATTTCGCCTGCCAGTGCAATGGGTCAACCGGCCAAACAATCCGACCGATCCATTGTTACACGACTTTCGTGGACTGAGCGGGCAGATCGCCGGTGGTATCGTCAGGAAAGGTGACCGGATGATGGTTTTGCCGAGTGGTCTTAGCTCCACGGTCAAAAGGATTTGGACGTTGGACGGTGAACTTGAGGAGGCCTTTTCTCCGCAGTCGGTTACCATTTGTCTTGAGGATAATTTAGATGTCAGTCGGGGAGATACGCTGGTTGGAGTGGAGGGACTTCCTGGGATGGGGACGGAGGTGCGAGCCCGTGTCTGCTGGATGCATCCCCGACCGCTTCAAGCGGGCAACAAATACTTGATAAAGCACACCACCCAGACCGTCCAAGCCGTGGTTGCGAGCTTGGAGAGTCGCATCGATATTCGGACCTTCGAACATGAGCCTGCTCCGGCACAACTTGCCATGAATGACATCGGGGAAATTCGTCTCCGTACGGCGAAACCATTGATTTTTGATGGCTACAACTCCAATCGGTTGACGGGCTCATTCATCTTAATTGAGGCGGGGACGAATCATACCGTAGCGGCGGGAATGTTATTTCCTCCAACGGAACCATTTAAACTCGAGTATAACGACTTCGCTATTTAACAAAACCACCCAGATGGATTGTCGGGATTGCTCCAATGAGAAGTGAGCGGTCTGGCGGAAGGTGGCGAAGGATTAAACTTTTTGCAGGGGAAAAATTTTCACGCTCACTCCTGGGGAAGAAAGGAGGTGATCGGGAGGGCGAAGGGTGGGGTTGAAGTGGTTAAGGGCAAGTAAGTTTTCATCCCAAGCGGTGAGAATCGGGAGAGAGATCGGGTAGGGGGGATGAGAGACCGCACCGCATTTTAGGCCTTGAGGGGTAGAAGAAAAAAGCCGGTACCGTTCGACAAGAAAGAACTCGAGTGAATCAGGTGAAGGGGGAGGGAGGACTGGGCCATGAGCGTATTCGAAAAAAGAAGCGGGAGCGGGAATGGATGAATCGATGCGATGGGAGTGGAAACGAATGCTCCCGTTTGGGGTCCGGGAAGAATCCATTTGAGCGTGTTCATAGGGGAGGTGAAAAAAGCGACGGGCGATTTTTACGGCGAGAGATTGGTTGGCATCGAGGGAGAAAAACCACACGCCCGGAACGCCCGCATGATCATAGACATAGGTGCGGAGATTGAGCTCCATGAAGTGAGATAGTTTTGGAACGGCTGGGAGAAATCGCGGGCGGACATTTCGCATAAAAAACGGGACAACGCCGAGATAGGCGTGGTCGGCGTGGGTGTCGACAAATAGACCATCTGGGAGAGTCGCCTGGATGATGTCGGCGGGATATTTCCAATGGAGAAAGAGGAGATCGGCCCACTGCTGATACATTTGATGACAGGACTGGGGCGCCTGGCGGGCGGCCAGTCGTTGTTCGCGGGAGGGAAGGGCAGGAATGGTCTCGGGCATTGATGAATGAAAATTTAACCGACAAAAAGCTGCTGGTGAATTATTGGCGAGGGTTATTTGATGGGGCGACTGGAGTGAGTGGAATTGATGCCTTGGCTTCAGTGAGGCCGTAGAGGGTGGTGAGTAAGTTGAAAGTGACGATCATTTCTGGATCCGATAGAGGCCGTGGCCAGATGAGAAAGCGGGCGATTTCACCATCAAAAGACTCGTGACCGGGGTGATTGATGGCGTCTCTTTCTTGACCGATAGAGAGGCAGGAAGGATTTGCTTTCGGATTAACGGGAATTTCTGCAGAGGAGCAAGCAGGCAGGTGATTAAGAAAGAGTTCGAGTTTTGCAGTGGGCGTCCCCGCATCCATTCGACCAGCGACGATTACGAACTGACCGGTGGTTAATTTTGGACCAATGACTTGGGGATTGTTGCGGTCGAAGCGGCCAAAAGTGATGCCATTTCGGGCACCCCACCAGAGCGTGTTATCGTCATTGAAGCAGCCCCAAATTCCTTCGAAATTGTTATCGTTGCGGAGGTTCCCGAAGAATGAATTGACGTCCTTGAGTCCGACTCGTTGGGGATGGACAGCGAGGACAGAGAACCATGTGGATCCGCCGCCTTGGCTGAGCGAGTCGAAGGCGTCTTCGTTTAAGCAGGTCAATTCCTGCTGAAGAAAGACGAGGGATTGATGACCGTTTAATTCGGGGAGATTCTTTTTTAAAGTGGGGCGGCCAGATCCAGCCTCCTTTCTGCCTTGATCCCGTTTGACGAAATCTTTGGCGGGAAATTGCCTGATCTGATTTTCCCATTTAGCGACCCGGTCGACATCTTCCACGGTCAGTCCGCGATCAGCATCGAGGTCTAAGATGAGTCCAGCGGGCAGATCTGCGGCTGAGGAATGGGAAGTGATGGCAAAGAGCCCGAGGGCGAGAGCGGCGGCCCGATGGAAAGTCAGTGGGATTTTCATAGGGCCGAGAGATACAGGCGAACCCAGACAAGGCAAGTAGGGAACTTAAAAATCTGGGTGAAGCGATCAATCGCGGTGGTTTAGTTGCCGTAGTTAAATGGATCGGCGAATTTCTCATCATTCACGAGCGCGTTGTCGGTAAGGGTTTTTAAGAAGGCCACGAGAGCCGCCTTCTGATCGGCAGAAAGATTGAGTCGGCGGGGCGTGCCGTTGGGATTGCGGAGTGGGGGCGAAAGATTTGGGTGGTTGACCACCCCAGCGTTATAGAAGTCGACCACTTCTTCAAGGGTGGCAAAGCGACCATCGTGCATGTAGGGGGCGGTCAATTCGATATTTCGAAGGGAAGGCACCTTAAAGAGACCCTCATCTTGAGGTCGAAGGGTGAGGGCACCAACTCCTTTGTCGATGTAGGGGTTTTCGAGTCCATTATTGTTGATGGCATTTCCGGGGACAAAGTTGTCTGTGCCGTGACAAGCCGCGCAATTTCCTAGGGTTGGAGTTTGAAAAATCTGGCGCCCCAGGTTTTCTTGGGCGGTAAAATTGGTGAAATTGCTAACGGCACCCACGTCATATTTTGTTTGGGTGGAGATAATGGAGCGGACGAACTGAGCGAGAGCCCGGGAGATGAGATTGGAGGTAATCGTGGCGCTTCCGAACGCATTGGTGAAAAGCGTGGAATAAAAGGGCTCGCCGCTGAGTCGATTGACGAGTTCGGGGAGGGACATGCCCATTTCCACGGAATTTTGGATGGGCTGAAGCACTTGATCTTCAAGGGTGGCGGCGCGTTCATCCCAGAAAAAAGCCCTTCGTTGGTACCATCGGGCATTGGCTAATCCCATAGAATTGCGGGGAGTTAAACCACCGAGAAAGCCGACACTAAAGCGCTTGGAATCAGAAAATCCGTGTTCGCGCTGGTGGCAGGAAGAGCAGGATATCGTCTGATTGAGGGAGAGGCGTTTATCGTAAAAAAGGGTTCGGCCGAGCGTGGCGGCGGAATTAGACACGGGATTATTTTGTGGGGTATTATCTTGCCCGAGAATTGGTTGCGCAAGAAAAGCACCGGGGAGAATTGGGTTGGCATAGTTAGCGAGAGTGGCAGGAAGCAGAAGCGCCGTTGCTACTGTGCTGGTGAGGTCAACCCGAGCAGGATCGTAGACGGTTCGATAGAAGAGCCGCGGTGAAGGGGACGTCGTGCTGACGGTACGATGAAAGTTTCCGTTGTGCACTTTCCAGGTTTCGAGGTTTGTCCACGTCTGAAGATCTGAGGAACTTTGCCACACCCAGATATGATTGCCTGGATCCGCCACCGTCACGACTGCGGAACTACCCGAAGTCGGGCGCTCGATTTTTAGCAAGGAATTGGGGGGAAGTTGACTATGAGCAGAGAGGTTGCCGATGGCGGTAACGGCGACGAGTTGTTTAAACAGGCGAGGCAATGAGAGGTTCATAACGAAGACACTCTGGGTGGCGACAGTTAAGAAACGATGAGAGACAGAGCAGAGATTTGTTAAGTAAAGGTAAATGCTGACCCGATGATTGGATCGTCAGCTGGCTTGGACGTCGCCAGAGGAATCTCTGTGCCCCAAGGGTCCTGATGCTACTTTTTCTCTTCTTTCACGGGAAGTGTTTGAACCCGAAGATTCCGGAACCAAACCACCCCTGCACGGGCCTGCAAAGCGACTGGATCATCGGTGGGAACCCCAGCAAGACGAGCCACCCACCAGCGTGGCCCTCCATGATTCTGCAAGGCAAGATGCCCATCTTCCACCCTGCCATAATCCGGCTTGTCCTGAAACTTTGTCTTCGACAAAACCGCCGCCCATTCTGGCGAACGGATTTCATAACTGACCACTTTTTCTCCATTGAGCCACTGCTCCACATGATCTCCATCGACGACAATTCGACCTTCGTTCCATTGTCCTACTGGCTTGACGACGTCTTTACTCGGTGGATAAAGGGCAAATGTTCCGCCCGCAGAATTGATGGTCAGGGCTCCATCTTTGCCATTATCAACCACTTGATACTCGGGTCCTGACTCGTGAGCCTCCCTGCGCGCTTCATTTACGCCGTAAAGGACGCCGCTATTTTCGTTGGGGGCGATCTTCCAATCGAAGCGAAAGTCAAAATTGCGATAGGTTTTGATGGTGATTAAATCATTGCCTGGCCCTACTAAGGCAATCGCCCCATCGAGGGCCTGCCACCCCGAAGGAACATCTGACCGTTTGTAACCTCGCCAAGCTGCGAGGCTTTTTCCGTCAAAAAGCAGATCGAAACCCGCGGCCTTTTCTTCGGGGGTTAGTTCGTTGGGAGCACCGACAACCTCCGTTGCAATGGTGCAGAGAATGCCGACTGCCGCCATCATTGCGTAGCCACTTGCCCGCCATTTGAAATTCGACCAATCAAGGAATCGCTGAGGTGACGCTCTTCTGTACATCTCAGGAAATTGATTGGAAATAAGGATTGAATCAAGCCCGTGGGAGTTTTGGCTTGGGAAAATTTTCACCTTGCCAATGGAGACTGGTTAGCGAGTTCTGAGAATTGTATTTTACTCTGCTCAAACTAAAAACCAGCAAAAACGCCATCAATTCCATCCTTCACCTATCCAAGATGATCCACTATCCCACCCAGCTTTTTCGTCCTCTTCGAAAATCCCTCTCCTGGCTAATTGCCATCGCCTCCTTAACGGGAACGCTTTGTGCCGAAGTCATGGTTCTCGATCTGCCTCTCGAGCGGCAGGTTTTTCAGAGGAATTCGGAAGATTCCTCCGAGGTCAAAATTACGGGAACTGCCTCCACCGAAGCAACGATCATCGAAGCCAAGGCCACCCTTGGAGAAGGTTTGCGGGGTAAAGATCGTGATTGGGTGGTGGTCGCACAGGGCGATCAAATTAAGGAGGGGAAATTTAACGGATCCATCAAGCTCCTGACCGGTGGTTGGTATTCCTTGACCGTTCGCTCTCGGAAATCTGCAGAACCTTCCGCGGTTCTCCATGAGGTCACCATCAATCAAGTCGGGGTGGGGGACATTTTTATCACTGCAGGTCAGTCTAATTCCATTAATTTTGGTCATCCTCGGCAAAAGTCGATCGAAACGCTTGCGGTTTACTTTGATGGGAAAAAATTTCGTGACGCCAGCGACCCCATGCCGAGTGCGACGGGGAATGGGGGAACCCCTTGGCCGATTTTAGGCGATTTAATCTCCCGCACCACCCGGGCTCCCGTTTGCTTTTATTCAGCCACGGTCAACTGGTTGCGCGTCCAATATTGGATTCCTGGGGCGAATTCCAAAAATATCGAGCGCCTAGTGGAGCGCGCCAAATGGTTCGGTCCCCATGGATTTAGAGCCGTCCTTTGGGTCCAAGGGGAGGCCGATGCTGATGGAGCCCCTTCGACAGCTACGACGGCCCAAGCCTATGAGCGCGATGCCCAAGCCATGATCGAGTTCAGCCGAGCGCAACTCGGTTGGAAAGTGGATTGGTTTGTCGCCGGCAACTCCTACATTCCTCCAAAGGGTTCCGAAGATTGGAAGCCAAGCATCGCCGCCATTCTCAGCGCTCAGAAATCTTTATGGGATAAAGGGATTGCCTTTCGTGGGCCTGATACCAACGACCTTGTGGGAAGCAAAGATTATCGTCACGACACCATTCATTTTGGTCAACGAGGTCTCACCGTGCACGCCGAACGATGGTTTGTCGCTCTGGCTTCGCACTATCAATGGGCAAACCCCGTGAGTTCGGTAATTTCTCGCCCATAATCA
>Ga0114970_10003167_pt1 | contig 12152 bp, 8 predicted proteins | sample M_140205_XF_Meta_FD_87030 | JGI IMG/M metagenome (GOLD analysis project Ga0114970, IMG submission 87030) | Freshwater microbial communities from Lake Montjoie, Canada to study carbon cycling - M_140205_XF_MetaG | ecosystem: Environmental > Aquatic > Freshwater > Lake | place: Lake Montjoie... | reverse complement strand
GTTGTGACACTTCAGGCAGTTATCGCGGAAGATCGGCAGAACGTCGTCCTCGTAGGTGACCTTTTTCGGCTCGGCGGCGAAGGCGAGCGACGAGGCGAGTAACGGCGCGAGTAACGAGGCGGCGGCGGGGAAACCGCCGTTCCGAAAGGAGCGGCGCTTTTCACGCGCTGGATGGGACAGGGGGAGCATCGGCGTCGATCAGTGATTGAAGACGAACTCCTTCGCATTGAGCAGCGCCCAGAAGAGATCGTTCAGGACGACATCGGTTTTTTTCCCCTCGGTGAAAAATGTCTGGAGCTTTGTGTTCTCGGTCCCGGTGGGCGGTCGGCCCAACGCGCGGAGGTAGAGCTCTTCGATGATGTCTGGCGGCTGCTTGCCCTCTTTCAGCAGTTTTTTCACGAGGCCGCCGTTGAGGACTTTTGCGTTCACCGCGTCGCCGTTGAGAAGGTGCAACGCCTGCGAGAGGTTCGGCTCCATTTTTACCTCGCAGGAGCACGGCGTCTCGCGCGTGGCGCGACCGAACGTCGTGAGGAAATACGTGCTCGTGCGGCCGTCGGCGATTTCGATGGCGCGGCCGCCTTGCGGCAGGCCGCGGAGTTTTTCCGCACTGCCGGTGACGGAGCCTAAGGCGTCGAGTAACACCTCGGCGCGGATGCGGCGCACACCGGCTTTGGCGAAGTTGGCCTCGTCGCCGGCGTTGGTGGCGTTGGGCACGGCGGACAATTGGTAGGTGCGGGACGTGCAGATATCGCGGACGAGTTTCTTGAAATCGTAGCGGTAGGCGGTGAGCTGGGCCGCGAGTTTATCGAGCAGTTCGGGATTGGTCGCGGGATTGCTGACGCGCACGTCGTCGACGGGGTCGATGATGCCCTTGCCGAAGAATTGCGCCCAAATGATATTGGCGAGATTGCGGGAGAAATACGGATTCTCCGGAGCGGTGAGCCACTCGGCCAGCACCTGTCGGCGGTCGGCGCCCTTGGCGATTTCGGGCTGGGCACCGCCTAGGAATTTCGGGGCCATGTCCTTGCCGGTCACCGGATGTTTCACGGCCCCGCCGCCGCTGTTGAAGACAATCGTCTCGCGCGGGTCTTCTCCGGCTTTGCGTCCGACCTGGGCAAAGAAGGCCGCGAACCCAAAATAATCATTCATCGTCCAACGGTCGAAGGGGTGGTTGTGGCACTGGGTGCACTGGACGCGCACGCCCATGAAGGCCTGCGCGACATTCTCGGAGAGTTTGAGCGTGTCGCGCTCGATCTTATAGAAATTGGCTGCGGGCGCCTCGAAGCTCGGGCCCGTGGCGGTGAGTAGTTTTTTCACCATGACGTCGACCGGCACGTTTTGGGTGATCTCACCTTCGAGCCAATCGAAGTATTGCAGCGCCGACTTGGTGCTCATCTGCACCTGCTGGTCTGCGCTGCGAATCTGCAGGAGCTCGGCCCACTTCATCACCCAGAGGTCGACGAATTCTTTCCGGCCGAGCAGGTCGTCGATGACGGCGTCGCGTTTGCCGCCGGACGTATCGGCGAGAAACGTCCGCACCTGATCGGGCGACGGCAGCGTCCCGGTGATGTCGAGGTAAACGCGGCGGAGGAAGGTCGGGTCGTCGCAGAGGTCGGACGGCGCGATGCGCAGTTTGCGCAGCTTCGCGTTGACGTGGGTATCGATGTAGTTGTTTTCCGTGACGGTCGGCCAGGTGAAGTGGAGGTTCTTCGGAATGGCGAGCACCTGCACGCCGGTCGCGAGACCTTCGTAACGGGCGGTGATAAATGCTTCGCCCCGCGCGAGTGCCGTGGCCTTGCCGGAGGCGGATACCTTTATGGCAGCATCATTGTTGCCCATGAAGGCGGTGAGGGACGTCACATCGCGGTCGGTGCCGTCCGAGTAAAACGCGCGCACGCTCAGTTGCTGGGCCTCGCCGGTGCCTTCGAGAACGGATTGGCGGGGATTGATTTCGAGACGCACGACCTTGGCGACATCGGGGCCGTCCTTGGGGGCGCCAGCTTGGAGCCATGCCAGGAGGGTCCGATAGGATTCACTGTCCGACGTGAAGAGTGCGCCGCCGGTGTGCGGCACTTTGCGCGTGGCTTTTTCGAGGATCAGACTCTCCTCTGGCAGGGCGAGATTGATGCGGCGAGCGATCGCTTCGCGCGTGAGGCGGTGGTAGTCGCCGTCCGGATCGTAGCCGAACAGCGAGAGCCGGAAACCGTCTTTGCCGCGGGAGGTGCCGTGGCAACCGCCGGTGTTGCACCCGGCTTTGGTGAATACGGGCATGACGTCCTTGATGAAGCTGATCGGCTCGGCGACTGTGGCGGCTTCGATGTTCACCGGCACGACCAGCGTCTTGCCTTGGAACTTCACCTTCAGCTCGGTCTGCCCATCGGCGACCGGGGTGAGCATGAAGTGGTCGAATTTTGCCAGGGTCTTGTTGCCGAGCGTGAAACTGGCCTGCGCCGTGACGTCGCGCGTGACGCCGTCGGCGTAAATGGCCTGCACGACGATACTCTGGCGGTCGCCGCGGGTCTTGAGGTTGACGTCGGCGGGGAAGACTTTGACTTCGGTGAGGGTGGGCTTCGCGGCGAAGGCGGTTAGCGGATGGGCGAGTGCGGCGAAAAGGCCGGCGGCCCCGATGGCGATTCTGAGACAACGCAGGAAAGGTTTGGTGGGCGCGCCGCGGGTCGGGCTGCCGTTGCGGGAATCATCCTCGTTGTGTGACGGCGAGGAGGTGAGCGCGGGCCCTACGATTGTCGCGATGGTCATTTTGAAACGGAGAGGGTGGGGGTGGCTGGGGGGGGGCGTTACTCGGTCTTCGTTTGAGCAACGGGCTTACTCTCTCCGGCCGTTTTCGGGCGCGACGCGTCGATACGCAGCACGCTGCCCTGGGCGATGAGGTGGGTGATTGGCTCGCCGTCGCGCGTTAGGGTGACGCTACAAAAAATGTTTTTGTGGCTGCCCAGCGGGCTCTTATCGGTGGTGACGATTTCGAAGGTGGCTGCCGTGCTGTCTTGGGTGATCTCGACATCGCTGGCGGTCGTGTTGGCGGGTAGGCCGACGAGGCGGGCGACGGCGGTGCCCGCGAACGGATTTTTTTGCTCCAACGTGCAGACGAGTTTGGCGGTTTGGCCGCGTTCGACCTTGGTGAGAGCGATTTTCCCGGCGAGGAACGGGGCCGCGATTTCCAATTCGGCGAGTTGCGAGGAAACGTGGGCGGCGCCGCCCTGGACGGTCGCGGTGGCGACCACCGCGGTCTTCCATTTGCGCACTTCGGCCTTGTTGGAGGCGTTGAGTTTGTAGTCGACCGAGCTGGCCCCTTTCGGAATGACGAGGTCGGGGGGCGACGTGACGCCCGGCGGATTCCAGAGCATCTTCACGGTGATGGGTTCGTCGAAACCTTCCTGGCGGTCGGCGATAATCTTCCACGACGCCTCGCCGCTTTGGACCAGGGGGACTTTCGGTTCCACGATGCGCACGGTGAACGGCACCGTCTCGACGACGGCTGCGGCGATTTGGCTGACCTCGGACCTGCTGTAACCGATGTCGTTTTGAATACGCACCCAATCGACGGTATGGCGGAACTGGCTGACGATGTCCTTTCCTTTGGTAGCGGTGGCGTCGACGGCTTGGGCGGCGGGCGTCAGGAGGGTGCCGGCGATGGGGGCATCGGCGGTGGCGTCGAAGACCACGGGCACGGCGGAAAGGCTGCCCGGCACGGTGTCGGCGAGGGCGGTGATGCCTGCCGGCAGACCGTCGAAGGTTACGGCGAGGTCGCCATTAAAGGTGTCGCGATTGATGTTGAGCAACACGGCGAAGCGGTTGCCGCGCGGGACGACGATCGATTTGCGCGTCTCGTTGTCGTAGCGGGCCGTGTCCGGAATGGAGAGCGTTAGCGTGGGCGCGACCTCGGCGATCTCGACGCGATAGGTGAAGCGCGGACCGCCACGGGCGAGTTGGTCGGCGACCTTGACGGTGTAGTCGCCGTCTTCGGGGATTTTCAGGCGCACCGCGCTGTCGGGATTGCCGGCGGCATCGTCGTTAGTGCCGAGTGATTTTCCTTTGGCGTCGAACACAGTGAGCACGGAGTCGAGGGGCGAACCGAGGCGGCGCGCGTAGATTTGGAAATCGAGGCTTTGGTCCTTCTTCGCGGTGAATCGGAAGAATGCGGCGTCACCCTTGGTTGTGAGCACGCCGTTGAAGGCGAGGGGCGCGGTCGTGTTGAGGGCGGTGGCATTACCGAGCGTATTTCCCGGGGTGATACTCGGGGCGTTGGCGAGTGGGGAAATGCGCAGCCAATTCGGCGAAGGTGCGAGACCGTGGTGGTCCGCGACCAGTCCGAATCGGGCGGAGCGGCTTTTTTCGGTGGGCGGCGTGATGGTCTGGGTAAAATACCCGGTGGGATCGCCGAGAAATTTTGCCTCCAGCGTTTCGCCGGGTTGCCCGCCGAGCGGAAAAACGGCGGCCGGTCGGGGGAATGTTCCTAGGTGCAGCCGATAAAAATGCCCGGTGCCAGCATAAGTCATGTCGCGCACCTGGATCAGATATTTCCCGTCAGCGGGCGCGAGGAGCGACACAAAGCCGTCGTGGCCGAGCAGGGGGGTGTCGTCCGAAGCGGCGAGCACCCGACCGTCGGCCGAGAGTACGGTCACGGTGGGATCAAACAGCGTGCGGCCGAGGCGCGCGCCTTCGATTTCGACGGACAGGCGTTGGTCTTTTTTTAATTCGACGGAGAAGACGTCCACGTCCTCGCTGCCGATTGTGCCCTGCACGGTGGAGTTCAGCGCGATGGGCTGGGCTTTAGCGGCTTCGTTATTGGGCTCCTTTTCTTCCACAGAGGGAAACGGGCCTACATAAAAGAGGCGGAGCGCGGAAATCCCGCTCGCGGTGCGGATGCGCAGGGCGTGCTCGCCGAGGCGGCAGTCGGCGGCAATGAGGAAGACCCCCTTCACTTCCTTATCCTGAGCGCCGCTGATTTTTTCGAGGGTGATCCCCGGCGTGTAAAAGAAAATGTCCTGCGCGTCGGCGAGACGGTCGCCACGCAGCGTGACTTCGACGGACGTGCCGCGTTGCCCACCGGCGGGCGCGATGGCGCTGAAGTTGGGCGCGACGGCGAGGGCGGAGGACGCGCCAAAGAAGGCGGCGAGACACGCCAAGGCGGTCGCCAAGGGACGAGGGACGTTTCCTGCGCGCGAGGGAACCATGGCTCAGGCCAGCAGTTCTTTGACGACGTGACCGTCTTTGACGATCGCTTGCGGACGGCCGCCGGGGGTCATCAGCGTTTTGGCGGGGTCGATGCCGATCTGGTTGAAAATGGTCGCCGCGTAATCCTCGACCGTGAGCGGGTCGTTATCGGGCTCGCCGCCGGTGGCGTCGGAGGAACCGTGGACGTAGCCGCGCTTCATGCCGCCGCCGGCGAGGGCGATACTGAACACTTTTGGCCAGTGGTCGCGGCCGCCGGTGGCGTTGATCTTGGGCGTGCGACCAAACTCGGTGTTGACCACGACGAGTGTGGAATCGAGCAGCCCGCGTTCGTCGAGATCGCGGATGAGCGTCGCGTAGGCTTTGTCGAAATTGGGCATCTGGAGTCCGTTGGCGCGCTTGATATTGTCGTGGTGATCCCAGCCGCCGTAGGTGAGGGAGACGAAACGGACACCGGCTTCGACGAGGCGGCGCGCGAGGAGCATGCGCTGACCGGCGGCGTTGCGACCGTAGTCATCGCGGGTTTTCTTTGGCTCGGCCTTGATGTCGAACGCGGCGCGGGCCTTGTCGGAGCTGATCATCGCGTAGGCGCGTTGGTAGAACGAATCCATGCCGTCGAGGGCGTCGGATTTTTCGAGGGCGCTGAAATGCGCGTCGACGACGGAGCGCATTTCGCGGCGCTCGGCGAAACGCGCCGCGTCGATGCCGCTGGGCAACGTGAGGTCGCGCACAGCGTAGTTGTCGGTCGCCGGATCGCTGCCGAGGGCAAAGGCGCCGAACGCGGCGCCGAGGTAGCCCGTGCCAGCGTAGGGCGTGGTCTGATTGGGGATGAGAATGTAGGGCGGGAGGTCGGCGCGCGGGCCGAGTTCGTGGGAGACGACGCTGCCCATGCTGGGATATTGGATCGCCGGGCTGGGCCGGTAGCCAGTGAACATCGTGTGCGTGCCGCGCTCGTGGGCCGCCTCGCCGTGCGTCATCGAGCGGATGACGGTAATCTTGTCGGCGATCTTGGCCGTTTCCTTCAGGTTTTCCGAAAAATAGAGACCGTCGACGTTGGTCTTAATGGCCTCCAGGGGGCCGCGGTATTCGACCGGGGCCGTCATCTTCGGGTCGAATGACTCCTGGTGGGACATGCCGCCGGGGAGGTAAATATTAATGACCGACTTTGCGCGGCCGAGACCGGGTGCGGCGAGTGGCGTGACGCCGGCCGCGCGGGCCTGCGAGCGAAACAGATCGCTCATGGTCATCCCGACGGTGCCGAGCAAGCCGACGTAGAGGAATTCGCGGCGACTCGGCTGCCGGAGGTGAGGGGCGACGGGAGGTTGCATGCGATGGGCGAGGGGGGGAGGGACAAGCGGACGAAGTGGGGCGGATACGGAGCGACCGGCTGGCGGCGCGAAGACGACGCAAGAAGGGCGAGGTTTCAGGGGGACGACAAGCCGATTGATCTTTCCTCGGTAAGCAGGGGTGTGAGCCCAATCTCGGGTTCCTCGCGGTGTTCAGTGGGTCGCTGCGGGTAGCTGCCCTTGAACGAGATCTTGACCGCGATCCGCCGGTGGGGCGTTCCGGGAAAGTCCCGAAATCAACGGACGTTGGGATCAGATCAGACCTAACTTCATTTTCCCTTCTTCGCTGATCATCGATTGATTCCAGGCTGGCTCCCAAGTGATGCGGACATCGGCGTCGGAGACACCGGGGACGAGGAGGATTTTCGATTTCGCATCTTCAGCGATCGCGGGGCCCATGCCACAGCCGGGGGCAGTCAGCGTCATCGCGACGTTGACGCGGTGGCCGGGCTCTGGGTCGGTGATGGCCTGGATATCCATCGTGTAAACGAGGCCGAGGTCGACGATGTTGACGGGGATCTCGGGGTCGAAGACGTGGCGGAGTTGGGCCCAGACGGCTTCAGGGTCGGGGGCGGCCCCGGGTGCAGCGGAGGCTTTGGCGGCCGGCGTGGAGGCGACCTGCTCGCCGAGGGCGTCGGCATCGGCGCCGTTAATCCGGAAGAGACCAAAGTCGGTCTGCACGGTATAGGCGCCGCCGAGTGTTTGGTGAATCATCACCGTCGTGCCGGCGTGGAGCGTGGCCTTGTCGCCAGAGGGAATCTGGGTGGCGATGACTTCGCGGGAGAGGATGCGGTCACGGTTGGTCATGGAGAGGGAGGAGAAAGAAGAGGACGGAGGAATGGCCCACGGAACACACGGAATACACGGAAGAAAAACGGACGGAGGAAACGGAAATGCGGAGGAGTTTCCGTGCGTGCGGCGGGTGTCGTGGGCGAAAAATTATTTCTTAAACTTCGTCTGGATTAGGGTGCGCAGCGCTTCGTGGAGATCGTCGTTGGCGAGGCGGTTGAGGACCTCTTCGAAGAAACCGAAGGTGAGGAGTTGGTCAGCCTGCTCTTTGGCGATGCCGCGGGACTGAAGATAAAACTCCTGCTCGGGGTCGATGCGCGAGGACGTGGCGCCGTGCGTGCAGCGGACGTCGTTGGCTTGGTTTTCGAGGCCGGGGAGCGAACAGGCTTCAGCGTCGTCGCTGAGCATGAGGTTGCGGTTGCTCTGATAGGCGTCGGTCTTTTGCGCGTCGGAATCGACGACAATCAGGCCCGAGAAGATGGTCTTGGCGGTGCCGCGGAGGGCATTCTTGTAGAGGAGATCGCTCTTGGTGTGCGGTGCTTGGTGAATCTGGAGCGTGCGCTGGTCGAATTCCTGGCCGGCTTCGGCGACCGTGAGCGCGAGCATCTCGGAGAACGCGCCGGGGGCGGCGAGTTGCGAGAGGGATTCATGGCGGGCTTGGCGGGCGCCGAGGTGGAGATTGAGGGACTGCACGCGGGCGTCGCGGCGGACGATCGTGGAGTTGGCTTGGAAGGAGAGGGCGCGGTGGCTCCAGTCCTGTTTGCCGATGTAACTGATCTGCGCGCCGTGGCCGGCGTAGAGATCGTTGGCACCGGCGGCGAACTGGGCCTCGGTGTCGTTGCCGGAACCGAAATACTCGACGATGGAGACGCGGGCGTTTTCACCGGCGACGACGAGGGTGTGCGGAAAAACAGCGGCGGTGGCGCCGAGGGCGTAGGAGAACACGCCGATGGGCAGATCGAGGTGGACGTCACGGGGCACGAAGATGAAGGCACCGTCGGCGAGGAAGGCTTCGTGGAGCGCGGCGAACTTCGGCGAGCCGAGTTTGGGCGGCTGGGTGAGGAGATGCTCGCGGACGATCGCCTCGTGTTTTACGAGGGCGTTGTGGAGTGTATCCACGATGACGCCGCGGGCGGCGCGTTCCGCCGAGAGGAGTTCGCGGGAGAAGAGACGGCCGTTGGCAAAGACGAGTGTGGCTGCCTGGGGAATATCGATGGGCGAGTGGGGGATGGAAGCGCGCGCCAGCTCGGTGTCGACGGTCGGCAGGGTGAAGCCGTCGAGGGTGAGCGTGCCGATGTTGCTGAAGCGCCACATCTCGTCGGTGCGGGCCGGCATGGGGAGCGCAGCGAAGCGGGCGTAAGCGGCGCGTTTGCGATCGAGCCACCAAGCGGGAAGCGACGGCGGGAGGCTGGCGAGGTGCGCGGCGAAGGCTTCGGGCGTGAAGGAGCCGGTGAGCGTGGACGGAGCGGTGAGCGTGTTGGCGGACATGGCGGACTGAGCGGAATGACTAATGACTAATGAATAGTGGCTAAGGACTCATGACAGATGACTAGTGACTAGTGAACGAATCGAGGTGCGGTCGGCGTGAAGGGGTGGCGCGGGACCTGAGTCATTAGACATTCGTCACTAGGCCTGGGTCATTCGTCGGCGTTAGCCGACGCTGCCTTCCATTTCGAGGTCGATGAGGCGTTTAAGTTCGACGCTGTATTCCATCGGGAATTGGCGAGCGAGATCGTTGATGAAGCCGTTGACGGCGAGGCTCATTGCCTGGCCTTCGGTGAGACCGCGCTGCTGCATGTAGAAGATCATGTCTTCCGAAACCTTTGAAACGGAGGCTTCATGCTGCGTGGAATTTTTATCACCGCGGACCGTGATCGCGGGATAGGTGTCGGTGCGGCTGTTGGTGTTGATCAGCAGGGCGTCGCACTCGGTGTTATTTTTGCAGCCCTTAAGGTGTTTGGGAATGTGGACGACACCACGGTAGGTGCTGCGACCTTGGCCGACGGAGATGGATTTCGCGACGATGTTGGACGTCGTGTTGTTGGCGGCGTGAATCATTTTCGCGCCGGTGTCCTGGTGCTGGCCATCATTGGCGAGGGCGATGGAGATGACTTCGCCGCGGGCGCGTTCGCCCTTCAGGACGACGCCGGGATATTTCATCGTGAGACGGCTACCGATGTTGCAGTCGATCCACTTGATTTCGGCGTCCTCGTGCGCGATGCCGCGCTTGGTGACGAGGTTGAAGACGTTGTTCGCCCAGTTTTGGACGGTGATGTATTGGATTTTGGCGCCCTTGAGTGCGACGAGTTCGACGACGGCGCTGTGGAGGGTGGACGTGGAGAATTTCGGGGCGGTACAGCCCTCCATGTAGGTGACCTCGGCGCCCTCGTCGCAGATGATGAGGGTACGTTCGAACTGGCCAAAGTTTTCGGCGTTGATGCGGAAGTAGGCTTGGAGGGGCTGGGCGACCTTGACGCCCTTGGGTACGTAGATGAACGAACCGCCGGAGAACACGGCGCTGTTGAGCGCGGAGAACTTGTTGTCACCGGTGGGGATGACTTTGCCGAAGAATTTCTTAAAGAGCTCGGGATGCTCGCGGAGGCCCTCGGTGGAATTGACGAAGATGACGCCCTGTTTGGCGACGATCTCCTTGATGTTTGAGTAGGCGGCCTCGGAGTCGAACTGCGCTTCGACCCCGGCGAGAAATTTGCGCTCCTGCTCGGGAATGCCGAGGCGCTCGAAGGTTTTCTTGATGTCGTCGGGCACCTCATCCCACGTGCGTTTGGGCTTCTGGCCCTGGGAAAGGTAGTAACGGATTTTTTGAAAATCGATATTCTCAAGATCCTTCGTGGCCCAGTGGGTGGGCATGGGCATCGCGAAAAATTTCTTCAATGCGGCGAGGCGAAATTCGAGAATCCACGGGGCCTCCTTTTTGACGGAGCTGATGTAGCGGACGGTGTCTTCGCTGAGGCCGGTGCCGGCGTCGAAGGCGTAGTCGACTTTGTAGGAAAAATTACCAGCGGTCTGGTCGATGCCCACCGCGGGATTTTCGACCGCGGCGGTATCGACGGGAGCGGTCAGGGTGTCTGTGTCGGTCGGTGGCTTCATGGGTATGAGGATTGCGCGTGGTTCGACGATCAGGCGGTGGTGGCGGCGAGTTCTTTTTTGATCCAATCGTAGCCCTTGGCCTCGAGTTCGAGGGCGAGGGATTTATCGCCGGACTTCACGATACGACCGTCATACATGACGTGCACGTGGTCGGGGACAATGTAGTCGAGGAGGCGCTGATAGTGGGTGATGAGGAGAACGCCGAGATTTGGGCCGCGCATGGTGTTGACGCCGTCGGCGACGATGCGGAGAGCGTCGATGTCGAGGCCGGAGTCGGTTTCGTCCATGAGGGCGAATTTGGGTTCGAGCATGGCCATCTGGAGGATTTCGCAGCGCTTCTTTTCGCCGCCGGAGAAGCCGTCGTTGACCGCGCGGGAAGTGAATTTCCGGTCGATCTTGAGCAGGTCCATTTTCGAGTAGAGGCGTTTGTAATAGGCGGAGGCGTCGATTTCCTCGCCCTCGGCCATGCGGGCCTGTTGAGCGGCACGGAGGAAGTTGGCGATGGAAACGCCGGGGATTTCGCTCGGATATTGGAAGGCGAGGAAGATGCCGGCGCGGGCGCGCTCATCGGCCTCCTGGGCGAGGATCGAGCCGCCGTCGACGAGGACATCGCCGCTCGTGATTGTGTAGTCCGGATGGCCGGCGATCGCTTTGGAGAGCGTGGACTTGCCGGTGCCGTTGGGCCCCATAATCGCGTGCACTTCGCCGCTGTTAATGGTGAGGGTGAGGCCCTTGACGATGGGCTTTTCGCCGATGGAGACGTGGAGGTCTTGGATGACTAGGGAGGACATGTGGTCGAAAACGGAACGTTGAGCGTTGAAAATTGAACGTTGAGAGCTGAAAGACGGATAAAGTGCTCGTGGGCAGGATGCTCGCTACCCGCCACTCGCTACTGCCTTCGTGGCCTTGCCGCGGAAGATGATTTCGACCGACTTGGCGTCGTAGCCGACAGGGAGGACGGAGCTGACCTTTTCGAGGAGCTCGGGGGGTAGATCGATGTCGTGCGTCTTGCCGGTTTGCTCATCGTGAAAATGGGCATGCGGGCGAAGGTTCGGGCAGTAGCGGGTGGGGCTCCGCTCGAAGTTCACCGCGCGCACGAGATCGCATTGCACGAGCGTTTCGAGGCAGTTGTAAACCGTCGCGAGGGAGATGGTGGGCAGTCCGGATTTTACGCGGGCGAACACTTCGTCGGCAGTGGGGTGGTCGCGTTTCCTGAGCAGAACATCGTAGACGACTTCTCGCTGGGGGGTAGAGCGCAAGCCGCTGTCGGCGAGCTTTTGCGCGAGGGCTTCAGCGTTGTGGGTGGCGGTGGACATGGCGTTTTGAGGAGGGCGTAACAAATTAGAATGGTTCTAAGGTGCAAGTGATAATTAGAACTATTCTAAATAGAAAGAAGGGCGTAGCGGGTGCATGAGTCCTCGCATTAGTCCCCGCAAAGGCCGTTGAAACATGGAGGACGCGGAGGACGCGGAGGCGAAAACCATTTTGGGTGCCCAGCGGAGGCGCTGCCCGAGAAGGGGGACGCGCGCGCTTTATTTCCTCCCTGCTTGCTCCGCGCGCTCCGCGGTTCAACGGGCGTTTTTAGGAGCGGGAACGGCGTGGGCGAAATCGTGAAAGTAAAGGGGTGAATCCACCGGCGCCATGCGACCTGGGCACCGGCGCCGGTGGCTCTGAAGGTGCCGCGGGTGAAGGGGTAGAGGTTTCGGTGCGCGGGGGGGG
>Ga0114970_10003163_pt1 | contig 12159 bp, 7 predicted proteins | sample M_140205_XF_Meta_FD_87030 | JGI IMG/M metagenome (GOLD analysis project Ga0114970, IMG submission 87030) | Freshwater microbial communities from Lake Montjoie, Canada to study carbon cycling - M_140205_XF_MetaG | ecosystem: Environmental > Aquatic > Freshwater > Lake | place: Lake Montjoie... | reverse complement strand
AGCACTTCGCAGCACTTCGCAGCACTTCGCAGCACTTCGCAGCACTTCGCAGCACTTCGCAGCACTTCGCAGCACTTCGCAGTCGCGTGAATGGGGGTAGATATCCCTCAAGCTATAAACCCTATTTCCCAATAATTATTTGATATAATTTACGAACGAATTACGTTTGCATTTCCAATTCGGCTTTGATTGTATCGCTCATTGTACCCTAGAGAAAAAGAGAAAGTAAGGATTCATTTTTATCAGAGGGGTCGTAATAGCCCTCCACTCATATCTTCTTCCTCATTCATACGTACATTGTAGAAGATTTTATCGGTTGAGCCACCGCCACAGACTTCCCGCATACGTTCGACAAGTTGCGCATCTTTCATATCACTCATTTTACCGTTTGCACGCTTCCAGTCCTTCCAGACTTGTTTGAATTCTTTCAAAGTTACAGGTCCTGCGCCAACCTCTTTTTTAAATATGTCATTAAAGAATGCCATGAACATATCGTTATCAGATTTATACTGGCTCGATGCTACCAGAATACATGCGGGCTCTTTCTCAAGACCGTGTTCTAGGTACCGTGTCTCGTAATAATGTACGAGTAGCGAGAGAAACTCGACGCGCCAGGATTTGAGTTTGATTTCCAAATGGTCATCCTTTTCGTAGATATTCGCATCGTGATTAATTTCAGCAGTACCCGCGGCTACGAATTTCGTAATATGCGGGATTACCCGAATACGTCGCCACGTACCGTTATCCATCTTATTCACATCGGGCTTATCATTACAGCAAAGGAACATTTTTCCCGTAATAGAGAATTGGTCCTGTTCCGCAAAGAGTCCGCGCGCAGCAATCGAATCGCCGCCCGTATATTGTTTCATAATCGATGTATTGATTTTCTCACCCTCATCGGGCTCACCCATATAGATAAAACGTTTATTCTTCACAACGATAATATCGGGATTCGCAGAGCCAGAATCGGGTTTCTTACGCGTAATAACCGTTGTACTAAGGGTCGTACAGTATTCACCGAGCGTATATTTCATAAGTTTTTCAACAATCATAGATTTACCGTTTGACCCTCCACCTGTCATAACGTAGAAGCGTTGCTCACGATTCGAGCCCTCAAGGCAGGATGCAAGTAGCGTAAGTACAAATTCCATCAATTCGGGGTCGGGATAAATGCGACGAAAGAATTCCATGATGAGCGCAATGACCGGACTATGAGGATTGTAGGGAACATAGGGAATGGGGTCATCTGTTGGGCTTCTTCCAGCCTGGAAACTGATATTATCATCCGGTAAACCATCGCGAAATAGAACACGTGGTTTTGAGCTAGGTGTTTCCATATATCGCAAATCAAGCACCCCGTTTTGAACACCTAGAAGCGAAGTATTTGTATTGAGTTTACCGATAAATTCTTCATCGTAGAATTTTTCGGTACATTCCGTCAGAACATTCGATTTGAAACTTGTCTTTTCTAGATTCTGCTCAATCGTATAGAGCAGTTTACGTTTCTTATCGAGATTATCGCGCTGCGCTTCCTCGGCGACTACGAATTGGTCCGCAACCTTCTTTCCTGCGGTAACATATTCATTTCTTATCAAACCCGATATCCGTTTCCGAATTTCCATTGGCTGCGGCATATACTTCCACGCATGCGCACCCTTGATATACCAAAACCATTCTACATTCCCTTTACGAGAACTCGGTGAGCAGCGGAATTCGTACCAATAGAGTTTCGCAATAAATGATGCGACATTTACATGCGTATCTTTCGCGCACGCAATAAGCCACGCTGTATTATACTCCGATAGAATACTATCATACTTCGTAGGATTATCGTCGCGCGCCCAATGAATGAGCGACGCAATCGTGAGTTTTTTCCCTGAATCATTTTTTGGTACGAGCCCCCATTTCGTCCGTAGTTCCGTCTCTGAATAGGTTGCTTTCTTATGCTCCGGATCAACACGTCGCGTTACATCGACCCAGACTAGAAAGGATGCGTCTGTACTTGCGATATTCTTAAGACACATCGCAAGATTTATCCAATCCCGATAATCACCTGCGCGTCGTTCCGGATTTATACATTCCTTACATAGTCTGTACGCAAGTGTAATATCATCGTTCGACATAGGACTTCTCGCAACCGTTTCATCTGCGTCCTTTGTCGTTGTCGTCGTCACAATCAGATGTTCATCCGACGCATCCGTAAAATCAATCGTATTTTTAACGTATTTTTCACTCTTATCGATTTTCGCATTCCCGCGCCCCCAGGTATCACCGAGCGTTTCCCACTCCTTGAGGCGTGTATTGCGAATCGCGAGTGGCGTCGCAACATCGTGACCACGGCGAATACTCAAGCGTTTCATCGTAGCCAGATTATTCGGTGGAATCGTATCCTCCGTCATAATTTCGTAAATGATTTCCACGAGTTCCTCGTAATCTACGGGGTCACCGCCCGCAAGCGATTCCTGAATTTCAGCAATCGGAACTGTCCAGACCTTTGTAATTGTATATTGCGCTTTATCGGGCTTACACGCACCGTAGATAAACCAATTATTCCGCTGAATAACACTCACGTCAAAGCAGTCTTCTGCCACATTTATAATTCCTGTCGGCGCAAATAGGGTGTCAATAATACCACGATTGAGTAGAAATCCGCGAATACAAAATTGGAAACGCGGATGTGTAGTTATAGACGGGCAATGAATATGGCAACCGTCTTTGTGGTTTGTACCGTTTTTCCCCTTATCCAATTCCGCTGCGGGCTTCTGGAGATGGTAGAATTGTAGGTCCGTAGATAAATCCTCTATACGTGCAAAGAATACCATCGCCGCAACATACTCTGAAATAAACTTACGAATATGGTCATCGGTAAATTCACGTTTCAAAGGACCGCCCGCTTCGTATTTAAAATCCAAATCTATGAGAATAGGACTTGCGTCACGATGCTTCTCAAGAAGTGAAGAGGAACGATGACCAACGAAGATATGCTTCCACGCAAGTTCAAGAAACGTATCGTAATCGCTATCATTGACGACATATTTACCCTTATCCACACCTGAAGTCAGACCCGTAAGATTCCAATCATTCTCGGACGTACGGCGTTCTCCTAGGAATGAAACTAACGACATTGGCTGCGTCATAGTGTTCCTATATCTATTGTTTCCGTTTCCTTGGGCGCTGCGGGACGTATCAATTTTTCGAGCGCTGTCCGCGCCCCTTTAAAATCGTATGTCGCGCTCATTCCGAATACGGATACGCGTTCTGTGAGCCCATCGAATTGAAGATGCGTATCGCAGAGTGTAAGAAGTTCAGAACGACGTTTCTCAAATTCATTCCACATAATCTCCTTGAACGGCATTGCGTACGATGGTATTGTTGAAAGTTGATGTGAAACGGCTGTGTAAAGATTCGCAGATACGAGCATACGATTGTAGGTCATTGCTTCCGCGGATTTCCCACACTTTGAATACGCGGGTTCGTTTTCAAGCGGATTCTCATTGAGAACCGCGGACATAATCGCGATGAGAACGCTACCGAGATTCTGAATCGATGTCCATTGCGGACCGTCGTGCCACGTATTGAGAATCGATAGACAGACCTTACCCTCTTTGTACATATTGGGATTGAATCGCGTACGACCGTCTTGCGTCAGCGATAAGACTTTGATAGGTACAAACGGATAATCGTCTGGAAACTCAATAGAAAAGAAGTAGAATCCACCGAAATACGGTGTTCCGTGCTGTCCTGTAAGCATTGCGGTTCCTTTACGAATATTGGATTCACACGATGTATAAAATATACCATGTGAGGCTAAATAGGCTGCGTTTGTCGTTATAGTGTCTTGCGTTTCTTTCATAATACGCTTTATAGAAAGAGAATTGACCGCCATCTTTATTACTTACATTGGATTTATGTCGTAGAAATCAATTTTTTCATAGAATCAAGGAATGTAGTAGGGCGGCATCCGGGGACATCAACATCTGAGTCCCGTAGGAAAATATAAATACCGTGATTGAATTGAATCGTACGTGGTACAACCGTTGCATGAATAGGATGTCCTTTCGCATCAAGACCTTTGAATAGGTCAACCGCAATACCGGCTTTTTCCGCGACCATAGATTTATGAATGATTGTAAATAATTCGGATGAAATATAATCTTGAAGTGGGAAGTAACAATGTATGGAGTATAGGAATTGCGCAAGGTCCCGTCCGTATTTCAGGCAGTCGTGTTCCATTTTGAACCAACTTCCAGCACCTACAAGTGTAGCACGTGGATTTGTAAATCCAGTACCACACGAAATACACGAGAATCCGAAATCAATAAGGACAGTATCGGTGACACAGGACCATTCGCCGAGTTCAGGGATTTTGAGTGTGCGTTCCCATTTTTCGTCTGCTGGGTGGTTGCGAATAAATACATTATTGATTTTCATATCACGATGATTAAAACGAACTTTCTCTTGTAGAATTTTAAGATAAAATGCGAGTTGAATCATAACATCCATCAATAAAATATCGTTTTTCTTTTCCTGTTTCACAATATCTGCGGGCGTCAATCGCGCCGAGGATTTATGAACTGGAATAAAGTATTTACGAAAGTATTTTTCAAATGTATTGCCGTGAATAAATTCCATAATCATCCATACGGATTTGAAATCGGTAGCAGTTTTCGGCGGTTTAGTATTTTTTGTATGCGCTACGATTTCGTAGAGATGCGGTACAGCCGAAGGAAATCCTTCTTCTTCTAAGGTTTTGTAAAGAAGGGCATGTAAGAAGGCTTCATAGAGAATTGCGTTGATTTCCTCTTCGTAGGTATGTTCGCGTGTAGTTGGTGTCGCATTATCCTCTTCGGGTGTAATATTCATTTGGACCTCTTTAATACAGACTTCCTTGAAGGATTCCGATTTTACGAGATTCAGCGCGCCGTTCGCGTTGGTTCCACTGGATTTGAAAATACCGCGGCGACCTTTATACACCTGTGCGTATCCGCCATCACCGTCATGGACGCCTTGAATTAACGCAGGCATATAGGATTCTCCTACGTTATTGAAAAATGTATGAGGAAAATGCACGGCTGTTCCACCGAGCATTTGCGGTGGTCTGAGTGTCTTAATATCTTTCCATTTGGGAAGGAACGAAATAAGATTCGTAAGACTTTTTGGGATACGACAATTATCCCAGCCGAAGCGACTTAAGTCATACGAGTCATCACTCATTCTATAGTAGGGCTATATTATTTTTATTCTTCCTTCGAATCTGATGCTGCTACAGGTACGGCTGCTGCTGCTGCTGCTGCTGCTGCTGCTGCTGCTGCTGCTGCTGCTGCTGCTTGTCTCTTTTGTTTTATTTTTGTTTTATTGCCGGCTGCTGAGGCATTAAATCTAATAGTACGTTTTCCTTCTCGTTGTGGTCTAGCGCTTTTTTCAAGCACATGTACAGGAACCCAGCCTTCTCCTTCTACAAATTGAATCGCTTCAAGTTCTTTTTTATCAAATACTTCAAGAATTTCGCCGGCTCTGTCGCCTTCAAGAATTTTAATCAAACATGAGCGATCGTGTGGGTCTGCACTACTGCCATGTATTTCAAGTAACCAAGATAGCAATCGTTTTGGTGTATGTCCTTCGCTATCTTCTATATAAAATATTTCTCGCGGACTTTCTTGTTTCGCGAACCCCTTCCATTTAATAAGTTTTCCATGAGCATCGTACATTTGTTTTAACTGTCCATACTTATCTTTGCGATTTGCAGGATCTCTTGCGTATTTGCTACCGTCTGACTGAATCGATTCGGAATCAGAATCATTCGCGGAAGTCCAAAAACTTTGTAAATCATCGTGTGTAGTATCATGTGTAATCCCTACATAACGTTCTGGAACTGGCTTACTAATTTGTTTCGTATTTTTTGGTGCACTTGAATCTTTACTATTGGATGCTTCTGCTGCTTCTGCTTCTTCTGCTTCTGCTTCTTCTGCTTCTTCTGCTTCTTCTGCTTCTTCTGCTTCTTCTGCTTCGGAATCGCTGTCTTCTTCGTAATTGTTGTCTTCTGGAGGAGGACTGCCGCCTCCTCCGCTTGGTTTTCCTGCTCCTCCGCCTACAGGTACGGCGCCTGCTCCTCCGCCTACAGGTACGGCTCCTCCTCCTACAGGTACGGCGCCTGCTCCTCCGCCGCCTGCTCCTCCGCCGCCTGCTCCTCCTCCGCCTCCTCCTACAGGTACGGCTCCTGCTCCTGCTCCTGGTGGTCCTCCGCCTGCTCCTGCTCCTGCTACAGCACCTCCGCTACTACCACTCACACTACCATCTTGAACATAATTATCAAATACACTATCTGCTTTAAAATATTCAAGGATTTTACTCAATCCAACGCCTGCGTACGTAGTATCGTTATCTTCAGTATCAATACGTTGCCAGAAAGACGACAGTTTGTCACCCGTAGGGTTATTTCCAAAATACAATTTGATTGAATCGCAGCCTTTTTTCACATAATCGTATTTTTTATCTATGGATGTATTGAATGCTGGTGTTTCTTTTTGACCAACAATTTGCGTTAGAAAGTGTAGTTGGTGAAATAGCATAATTACCCGCATCTGTTTTTTTGAAAGTTGTTCGGGTTTAGTATAAGGGGGACTTGCTGGAAGAAAGAAAATAAATTTATTAACCTCTTCATTATTATCGGCAGGATTTGTCATAATACGACGAACAGCTTCGCCGTTAATCGCAACTATAGTATCAGACGTAAATCCACTTAGTTTTATATTCGGAACAGACTGTGGTTTTCCATTTGTATCTTTGAGAATTATCATAGGAGAATCATAAATAGAATTGTTAGAAATATCGGGTTTATTGGTAGCCGCAACCACTTGAATCATATTTGGATTCGTAGCACCACTAAAATATGAAGATAAAAGGGAACTTGCGTTTGTGTTTTGGTTTTCTAAGTGTCCCCAATTACTCGTAGGCAGTGGAGGCATTGGTTCTGGAGGTGATGGATCGCTTGTAGTTGAGGAAGAACTACTTGCTCCGCGTCCAGAACCTCCAGAACCAGAACCTCCAGAACCTCCAGAACCTCCAGAATCACCTCCAGAACCACCTCCAGAACCACCTCCAGAACCTCCAGAACCTCCAGAACCACCACCAGAACCACCTCCAGAACCTCCAGAACCTCCAGAACCTCCAGAACCTCCAGAACCACCTCCAGAACCACCAGAACCTCCAGAACCTCCAGAACCTCCAGAACCACCTTCTGGTTTTTGTGGACTTCTTGGCACTCCACCTCCAGAACCACCTCCAGAACCACCTTCTGGTTTTTGTGGACTTTTTGGAACTCCACCTCCAGGACGTATGTGCTCTGGTATTCCTGCTCCTGCGATTCCTGCGATTCCTGCGATTCCTGCTCGTGCGATTCCTGCTCCTGATATTCCTGCGATTCCTGCTCCTGGTATTCCTGCGATTCCTGCTCCTGGTATTCCTGCGATTCCTTGTCTTGCCGTTCTTTCCGTTCTTAATGTCGAACCACCTATAGATAACGAATCATCATCCTCTGTACCAACGCTAGCAGCAAACTGTCTTCTTAATCCAGACATTCTATTGAGGGAAGTTATAAAGTTTCGCTTTACACCTATTCTTACAGTTCGTGATTGAATAAAGAAATTGCGAGAAACCAAAAAGCAAAAGCAAAAGCAAAAAGCAAAAGCAAAACCATGCGCAGTCTAAAAAAATGATACACGAAATATCTGTAGGAATCAGAGGCAACCATGGATGATAATGATGCCAACGATTATGTAGACGAAGTGCAAGATCAAGAAGATGAAATGTTTGAGGACGGTGGGGAAGCTGAGGAGTTAGAGCAATCGGAGAGAGAGCGTGCGGAAGCTGCGGATTTAATGAAACTCTATCGTCAGCATCCAGAAATCTGGATTCCTTACAAAGAACAGGTTCAAGAAAAATTGTTAGTAAAAGACCCGGGTGCAGTATCTGAATCCGAAACGAGTATTAGTCTTCGCGATTTAAAAATTCTTGATTCAAATCACGCAACCTATCCGTTTCTAACGAGTTACGAACGTACAAAATGTATAAGTTTTCGTGCGAGTCAAATATCAAATGGAAGCAAACCCTATATTCGTGTACCAGAAGGAGTTAGCGATTCGTATGAAATCGCAAAACTGGAATTAGAAGCGAAACGCCTCCCTTTTATTATAAAACGCCCGCTACCGGATGGAAGCTTTGAAGTTTGGCGACTTGCGGATTTGGTAATATTTTAGAGTGAATATTCTGTCTGTTTGATGTAAAAGTATACTTTTTTATACATTTACAACAAACTTTAAAAACCGTCGGAATGGTAGACATGGACGCAGGTATGCTAACCGCGCGCAGACGTAATCTTACGTTAGCAGTGTTTAATAACATAAAAGCCGCGAATAAAAAGGATGTTCCTTTTGATAATTCGGAATATTTATATACAATGAATACACATCTAGGTCAAAATCAGTATTATGTAAAAGGTAAGTTAGAACCAACATTGAATTGTCCTGATGTATGTGCATGTGCGGATGAGGAACCGACACCACCTGTATGTCTCATAAGCCCGTTAGTCCAAATGAGTCTTGATGCGGTACTTAAATTATGTGCTACAGACGCAGGCGGCGCACTCGGTCCAACAAAAGGCTCCTTTATTCTCTATGCGTTTTGGTTTGGTGTAGCAACGGGTTACAATTGGATAGCGGGTGGTCCTATATCGGGTATGCTAGATAATTGGAATTGGGATACTCGTAACCGAATTACGAATCCATTGAAGCAATTTCTATTTATGAATTCAGTCTTGATGAGTTTGATACCAAATCTTTTTACGAATGTATTTAATTTGAACGACGCGAGTGGTGCGTATATAGCATCACAATTACTCGATTACGGTTATGCTGAGACAATGCTGAGTCCCGGTCAATACGCGAGTTTGAGTGCGGAGGTCAATGCGGCTGTGGATTTTAATCAATGGGAAACCGCGTTCAGCGCATGGTTTTCAGATCGTAATACACAGGCGAATTCTGCTGTAGTAACAACTATATCGGGTGGTGATTTACCCAATACACCGAATAACATTAATGCGGATATAACTGCGTCAGCACAGACTATTTCAACATGGGCATTTCCAACAGCATGGACCCCAATAAACCTACCGAGCAATACAATCAAAAAATACTATACGTCGTATTGGTCAAATATACCATCCTCGTTATCCAATGGGGACCTAGATGGCGTTAAAGCTGCCGCAAATGCGTACTATACAGAGGATGGTGCGACTCGTGATGCTGATATTGATGCGATGCTAAACGATGCAAACCCCGATACAGACGAAAAGAAATCAATAGCAGAGTTTTGGGCAGGTATTACAAATACAGTATCGCCACCGGGAATGATGTTTTGGTTCTGGAAACACTACATGGATGCGTACAATATCGCTGTAACAAGAGGAAATACACCGTTTATTTATTCAGGATTTCATCTTGCGTTAGGCTTATTTGAAGCAGGTCGTGTTGTATGGGATTTGAAATTCCAGCATTTCCAGGATCGACCGATACAAGAAGTTCGTCGTCGGTACCAGGGTCAAACAATCAACAGTTGGAATGGTACAATTTCAGGTGAACACTATATACCGTATCAACCCTACAACTTTATTACACCGCCGTTTGCTGATTTCCCATCGGGACATAGTGCTTTTTCGCAAATTATGGCTAATGTTATGGGTGCGTGGTTTTCACCGAACATTCGCAATCCTCCACTTCAAACAATAACTGATTTGAATCTTTTATCACCGGCGTTCAATGGCGTAACACAAACGAATCGGTTTGGTACAATTGTATTCCCACAAGGAAAATCGCAAGTTATAGGATTGACACCGGGTACAGGTCCATTCGTTCCGGGTATTTCGGGCGTCGTTCCTGCTGCGACAGTGACCTTATCGTGGGCTTCATGGCAAGACCTTGCGGACCAAGCAGGTATTTCACGACAATACGGCGGTATTCATCCAATGGCAGCGCATACGGGAAGTCAAGCACTTGCGAATGAATTATTTGACGTGATTGGCAATACGTGGGGACTACCGGTTAGTGTTTGATAGCTCCAATTATTACTATATGAAATCACAATAAAATTAATATTATAAACATAAATGTAATTTATGTTTATACTATGTAAATTGAGGAAACTATCTACCACATCTTGATTCGTTCATCTGGTGCTATCCATCCCTTATTATCCGGTCCAATATCAAACGCCTCATAAAATTCAGCAAACTGTCGTACAATAAGATTTACACGAAGATGCGCAGGTGCGTGCACATCAATCGATAACGATTGTTTGGCTTTTTTCGCACGGTCCTTAATACGCCACGATACCGCGTAACTCGTGAAAAAGTCCCGATAGGCTGCGCGTCGTTTCGCGGGTTCATCCGATAATTTTGATTTCAATGCGTGTAACGCAATCGCTACACCGCCTAAATCCGCAATATTTTCAGAGAGTGTTAGTTCGCCATTGACCTTACCACCCATGAAATCAACACCGTCGTATAACTCAACGAGTGAATGACTGAGTTTTTCAAAAACACGGGAATCTTCATTCGTCCACCAATTATTGTAGTTTCCGTGTTCATCGTAAAAGCGACCTTCTTCATCAAATCCGTGGGTAACTTCGTGTCCAATCGCCGCACCGATACCGCCGAAATTCCAGGCTTCGCTACGATGTAGGTCAAAAAACGGGGCTTGTAATATTCCAACCGGAACGACCATCGTATTTCCTTCAGGATAATAATACGCATTGACTTCAAAAACTCCATCATCCCACGATTCGCTATCTTTCGCACAACCCTTTTTCAAATCGGATAACATTTTTTGTGTATCTTTTGCGGCTAACACGAGCATGTTTTGTAGTGGGCGTGTATCGAGAATATCAATAGACGCAGTCTCAGATTCCCAATGTTCGGGATACGCAATTTGCGTTTTCATCGCTTTGACTTTCCGTATAGATATATCACGGGTCGTTGGATTCATCCAATCAATTGCGGCTAAACGTTCCATGGTCGCTTTTATGAGTTCGGATACAAGGTGTTTCGCGTACATTTTTGTATCTTTGGGAACACACGTTTCAATATACAGTTTCCCTAAATCGTTTGGTGTCAGCGTTTTCAGAACCTTAAACGTTAAATTACGTTGCGGAAGTTTTTTCGGTGTTCCTTTGAATAACTTACAGAAGAATTCAAAATGTAAATCGTCGTATGGCGGTGGTAAAAATTCTAGATAATTGATAATGACCATACAACGTAACCAAAGAATCCATTCTTCGGGTTTAAGGGTATGAAATAACGAGTTTAAATGCCGAAGGTATTTTGGATTCGTATTGATAAATGTAAATGTATGAAGCATCTTTGCGTCAAGTCCCCAACTCCGAAAAAGATCCATCCAAGGAATATGTGGATATTTCTCACATAGTTCTGCAAAGGTCAATGGATTATAAAATGTTTTCGCTTCGTGTAAATCGTCACCGCTTGATAAAAACGGAATAAGCGATATTTCTAAATCAATGACTGCTTCGAGCGAATCAATATGTAATAATGACGAAAGAGTCTGTAAAAGTGTTTTATATGTATCAAGGGTAGTTTCGGTATGATAATTCCGTTTTTGTGGCATTGCGAGTTCAACTTCATACAAATAGATAGAACATTTTGAACTATTGTAAGAATCACTGGAAATCACACAACTTAGCGGAGTTTTACACTGTATAGAATTCAAATGCCCAATTGCGGACGCAATACCCGTTGTATCGGTAATACAGTTGAGGTCTCCAAGAATACGTGTCAAATCTACAATACTATTGATTTGAGCAGCAGTATGTAGGAAACTGTAGGATAATTTTGCTAACGGATGGTCGGGTTTGAGTGTATCAAGAATATCCATCAGTTTGTTTTCCACTTGTGCTTCAAGTTCTTCGCTTACACCATAACTGCTTTTGTAAGATGGTAGATGTACGTGACTTTGCCACGTATGATTTATATATTTGTAAAAGTCAATACCTGGATCGACAGATGTATCCGCTTTGGGTACATCGGGTGAGCCACCTTTTAATTTCGTACTAGGATATGATTCCATTCCTTCCTATTTGACGATATTATTATGT
>Ga0114970_10003162_pt1 | contig 12161 bp, 10 predicted proteins | sample M_140205_XF_Meta_FD_87030 | JGI IMG/M metagenome (GOLD analysis project Ga0114970, IMG submission 87030) | Freshwater microbial communities from Lake Montjoie, Canada to study carbon cycling - M_140205_XF_MetaG | ecosystem: Environmental > Aquatic > Freshwater > Lake | place: Lake Montjoie... | reverse complement strand
CCACGAGGCTGCAAAACTCAGTGGTATCCATTTTTTTAACCTGTTTGGGGGTAATCATTAAATCGTAAACAGCTTCATTAAAGACCATGAGTTCGCCCTTTCGATCATAAATCAGCCCTCTTGCAGGAAATTGGATGGAAGGCCTAAGTACATTATTGTTGGCAGAAAGTTTGAATGAATCTTCATAAATTTGAAGATAAAACAATCGTAAAAGAAAAATAATTCCTACAAGCAGTACAATACCAATTACGACAAATTTTCTTTCAGAGGATGAATTCATTTCATTTGCCAGATCTATAAAATACAAACTGACTCAACATGATGAGGGCCATGGTAACCAAAGCACTGAGAAACATTCTAAGCAAGGTGGAAAAAAACTCTTCAAATCGAAATATTTCTAAAAAAAACAACACAAAATGGTGAATCAGGACCATGATAGAAGCGTAGGTAACGAACCACTGCATGCCCATTTTTTTGACACCAAAACTCACTTCAGATTCATATCCTTCTCTAGGAGCTATTCTTTTGAGCAGAAAAGGACGGAAGAAGGCAATAAATACGGATGAAGCAGCATGCAGCCCCATTGAATTAGAAAACATATCAACACCAAGCCCTATGAAGAAGGAAAAAAGAATTAATAGGCCACCGGGAATTTCAACGGGGAGTAGGATAATGAAAAGCACATATACATAGGGATTGACATATCCCCCAAGCTCAATATTATTTAAAATAAGGACTTGCACAAAAATGAGCACAAAAAAACGACTAAAATTAGATATGATTTTAATTAGCATTTTCTGTAGCTTCTTCGAGTTTAATTTGTTCTTTTTTCATCAGATTATCCACAAGATATATCTGAGTAAGGTTAGAAAAATCGACTGACAATTTGATTTTTGCGGTATAGAAATTATCTCCGGGATTTAATTCAAATTCCGTAACCACCCCGCAAAGGATCCCTTCAGGGAAGATTCTTGAAAAGGAGCTGGTGACAATGGTATCTCCTTTTGAAAGGATGACATGTTTTGGAATATACTGCAAGCTTCCTTCTGAGGGGCTTCCACCATCCCAAACCAGAGAGCCGAAGTAATCATTTTTTTTCAGTTTCACGCTTATTTTGCTATCCTTGTGGAGGAGCGAAATAACGGTGGCATAATGATCAGATACATCTTTGACAATTCCAACGACGCCATCACTATTCACTACGCCCATTTCGGGTGCCAAACCATGCAAGCTGCCTTTGTCAATTGTTAAATAATTATTTCTTTTATTGGTTGAATTGTTAATGACTTTGGCGGCGATAAAGATATATTTTTGAATGTGGAGGGAATCGTTTATCGTTGATTTCCCGGCAGAATCGACATAAAAAGAGGATGCCAATTTAGATCTCAATTCAGCATTTTCAATGGCCAAAGCATCATTTGTTTCGCGCAAGTGAATATATTCTCTTGCGCCAAGCATGGTTTGAAGAATAGATCCGGAAACCGAATTTGCGGAGTTAATCATATTGGCGCGATGGAAATTACTATTCTCAAAAATAAGGAAAACAGACAGTCCTTCAAAAAGCAGAAAAAGAATAAAAAACAAATGTTTCCATAAGAAGATTATGAGATTGCGCATAATTGATGGCGTGAATTAAATAGGAATGCACATAAAATGGGATGTTTATGCCTTATCTCATCAAGAATTTAAATCTTTCAATATTCTTTAAAGCAATTCCAGTTCCTCTTACAACAGCCCTCAAAGGATCTTCTGCAACATGAACAGGAAGTTTTGTTTTAAGGGCAATTCTTCTGTCAAGTCCTCTCAGCAAAGCGCCACCACCGGTGAGGTAAATTCCGGTACGGTAAATATCTGCCGAAAGCTCAGGGGGAGTAATTTCGAGTGCTTTCAAAATAGCTTCTTCTACTTTTGAAATGGATTTATCAAGGGCATGGGCAATCTCGGTATAGGAGACGGTAATTTCTTTTGGAATGCCGGTCATTAAATCTCTACCATGCACAGCAAAGTCTGGTGGCGGATTTTCAAGTTCAGGGACAGCAGAACCTACTTCAATTTTAATTTTTTCAGCAGATCTTTCTCCGATAAGGATATTGTGCTGGCGTCGCATATAATCCCAAATATCGGTGGTAAAACCATCACCGGCCACGCGAATGGATTGATCACAAACGATACCACCAAGGGCAATTACGGCGATTTCACTGGTACCACCCCCAATATCGATAATCATATTACCCATAGGTTCTTCCACATCGATTCCTATACCGATAGCGGCAGCCATGGGCTCATGAATCAGATATACTTCTTTGGCACCGGCATGTTCAGCGGAGTCTCTAACGGCTCTTTTTTCAACTTCGGTTATCCCTGAGGGTATACAAATAACCATTTTCAGAGAAGGGGTAAAAAGTCTTCTTCCGGGATTAATCATTTTAATCATCCCCCGAATCATATGTTCAGCGGCATCGAAATCAGCGATAACGCCATCTTTTAAAGGCCTAACTGTTTTTATTCCCTCGTGAGCCTTTCCATGCATCATCATCGCTTGTTTCCCAACGGCAATCACCCTTCCGGTGACGCGTTCAATAGCGACAATAGAGGGTTCATCAACCACTACTTTATCATTATGAATAATTAAAGTATTGGCCGTTCCAAGGTCAATAGCTATTTCTTGTGTTAAAAAATCGAAAAGGCCCATAATTTCAATCTCTATTTATATTTTTTGTTGGTAATGAAAATAATAATCGTAAAATCAAATGTACATTTTGTTGGTTTCAGGAATTTTTTTCTTTAGCCAATCCTTTTTTTCGCATTCGGAATCAAATTCTTCATTGAGAAATTTAGATGTCATCAATTTAATAAGTATCTGAATATTAATATATTATAAAATATAATTGGGTATTCAGTGCTTCAAAAGAGATGTGTATAGGCAGTAGAAATTCATTCATGGAATAATAATGCAAGTTTATTAAAATTAGTATCAAGATACAAAGGTTTTTTTTATTAAAATTAAGGTTGTAAATCCTATTAAAAGGAGCGCAATAGAGGGGAAAAATATATCTTTGCAAATGATGATTGTTTTTAAATTATTTCTTGAGTCTGTTTTGTTTGCGGTGCATTCATTAATCTCAAACAAGATGCGATCATTTTTGTCGCTAGTAGGCGTTTCCATTGGCATTTTTGCCATTATTTCAGTTTTAACGGTTGTTGATTCGCTTGAAAAAAATGTAAGAACGAGTTTCAGTTCTTTGGGCAGCAATTTAATTTATATACAAAAGTGGCCTTGGGCATTTGGGTCAGATTATCCATGGTGGAAATATATGAATCGCCCACAGCCATCATTAGGAGAAATGGAGGCCATCCAAAAAAAGAGTCAGACCTTAGAGGCAGCCGCCTTTACTATTTCGGCAAACAATCGGAGTGCAAAGTTCAAGAGTGCGGCAGTAGAAAAGGTAAATATTCTTTGTGTTTCTCATGATTATAACCAAGTAAAGACCTTTGAGCTGTCATCTGGGCGTTATTTTTCTGAAACAGAATCAAAAACAGGAAAAGGGTTGGCGTTGATTGGAAAAAATATTGAAAAGGAGCTTTATGGGGATGGGAATGGACTGTCAAAAGAAATCATTGTTGCGAGCAGAAAGCTAACGGTTATTGGGGTTTTCAAAAAAGAAGGAGAGAGCATCATGGGCAATAGCCCAGACAACCAGCTTATTATGCCCATTAATTATGCTCGCAAAATCATTGATGTGAAGCAAGAGAGGCGACATCCCACCATCATTGTGAAAGCGAAAACAGGCATCAGCAATATGGAATTAACCGATGAGATAAGAGGAATCATGCGAGCGGAAAGGAGATTAAGTCCAAGGGAGGAAGAAAATTTTGCTTTAAATGAAGCGAGTCTGTTGTCGACTCAACTTGATGCTATTTTTAAAATCATCAAATTGGCAGGATGGATTATCGGGGGCTTTTCAATTCTTGTTGGGGGCTTTGGCATCGCGAATATTATGTTTGTTTCGGTTAAAGAACGGACAAGCATCATAGGGATACAAAAAGCGATAGGAGCAAAAAACTATCTGATATTATTTCAATTTTTGGCAGAATCCATTATTTTATGTCTATCTGGAGGCTTATTGGGGCTTATTTTTATCTATCCCTGTATCTTGGGCATTGAAAGCATTTTTGATTTTAAAATAAGTTTGGGGTTAAACAATATTATTCTCGGGATTGGGATATCAGCATTTATAGGTGTGATTTCAGGTATTATACCGGCCTATAGGGCATCTAAACTCGATCCTGTTGAGGCCATTCGCAAAAACAGCTAATTCTTATTGCTCTTTGATGAGAGCGTTTAAAAAGTTATTGGCTTTACTTACTGAATCAACAAAATTGAAGCTGAGAGATAATTTATTTTTATCTTCTTTCATCTTGCAAATGGAGTGGTTTTTTTGAACAAAATGAAGGATGTTTGTAAAGGTTTGCGATTGATAAAAAGCGGAGGAAGGATTGGCAATAAAATAGCCAATCATTTTATTGTTTTTCAAAACCATTTTCTCAAAGCCTAATTTTTTAGCCATTTTTCGCAGTCTAACGGCATCGAGAAGCTCAGCAACTTGCTTTGGGAAAAGCCCAAATCGATCGATGAGGTTTTTCTCAAAAACCTGCAAAGCATCATCATTTTCAATATTATCGAGTTCTTTGTACAAATTGAGTCTTTCGGTAATATTTGATACATATTCATCGGGAATCAAAATTTCCATATCCGTATCCACCTGGCAATCCTCTACAAAAATGGCATTTCTTTCATTTTGTTTTTCTTTCTCTTGGTTCTCAGAAGCAAATAATTCTTTGAAATCCGTTTCTTTGAGTTCTATAATTGCTTCATCAAGAATTTTGTGGTACATCTCAAAACCAATTTCTGAAATAAAACCACTTTGTTCACCCCCTAAAAGATTTCCAGCGCCACGAATATCGAGGTCTCTCATGGAAATATTGAATCCACTGCCTAAATCAGAGAACTCCTCAATTGCTTTCAATCTTTGCCGCGCTTCATTTGTGAGGGTAGAAACTGGAGGGATCAGCAAATAGCAGAATGCTTTTTTATTCGATCGGCCTACCCTACCGCGCATTTGGTGTAGGTCGCTCAAACCAAAATTCTGTGCTTGATTGATAATAATGGTATTTGCGTTGGGGATATCAAGCCCAGCCTCAATAATAGTAGTAGAAACCAAAACATCAAAATCGCCTTCTACAAATCCAAGGAGAGCATTTTCGAGTTGCTCGCCATCCATTTGACCATGCCCCACAACAATTCTTGCAGAGGGGCAAAGTTTTTGCACCATATTGGTTATTTCATGGATATTTTGCACCCTATTGTGTACAAAAAACACTTGACCACCTCGATTGATTTCATTGGTGATTGCATCCCTAATTACGATTTCACTTGAGGGATGAATTTCCGTAGTAACGGGATATCGATTGGGAGGAGGGGTATTGATGATTGACAAATCTCTTGCACCCATCATTGAAAACTGCAAAGTTCTGGGGATTGGGGTAGCGGTTAATGTGAGGGTATCTACATTGGTTTTAAACGTTTTTAATTTTTCTTTGGCCGCCACACCAAATTTTTGTTCTTCATCGATAATTAAGAGCCCAATATCCTTAAACTTTACATCCTTCCCTAATAAGCGATGGGTTGCGATGAGAATATCAATTTTCCCTTCTTCAAGGCGTTTTAAGGTTTCATTTTGTTCTTTTGAAGACTTAAATCGATTTATATAATCAATTTTACATGGAAAATCCTTTAATCTCTCCTTAAAGGTATTGTAATGTTGCAAAGCAAGAATGGTTGTTGGAACCAATATGCCAACTTGTTTACTATCGGCAACCGCCTTAAAGGCGGCCCTAACGGCAATTTCTGTTTTTCCAAAGCCCACATCTCCACAAATTAGTCTATCCATTGGAAACGGCTTCTCCATGTCCTTTTTTACATCGATGGTAGACTTCACCTGATCGGGAGTATCCTCATAAATAAATGATGCTTCCAATTCATTTTGCATGTATGTATCAGGAGAAAAAGCAAAGCCCTTTTGGGATTTTCTTTTGGCATAAAGAAGAATTAGATCTCTGGCAATATCCTTAACTTTCTTTTTTGTTTTTTGTTTGAGATTGGCCCATGCATTTGATCCTAATTTATTTAAAACAGGTGCGGTTCCATCCTTTCCACTATATTTTGAAACCCGATGAAGCGAGTGAATGCTTACATATAAAATATCATTATCTTTATAGACAAGCCTGATGGCTTCCTGTTGTTTTCCATTTACATCTATCTTTTCCAAACCGGCATATCGACCAATTCCATGATCGATATGGGTAATAAAGTCACCCGGATTAAGATCTCGGAGTTCCTTTAAGGTAATAGACTGAGACTTGCTATAATTTTCTCTTAATCGGAACCGATGATAACGATCAAAAATCTGATGATCGGTATAGCAGGCTAACTTTAAATCATGGTCAATAAAGCCTTCGTGTATAGATATTAAAACGGTAGAAAAATCTATCGTATGCTCTTGAATACCGTTTTGTTTATTTATATCCTCAAAAATTGAATACAATCTTTCAATTTGCTTTGCTGTATCGGAAAAGATAAAGCTTTTAAATTTCTTTTTATTGTTTTCCGCTATATTTTCAGAGAGCAGTTTAAAATTTTTATTAAAAGAAGGTTGGGGAGAAACATTAAAATGGATAGAGAGATCAATGTTTTGAGCATATGCTCGAGATCCGAATTCGATGCGTGAGAATTGGTTGAGATTTTTGATAAAAAAATCTTCTGTATCGTATAAATCTTCAGGGCTGAGATGGGCTATTTCGGAAGAAAGTGTTTGATAAATATTACGAGCCTTTTCAATTCCTGCATTTATTATTTGGGACAAAGACTGTAAATCTTTCAACCAAAAAATGCTTTGAGAAGGAATAAAATTCAGAAAAGATTCTCGACTTTCTTTCAACAATTTGGTTTGAACATTGGGAATGATGCTTATGCGGTCAAATTTTGAAATTGACAATTGATCAATGGGATTAAAAGAGCGAATAGATTCTATCTCATCGCCAAAAAATTCAAGTCTAAAGGGCAATTCATGGGCAAAGGAAAAAACATCGACAATTCCACCTCTTACCGAAAATTGTCCGGGTTCAACGACAAAATCGGTATTTTCAAATTCATAATCTATTAAAAAGTCGGTTATAAAATCTATTGATATTTTATCTCCCCGCCCCACTTCGATGGTATTTTGAACCAGATTTTTTTTTGTCAGGACCTTTTCTGAAATGGCTTCAGGGTAAGTGACTATTAATAATTGTTTTTTAAACCGTAAAATAGCATTTAGCACTTCGGCTCTTAAAAGCACATTGGCATTATCTACTTCTTCTATTTCATAAGGTTTTTTATGGGAAGAAGGAAAAAACAGGATGTTTTTATTGGCCGAAATATTTTCCAAATTATTGAAAAAATATGCCGCCTCGTCCTTGTTGGAGAGCACAAAAATCTGATGAGAGTCAAGAGCAGCAGCGGACGCATTTGCAATAAAGGCATCTGATGAGCCGCAGAGACCGCCAATATGCACATTGGAAATCTGAGGTTCTTTTAGCTGATTGATGATTCTTTGAACTCGGGAATCCCTCTCATATTTAATTAATACGTCATTCAAATCCAGCATCAGAGAAATATTGCAACGCCCAAGTTATCTAAAATATTAGGCCTCTATTTGTGAATATTTCAGCATAAATTCTTCAGCTTTTTCGACCATTTCAAAGGAACCAATAAACAAAGGCGAGCGTTGATGAATTTCATCGGGCTGCAATTGAAGGATACGGGATTTCCCATTTGATGCTTTCCCTCCTGCTTGTTCAGTGATAAAGGCAAGGGGGTTGCATTCATATAAAAGCCTCAATTTTCCATTAGGAGATTTCGCAGTAGAAGGGTAAATATAGATACCTCCTTTAATCATATTCCTATGAAAATCTGCTACGAGGGAACCTATATATCTTGATGTATAAGGCCTATTGGTATCTTTATCTTCAACTTGGCAATATTTAATATATTGTTTTACCCCATCAGGAAAATGGACATAATTTCCCTCATTGATAGAATAAATTCTCCCAGAAGCAGGGATTTTCATATCGGGATGAGAAAGGCAAAATTCACCAATAGAAGGATCTAAAGTAAATCCATTCACCCCTTTACCCGTGGTATAAACCAACATGGTAGAAGACCCATAAATGATATAACCTGCAGCAACTTGAAGGGTTCCGGGTTGCATAAAATCATTGGTATTGCATATATCATTTGTAGAACTATTTCTTCTATAAATGGAAAAAATGGTTCCGATAGAGACATTGACATCAATATTAGAGGAACCATCGAGCGGATCGATAGCGATCACATATTTAGCATCTTGCGAAATACCCCCTTCAATCAGGATAATTTCTTCATTTTCTTCGGAGGCAATACCACAACATTCTCCCCCAGAACGCAAAGCCGAAATAAACTGATCGTTGGCAAAAACATCTAGTTTTTTAACTTTTTCTCCTTGCACATTGATTCCGCCCATATCGCCAATAATATCGACTAATCCTGCCTTGTTTACTTCTCTATTTACAATTTTAGCAGCAATGCCGATATCACGTAAAAGTCTTGATAATTCGCCTTTGGCATAAGGAAAATCTGCCTGTCTTTCAATAATAAATTGGCCTAGCGTAATTACTCTTTTTTTTTCATTCATCATTTCTTGTATTTAACAATTGGTACTATTATTATCATTAGAAATCGCGAATAAAGGTAATGAATTCCAATTACAAATAAAAAAAATGCATTTAAAAGCCTCTGCAATAAGGCAAAAGGGCGTTCATCAAAATCACATAATAATTTCTATTTTTGCCAGAAGAAGAAGGAGAAATCTCTAGAATGATGGAGAAACCTAAAAAAACAACATTATTTTTAGCTAAAAAGCCAAAAAATGAACAAAACATCTTATCCAAAAGAAAAAATGAAGGTTTTATTGCTTGAAGGTGTACATCCGACAGCACTAAAGATATTTAAGGAATCAGGATATTACAATTTAGTTTCACTTTCAGGCGCACTCAGTGAAGAGGAATTGCTCAAAGAAATTGATGATGTGCATATTTTGGGGATACGCTCCAAAACGCAGGTCAGTGAAAAAACCATAGAAAAGGCAAAAAAGCTTTTGGCTATAGGGTGTTTTTGCATAGGAACCAATCAGGTTCATATGGTTGGAGCAACATCCGCTGGCATTGCAGTATTCAATTCGCCCTTTTCAAACACCCGATCGGTAGCGGAGCTTGTCATAGGGGAAGCCATTATGCTCATGAGAAGGATAGCGGAAAAAAACGCAGCAGCGCACCGTGGCATTTGGATGAAAGACAGCGCCAATTGTTATGAGGTAAGAGGTAAAACATTGGGAATAATAGGTTATGGACACATTGGCTCACAAGTATCCGTTCTTGCAGAAGCGATGGGATTAAAAGTAATTTATTTTGATGTTGATTCGAAGTTGCCATTGGGAAATGCCAGTCCCTCAAAGAACCTTGAAACCTTACTTGCCCAATCGGATATTATAACCTTACATGTTCCGGGCACACCTGCGACTAAAAATATGATAAACGAAGAAACGCTTTCGATGATGAAATCAGGAAGCATTTTAATAAATCTTAGCAGAGGGGATGTCATTGACAGTTTAGCGGTAAAAAAAGCATTAGACGAAAAAAAATTAGGAGGCCTGGCGGTAGATGTTTTTACACATGAGCCAGCATCAAAAAATGAGATTTTTCATTCTCCATTTCAAAATCTTGACAATGTGATATTAAGTCCTCATGTAGGGGGTTCAACGATGGAGGCACAAGAAAATATTGGCATTGATGTCAGCAACAAATTAATCAGTTTTACCGAAACAGGCTCTAGTGTTGGGTCTTTAAGCGTACCTGCTTTATCATTGTCCGTTCAGCAAAACACCTCACGCATGCTGCATATTCATAAAAATCTACCAGGGGTGTTGTCTGAAATTAACAGCATTTTATCGAAGCATAATGTAAATATTTCAGCACAATATCTGCAAACAAACCAAGCCATTGGATATGTTGTTTTTGACGTTGACAAAGAAACATCACCAAAAGTATTGGAGGAGCTAAAGGATGTTAAACATACCATTCGGGTAAGAAGTGTATTTTAATTGATTCTATTTTGATGAAAGATTTTACGATACGAAAAGGGGAAAAATCAGATTTACCTGCAATTTATGCTCTGATAAAGGAACTCGCCCTTTATGAAAGGGCTGAGAATGAAGTGAGCAATACACTGGAAGAAATGCTTGAAGATGGATTTGGAGAAAATCCCATTTATTATTTTTTTGTCGCTGAAAACAATGAAAAAAAGATTGTCGGATTAAGCCTTTATTATTTTAAATATTCTACATGGAAGGGCCGATGCATGTATTTAGAAGACATTATAGTTAATGAACCATCTAGAGGAAAAGGCATTGGGAGCGCACTGTTTAAAGAAATTATTGTTCAAGCAAAAGCAGAAAAGGTAAAGCGACTGGAATTTCAGGTTTTAAATTGGAATGAGCCGGCCATCCATTTTTATAAAAAGTTCAATTGCCATTTTGATGAAGAATGGATAAATGTAAAGCTAACACAAGAAGAAATTCATTTAAATTCATACTAATATCCTTTTAAAAACGAGCAATCATCAATGAAGGTATTCAAATTTGGAGGTGCTTCTGTAAAAAATGCGGAGGCGGTAGTAAATGTTTCCAAGATTCTTCTGAACCATTTAGAGGAAAAATATATTGTTGTTATTTCGGCGATGGGAAAAACCACAAATGACCTTGAGAACCTTGTGCATGCTTATTTTAATCAGGATCCGGACATTCTTTCCATTTTAGAAAAAACAAAGGCTTTTCATACTGAAATACTAGAATCTCTTTTCACAGATACAAAACATCCGATATATGCAGAGCTACATAACATCTTTGTAGAGATTGAATGGATATTAGAAGAATTGCCCGGAACAAATTATGCTTTTATTTATGACCAAATTGTATCCTATGGAGAAATTCTGTCTACCAAAATTATCAGCTATTTCCTATCGGATAAAGGAATCAAAAATTATTGGCTAGATGCAAGAGATTGCATAAAAACAGACAATACCTATCGAGAAGGAAAAATAAATTGGGAAAAAAGCATCGAAATAATCAACAAAAAAACGTCTTCCATTTTTACACATACAAACTTTATTATTACACAAGGTTTTATTGGCTGTACTTCTGAAAACTACACCATCACATTGGGAAGAGAGGGTTCTGATTACACAGCCGCCATTTTTGCTTTTGCTTTAGATGCAAAAGACGTCACGATATGGAAGGATGTAGCAGGCGTGCTTAATGCAGACCCCAAATTATTTTCTGATTCCATATTATTCAAACGGCTATCCTATAATGAGGCTATTGAACTTACTTACTATGGAGCAAGTGTCATCCATCCCAAAACCATAAAACCTTTGCAGAATAAAGGCATACCCCTTTTGGTAAAATCTTTTGTTTATCCAGAAGGAGAAGGCACAGAAATTTGTGGTGAAGGATATGCAGAGCCGAATGTGCCCTCTATAATCATCAAAAAAAATCAAATACTTATATCCATTTCCTCAAAAGACTTTTCATTCATTGCGGAGGATAATTTAAGTTTTATTTTTGAGCTATTTGCTACTTCAGGTATCAAAATTAATTTGATGCAAAATTCCGCAATTAGTTTTTCAGCCTGCTTTGATTACGATACACATAAGGTACCTCCCCTGCTTGAGGAGCTAAAAAAAACATTTAAAATTTTGTTTAATGAATCCCTTGAATTGTTAACAGTTAGACATTTTAATGAATTAACCATTCAAAATTTAACATCAAAAAAGGAAATTATATTGGAGCAAAAAACACGAAATACTGCTCAATTTATTTATAAAATAAATCACTAATTTTTTACGCTTGCTGAGTTCAACCCATAAGTGCAATTTTTATAACAAAAGATAAAAAAGCTTTTAAAGGCTTTTTTATCTTTTGACTAAGTAGTGCAATCTTTGCATTGCCTATGAAAAATTACAAACAGCT
>Ga0114970_10003161_pt1 | contig 12171 bp, 11 predicted proteins | sample M_140205_XF_Meta_FD_87030 | JGI IMG/M metagenome (GOLD analysis project Ga0114970, IMG submission 87030) | Freshwater microbial communities from Lake Montjoie, Canada to study carbon cycling - M_140205_XF_MetaG | ecosystem: Environmental > Aquatic > Freshwater > Lake | place: Lake Montjoie... | reverse complement strand
TGTAAAATTTTCGAATTTAAACGGGTTTGGATATAAAAATGAAGAAGAGTCTAAACTATAATATTCTTGTTTTATATATTTATCCATGATTGGTTTCAGAGAACCAGATATTCTACTGTCAATATATGTTTTAATTTCATTATCATTTTTAAAATTTTTTAAATAGAATCTTTGGGAAAGTTTATATAATTTATCAACCATTTTACTTTCTATCTTGTCAATATATTCAATAAATAACAGTTTATTACTTTCTTTTTTAATATTATCTAGGGTTTCAAAATATCGTCTTTGCAAAAATTCTATTTTAGACACGTAATCTGTTTTATATTTATGTTCAAAATAAGAAATTATCTTAGAATTTTCTTTATCTATAGCCATCAATTTTATTAGATTATTTTTATAATTCTTTTCATTGTTCGAATCTAATTGGTTTTTATATAAGTTTTTCAATTCTTCAATTTTATCTGTTAGATTCCTTTTATATTTGTTTGTAAAATATTTCAAAGCCTGTTTATAATCATAATTAATCTTTTTATTATAGTATGTCTCTGAAAATGGTATATATACAGGGTATTCTATGATATCATTTAATTTATCTGATATAGAAAACGCGACTTCTTCATTATCAGGTTTTTGATCTAATATCATTAAATATGTAATAATTAATAATCTTTTAGTTAACTCTGTTAATGTCGTACTTGTCTGAATTTCTCTAAGTGTTTGTTCATTTCTATTATTATATAACAAATTTTCTATATAATCTTCCATGTTTAAATAGTTACTATATTGGTATTTGTCTGAAAAATATACTATTGCTTTTTTATATTCTTCTTCAATATTGTTTCCGATTTGTTTTATGAATGGATTATATTCCATACCATGTTCTAGTCGACGTTTAACTCTATCTTTAAGTTCATCTTCTATTACCTTTTTATACATTTCGATCAATATAAGCTTATTTTCGAAACTTTCTTTTATATATTTACTGTCTCTAATAATTTTAATATTTTTATAATTGTAAAGCTTGCGATATGTATCTCTAAATAATTTTTTATCAAAAAAATCTTTAAAATACTTTAAAGCTTTTTTGTATTCTTCTTCATACTTTTCTTTTTCATTCTCATAAACATACACGTATATTAAATCGTTAATTAGTTTAGGGTTTAAATATTTACTTTTAACCGTTAAAATATAGTTATCGTAATCATATATTTTCGAAATACGAGAAAATACATATTCAGGATAATAATAGATTTTTTCGAAATATTTTTTAGCTTCATTTATTTTTCTCGATAAGTCTTCGAGATCTACAGACTCAATTGGTACATTTTTTAATCTACTTTTTACCAAGATAAGATCGTCGGAACTAAATAAAACTTTAGCTGGGATTTTTGGTATAAATTCATCTTTCTTTCTAAATCTCAAAAAACCTCTTGTACCATCTTCTCTATGTTTTTTCTTGTAAAAAATAAATACTTTTCCAATATAATTATGAGTAATTATATTACTTTTATTTCTGCTTCTACTCTTACATTTAGTCCTACGTTTAGTCCTACGTTTAACAGTTCTATCAGAAGTTTTTCGTCTTGTAATATATTTCTTACTCTTGGAACGTTTATGCGATATTAAACTTCTATTCATATTTTATTTTAACATAATAAAATAAAATATTATTTTTCCAATTCATACGAAATAGCACTTATTTTCGAAAGAATTTTCAAGTTTTATATATATTTGTTTTTTATCTAATGAAATAATTATATCAATTAAAGATGGGAACACCGTGTTTACGAAGTTTTCCATGTGTTCAACATTTGGTATATTATTTTTATAGTTTGATATAATATCTTTTATAATAGTTATAACTATTTCTTTTTTATTTGCGCCTTTAGTATTATATTTTTCTATGTACTGCATCGAATATATTAAATAATTAATTATGTCTTTTGGTGTAATTTCACCACCTTCCGCGAAAGTTTTTTTAAACTTTTGTTTTAAATTTGAATAAAGCTTTGATTTGACTTTTTCAGGACTATTACTAAAAATAGACATGCTCTTAAACATTTTATTTTAAACCAAGAAAAAATTTATCCGAAAATAATAAAATTTATTAATTTTTAATAAATTTTATTAACGATATAAGTTATCTAAATAATATATATATATATATATAATAAATGAAAATAGTTATCGCTTCTGGTTATTATGATCCTCTGAACGGACCCGGTCATATTGAATATTTTAAATTATCAAAAAAAATTGCTGGTCCAGACGGAAAACTCGTTATTATAGTTAATAACGATCACCAATCTACTTTAAAGAAAGGTAAACCATTTATGACATGTGATGACAGAATAACAATTATTAAAGAATTAAGAGATGTTGATGACGTAATTAAATCTATAGATATGGATAGAACTGTTGTAGAAAGTATCAGAGTTGTTTTTAATAAATATAATATGGAATATAAAAAAGAAAAATTAGAATTTTATTTTTGCAACGGTGGCGATGCTTTTAATAATGGTATTCCTGAAAAACCAATTTGCGACCAACTAGGAATTCATTTAGTTGATGGTCTTGGAGATAAAATAAGTTCTAGTTCTTGGTTAACTGGATTAAAACAAAAATAATCGAACTTACTATTTAAAAAAATAACTATATTTTATAAATGGATACTAAATTTATAAAATATTCTGGAATACAAAAAGAATTTAAAATATACTCAACTCAAGTTGATTATAAAAATCTTTTTAGTAATCTTTATGAAGATGTAAGAGAAGAATTAAAATTATTAACGGAATACTATTTTCAATATATAAAAACACAATTAGAAAATTTAAATACTGTAAGAATTAAAATATATCATGATAAAAAAATAGATAATATTCCTATGTATTTACATCTATATGTAATAACAGATTATAAACCATTTATAAACATACCAGCTTCCATTACTAAAATTGGTATTAATTTAACATTACCAGAAAATGAATACATATCTTCTGATTATTACTATTTGTTACAAAATATTTATATTTTAGGTTGTAATACTAATAATGATAACGAATTTAAAAATTATATTTACAATATACTATTTTACGCTTATATAATATGTAAAGATTATCAATATCATCCTATGCTTAGTTATTTAAACCATCGAGACGACATTCCGGAGTTATTAAAAATCGCAAAAGCTCATATAAATTTATTTGGCGAAAAAATAAACTGTTGTGTGTGTATGGAACAAACAATCGCTAAAACTATTTGCGATCATCATATATGTCAAAAATGTTTTTGTTCTTTAGTCAAAAAGATTTGTCCATTATGTAGAAAAAGTTTAAACACTGAATATGATGATCAATTCAGCGAAATACACGTTTATTTAGAGTAATTTATTAATATATGCATGGGCCAACTGTATATCTTTGGGTTCAATTCTAACTCTTTTAGCATGTATAGCATTATACAAAGCTTTTTTCAATAGATTTACTAAAAAATTCTCCAGCTGTATAAGCAAGTCTTTTAATCGCAGAATCCGTAATACCTTGTATACTATCTCGTAATATCTTTCTTGGTGATTTTTTCTCTGACGACATTTTTATTTCTTTAAATATTTTATTTTTTTATTTAATGTAATAAATGAACCGTTCAAGATCTAAACCAAGAAGTAAAAAATCTAAAGCTGGAAAATTTGATATTTATATTCACAAAGTTTTAAAACAAGTACATCCAGAATGTAGTTTGTCGGCAAATACAAAGTCGCAAATTAACTATTTTTTAAATTTAATAGCAACTAAAATAATTGCACAAGCAGTATTTATGCTTTCTGGAAGAAAAACTATATCTCCAAGAGAAATTCAATCTGCTGTAAAAATTGTTTTTCCTGAAGAATTAGCAAGGCATTCTGTATCTGAGGGTACAAAAGCCATTACAAAATTTATGTCAGCTGATGAAATAGGAAAACAGAAAACTGATAGATCTGCTAAAGCGGGATTGGTCTTTTCTGTTTCAAGAGTCGAAAATATTATTAGAGACAACTTTAATGATAGGGTTGGTGAAGGAGCTTCTGTGTATTTAACAGCTGTCCTAGAATATATAACAGCAGAACTTTTAGAATTATCTGGAAATGCAGCTAGAGATTACAGAAAAAATACTATACAACCTAGATATCTTATGTTGGCAATTGAAAATGACATGGGATTAAAAAAATTAGCACAAAATGTAGATTTTGATGTTTTGGGTGGTGGTGTCGTACCAAATATTATGCCTGCATTACTGAGAAATATCGAGTCTAAAACTAAGAAATCAACTCCAAGACGTAAGAAATCAACTCCAAGACGTAAGAAATCAACTCCGAGACGTAAGAAATCAACTCCGAGACGTAAGAGCTCGATTCCAAGACGTAAGAAATCTCATCCAAGACGTAAGAAATCAACTCCGAGACGTAAGAGCTCGATTCCAAGACGTAAGAAATCGAATTAAGGATATAGGAAAATATATGTAGATCGCAAAAGACAGTATTAAATAAAATAAATGACATTTTAATTTATATTATTAAATTAAAATGAATATTGATTTATTAACAGAACCATTTAATTTAAAACAATTTCAAGAAAAAGTGAATAACATATTGTATCCATATGATATTGATATCCAAAAAATTATTAAAGATCATTCTTTAGATCCTAAGAAAGTTGAAAATTTTATTAACAATTTCGATCCTGAATACAGAAAGCCTATTGAATATATTTTAAGTAAGATTAAACATATTTCATGGAAAGAATTTAAAGATAGTTTTTTTGAACTTGCTAATGATATAAAAGATCAAATTAAAGGAGACTACGGATTCATATTACCAAATGGTACAGAATACAATTCAGAATCATTTTTCACTTCTTTAGCATATAAAGAAGTTTTTTCAAAATGGAAAGAACCCATTTCGTGTGGATACACTGAATCTTTAACTAATAATATAATTTATGTTGACGACGGAAGCTATTCGGGGACACAATTAATAGAATTTTTAAAGGATGTTATAATATTTAAAAAAGATATTCTAAGTTCTAAACCAACTAATTTTCCAATTATACTAGTGGATAGAAATATAGATCTTCCGATATTACAAAAAGAAAATGAATATTATATAACAGTCAATATCAGTAAAAATTTATATACATTTCATTCGAAATCTGATAATAAAAAATATTTTAGTTCAAATCAAATTGGCGTTTTGGATTTTAAACTAATCTTAAAACTTGTTGAAGACCTAAACGACTTCAACAAACTTCATTCCGACACTGTTTTTATAAAAGATACTCATAAATTACAATATATAGATATTAATAAGATTAAAATATTATTAAGTATTATTAATGTCTGGATATGTATCCCTTATATTTCCGAAGAAACAGCAAAAAAATTAAATGATCTAGAAAAGAAAAATAGTAAATATATCAGAATACACTACGCGGAACCAACAAAATATAGACTATATACAATTATACAAGATTCTCCACATGACATTAAAACAAAAGTTATAGAGTTAATCAAATGTTATATGAAATACTATTCTAAATATTTACGACAGTCTGAAATAGAGTTACAAGATATACCTGTATTCCCGATATATTTTGACCATAAAGTCGCTTCAATCATGTCTACATTGTCTGTGATTATAGGGTGTGGAATAGTTATAAATCCTTCTGATTGCAAAGCTGTATTTGTAGGACCTTTAATAAAAAATTGTGAACTTAGAAATGATGTGGAAAAAACTAATATTGATAAATTAATATATAATTTGTACTCTTCTTATACTGTGCAGAAATCAGATACGCAAGTGTGTTCTATATGTCCAAAAACTGTATATTCAATGAAAGAAGAAGATATTAAAAAACTACTTTAGAAAAATAATATACTATTATAAATTTCATGTCTCATAATCAATTATAATTTAAACTTATATTTTTAAATTGTATATCAATTTAAAATTATTATGTAGAACTATCGCATATATAGTTATGTATATATTTACACTTATAACAAAATAATACAACTGTAACATCTTTATGACATTTATAACATATATAATCACCAGATATGTCATGTACTAAAGATGGATAAATAAACTTTCTACAATTATTACATCTAAAACCATGAGTATCATATTCATTTGCTAGAACTTCGTTAAGCTGTATCTACTTAGGACATATATTTTTTTTATTTTCAAGTATCATCTTATTATATTCATAAGAAATTATAATATATTAAAAATACATTCAATTTCTTTAAGTTCAAAATTTGTTAACAACTCATCGAATTTATTTGGGTTTTTTAACAATGGAATCTTTGCTTGGTATAACATATATTTCAAGACATCTGTGGTATATATATTTTTCTCTACTATATCAATTACACAATCTTTATCAATTAAATATAATATCTTATATTTATTTAATGTTAATAAATATTTGTTATACTGGTCTTCACTAAAATCTTTTATATTTAATTTACATTCATACAATGTATTTGTAGAAATATTAATAAAATCAAAAATACACTTTTCATATATATACTGGATCCCTAAATCTTCCCCGTATTTTTCTTTTAAAATATCCTCCCAAAACTTTTCCTGATCTTTAGATCTCATTTTTGCTATATTAAAGGAATTTGCGCCATTGTAAATTATTCCTCCCTCCTTCTTTATATCCTCTATGATATAAGGTATATTGGGAAGTTCATAAGAGTTAATGAATTCTTTAAAATCATCACGAGGTATTCCAGTATCAATTTCGAATTTCTGTAACCATTTAATAGGAGCCTTAATATCAAAAGGATTTTCTTTTGATTCTTCCATTCTATCTGTTATTTTGTTTTTCAAATCCTGAATAGTTTGAAGGTAAAAAGAATAACAAATCTTTTCAACATCCGTTAAGTTTAATAAAAGCTTATCCACAGAGGTTAAGTTAAAATAAATATATTTTTCTATGAAAGAGTCAGATTCGATTATATCCACTGGTAGAAAGTAAATCTTCGGATCAAATTCATTTACTTTATTATATATGTATTCATATTTAGTTTTTAATTCTGGCTCGCTCAGAAACCATTTACAATATTTTCTATCTTTCAACATTTCTTTCAAAGTCTTATTTTTATATTTTCCAAAAGTTAATGTGTCAACATTTAATTCAGTCTTTTCCATTTATTGAATCTATCCAAAGTTTTAAATATAAAAAATTACTTTATTAATTTTTCTTGCTCCGTCTTCTACGTGAGCTTTTCGAAGTCATTCTTTTACTTGAAGAAGATTTACCTTCTGTCCCTAAAAGTTTTTTGGCCCCTTTTATAAGAATGTTTATATTATGTAAAAGTATTTTTTCGTCCCGTTTCCTATCTGGGTCAATAGTTTCCAGCATACTTTCTTTAATTGCAGCTTCTAAATTCTTATTACTTTCATGATAAGCTTTGACTTTTGTCATATTTCCTTTATTTTTCGCTAGCCACATGTAACCTAGATGTCTCATTTGGTGATCTAACCAGTCATGTAATCCATGATATGTTGCCCAATAGTGCATTTATTTATAATAATATATTTATAAAAATTGAAAATTTATATTTATAAATGTAAATATAAAATTTTACGACTGTAACTTTCAGCGTAATTAAAAATTATTTTTCTTTTTTAGCGGATTTTGTATGTTTTTCATAGATAATATATTTTTCTAATATTTCATAAAATATTTCCATATCTTCACTCATTAGTTCTTGAGATTCAGAACTTGATTCTGAATAAGTAAGACCATAATATGTACCATCAGTTCTAAAATTATATAAATCTTTTATTTTTAATAAATTATATGGTATTTTATTTTCGAAGACTACCATATATATTTCTTCACATATCTCTTCAGATATAGTAATAGTATTTGGTACAAATATATATCCAATGTTTCCAAATATACCTTGTATAAGACCGAAAGAAGTTATACCGTCTTCATGCTCTTTAACAAATAGTTTATCACGACCACTACCAAGAATTACGACATCTTTTTTACCACCAAACCCGCCATCATACATTCTTCTTGACTTTCTCTTAGATCTCTTAGATCTCTTAGATCTCTTAGATCTCTTAGATCTCTTAGATCTCTTAGATCTCTTAGATCTCTTAGATCTCTTAGATCTCTTAGATCTCTTAGATCTCTTTCTTCCGTCAGATCTATAATCTCTCATTAAGCTTACAAGATCATCATATCCTAAAATTTTGGCCCATTTTTCCGGTAATATTTCTTCTTTTACAACTATATATCCACCCACAAATCTATTATATTTTTCATATAATACTTTATGCGGGGTTCTCAAAAGTGAACTATCTTTACCTAAGAGTTCCCTAATGGTATCTTCGTTGTGTTTACGTATAGCTTCGAAAAAAGCTTTAACATCTTTTTCAGAATAACGACCATCATATCTTTTACGCATTTTTTATTAAATACAATATTAAAAAAACTATTTATAAAATAGATACATACATATAAAATGTTAGACGACCTATCTTTTAAATTTTTAAACAATGCAAATGAAGACAACGCTTTAAATATATTGAAGTTCGCTAGAAATAATAAAATATACTACGCTGGAATGGTTTTTGGAGAGTTTTTTTCTAATTTATTCCCTTTTTCATTGAGTATTAAAGAAGAATATGCTGTAAATGCCTATCATGGCATAGAATATGAAAAAGCATATGATGTATTTGAAGAAGCTTTACAAATGAAAGGATTAAACGAAATAACTAGCTCTCGTATTTTATTCAATCAACACTTTTCTATCGATCATGTTGCAAATAGATATACTTATTATGATATTAAAAAAGTAAACAGTATTGTAGATAGGAAAAGATCAGATTTACCTTTACTCACACTAAGTATTACTACATGTAAGAGATTTGATCTTTTCCAACAAACAATGAATTCATTATTAAACTGTTTAGATATAGAAATGGTTGACGAATGGTTATGTGTTGATGATAATAGTTCTGTAGAAGATAAAACTAAAATGAAAAAATTGTATCCATTTTTCACTTTTATCTTTAAAGATATTAATAACAAAGGACATCCTAGAAGTATGAATATAATAAAAAACACGGTAAAAACCCCATACCTTTTACATTTAGAAGACGACTGGAAATTTTTTGTTAAAAAGAATTATATTAAAGACGCTTTGGATGTATTAAGTTCGGATAATAACATTGGACAATGTTTATTTAATAAAAACTATTCTGAAATTGAAAGTGACATTAGAGTCAAAGGTGGGTTATTCCAAATATCTAAGGGGGGAACCAGATATTATATACACGAATATGTATACACGGACCAACAAAAAATAGACTGGTACACAAAACATGGAAATTGTTCTTCTTCGAATTATTGGCCGCATTTTTCACTCAGACCCTCTGTCATAAAAACCGATATTTTTAAAAGAATCGGTAACTTTAATGAAAATGCTGGTCATTTCGAAATGGAGTACGCATACAGATACTTTAATAATAATTATATTTCTGTTTTCTTTGAAGGAATATATTCTATACACATCGGAAGACTTACTTCTGAAAAACATGACGACTCAAAAATAAATGCATACAAATTAAATAATGAAGATCAGTTTATTAAAAAGAAACCTCTATCGCCAATCGAAGAATGTAGTGAAATTGATTTGAAAGATATTGGAATGAGTATTAAAACTTATGTTTTAAACTTAGATCGTAGACCTGACAGGTGGGAAAAGTTTGTGATAAATGCAAAGTCTATTGAATTTTTAAATTATGAAAGATACTCTGCTGTCGACGGTTCAATATTAAAAACAACACCGCAATTACAAAGAATTTTTGACGGAAATGATTATAATATGAAAGTCGGCGCAGTTGGTTGTGCAATTAGTCATTTTAAAATGTATATAGAACTTATACATTCTGATTACGACGCGTTTCTTATTTTAGAAGATGATATTGAATTCGGAGATAACTTTGATTTAAAATTATTACACTTATGTAACCAACTTAAAAATATTGACTGGGATTTAGTATTCCTTGGTCACCATCATAAGAATCTAAATGATACTTCTTATAAACAAAACAAACTACCAATTATAGAAAAATGGGATGTTTACACAAGTTTTCAAAATAGTTTGGGTGGAACTATTGGTTATATAATAACTAAAAAGGGAGCGGAAAGAGTTTTAGATTTTATAAATGAAAATAGACTTATTAACTGTGTAGATACTGCTTTGCAAAAATGCGCTAATACATTGGATGTTTACTACTCAAATCCACATTTAGTATTTAGTAGATGCTTTCGAAATGGTACACAAGAAGAATTAGATACCGATATTCAACATAATTTTGAATCTTTATCTGTTTCAATTGAACAAAAGGTGCAGGATGAAGTAGAATATTATAAAAATAATAATGTAAAACTTATAGAATATACATATATAGAAGATCTAATTTCTAATATTAATAATGGAATTAATAAATACTTTAAAGGTTCGGAAGAAACTATAAGAACTCTAAAGAAAGTATGTTATGATAAAAATATTAAATATTATACATACGACGAGCAAGTAATTTTTATAACTGAAGATATCCCAAAATTCTTGAGAAGATATTTCCATATTTTTAAAGTTAACGATAAATACACAATCGAAGACTGTTTTTAATTATTTTCTATATTTTTTAACTTTAAAATAAGTTAAAAAATATATTTAATTTATTCTTTTATTTGACTTTTTATATATGCACACATTCAGTCATTTATTACAGTCAAATTTTAAATTACTTGTTGAGAGCAAGAAATTCCAGCTATACTTTTGTTAGAATTTTGATTGAATAAATTATAATTATTAGTAATACCATCAGCATATGTCGTTGTATAATGAGAACCAGATACACCTTTTGCTTTATCTAAAAAGCAAAATAATTGAGAAGTTGGTCTAGCATAATATGGGGGTGTAGTGACAGCCACAGGATCTTGTACATTTATGAATAAGAAAAGACCTGTATAAACCGTATTTGGATTTATTAAATTTATAAAAGATTTATTTCCAACAAATGGTGTAGAAAACCCATATACCTTTGTATTCAAACTTAAAGCTCGTCTAAATTTCTTAATATCAGCAAATAATAAAAGTCCTAATCCCATTCCTAAAGAATGACCAGTTATTATGAGATTATTAATACCAGTATTTGAATTTAAATAACTATTAATCTGATTTCTAAGAGAACCTACAGGTGTTGAATAACCGGCATAAATATTATTATAACCCGTATGTACGGAAATTGTATTATCTTGAATCCAACTTGCATTTGTTAAAATAACTTTCGAATCTTCATACCATTCACAGTTATACTGTGTACCTCTTAATACTATAATAGTTGATTTTACAGTACCTACTGTATATTCAATAATAAAACCTCCATAAGAATAATAATAAGATAAAACTGTGGAACATGAATACACAAGCAATTTTTTAATTACCGCCCCTTTAGGTAAACCAGCTTTTATTGCATTATTTGCGGCTGTATCATTCGGGTATGTAATACTCGATAAATCATAAGCTAGATTTGCAAAATGAATCATCGATGAAGCAATTGAAGAACTATATTTATTAGCACTTAACTCAGTATTAGTAGGAAGAATTCTCGGTATTGGTACATTAAATTTAAATAATTTTTTTTGTGTTTGATCGGTAGATATTAATTGAAAAATTGCTTCCGATCTAAGCCTTTGTTCTTCTAAGTATCTACCAACGGAATTTAAAGATACCATGTTTGTTGTATTATTACGATTATTCACATAATATAGTAATGTTATTACTACTATTATTAATAATAGTAAAATAACACATATAGAAATCTTTGTGGTTTGATCCATTTTTATTATATAATATATTAAAAATTTTGGTAATTTAAAATTTTTAATAATTATTCTATGAGGTTGCTTTATTTCAATTGTTCATATTTTTACTTTATAGCCAGATGACATGTGTTATATAATTCAACTTTACTGCTAGCAATAACATCATTAAATATAGTAAAAAATATTAAAATATATCTTACTATGAAAATGTTATTGGTGGATTACCATTTCCACTGTTACCTTATAGGTTGTATTATCCTGGTATTTT
>Ga0114970_10003160_pt1 | contig 12172 bp, 8 predicted proteins | sample M_140205_XF_Meta_FD_87030 | JGI IMG/M metagenome (GOLD analysis project Ga0114970, IMG submission 87030) | Freshwater microbial communities from Lake Montjoie, Canada to study carbon cycling - M_140205_XF_MetaG | ecosystem: Environmental > Aquatic > Freshwater > Lake | place: Lake Montjoie... | reverse complement strand
TAATGTTGCCAATCCGTTTGATTTTATGGAATTAATCTCTATGCAACAAAAGACGAATTTCTTTGAATCATCTGTTAGCGATTATGCACTCGCAAATAAAACAAAGGATGAAAATACATTTGAATTTAATGAAGATTTTTAGATTTTATTCCGTAATGTGATATCCCTTCGACTTCGTCTACGGAGTATAATCAAAAAACTTCGGCTTGCAAACAATATTCTTTCGGCTAGCGCCTACAGAATATAATCGGAAAACTTCGACTCGCTACGCTTCGTCTACGTTTTCCTCCAGCCTCCGTTTTCCTCCAAACTACACATTAGACTCCGTTACCATCACATTGACTACTTTTTCCTCCAAATAAATTTTTATTAATTCAGTAATTTCATCCAAGGTATTTTTAAAATCATAAGAAATATATTCAATTAAATTATTTTCTTTTTTTCTTTCGGTCCAACAAAAATAAATAATTTTAATATTATTATTGAGTGGATAAATTAAATCGTATATTTTTAACAAATATTCTGTAGCATCTAAGCCATATTCAATTTCATCTAAATGATAATTTAAATATGAATTTGCTGCGTCAGCATATACAAATAATATATTTTCACTCGATTTTATATCTATCAATTATCTTTCTAATCTTATTCTTAATTTATTTTTATACTCATCATTGATTAAAAAATGTGAATTACCTAATCCACTAATTTTATTCATTTGATTTTCTGTAATATTATCAACAGATAAATAATGTTCATTACCAAGATATATATAATATGTATATCCAGTAGTCATATATTCTAATGCTTTTTCAATACCATCATTTATTAGAATATTTAATATATTATATGTTGTTTTACTTGGAGTCCACAACCAATCAAACGGATAAGAGTATTCTCGTAAATTTGCTCTTTTAATACCTCCTGGTACAGAACATTGCAATCCTAATGGAATAACTTTCATATACATCGTTGAAGAGATAATAATTTACTGCTTTTAATTTCAAATCAGGTGTAAATTGTTTCGTCATTATATAATTATAGATATTAATAATTTAGGAAAAATATTTAAAAATATATTTGTATGTTATAATAATTTATAAATGGATGATAATAATGTTGATTATAAACGATTATATGAATTGTCTATAATTGAAAAAGAAAAAATATTAACAGATAATCATAAAAAAAATGAAAAAATTAATGAATTGTCTGAAGAATTGAATACATATAAGATTGAAAATTATAATAAGAAAAATTATTATCAAAAAAACAAAGAAAAAATTATTGAAAAGGTTAAGGAATATAATAAAAATTATGTAAAAACACCAGAACAAGTGAAGGAATATAATAAACGAGCGTATGAGAAAAGAAAAATGAAACAAATGGCTGAAACAAATTTAGGAAAATAATTATTTAGGAAAAATTATAAAATAAATAATTATTTAGGAAAATAACTTAAAATTAAAATCTTTTTATAGTATATAGAATGGAAATGGAAGAAAATCCGACAGATACCGGTGAACAGGTATTTCGGATTATCAAATGTCCGTTGAAATGTGTTCTTAAAAATTACGACGTAATACATCCCATCATAGAGCGGGCAGTAATAGATATAAATGAGATTGTTGTTTTATCATATCAGTTTATCAGATTATATTTATTACATAAATTTACAAATAAACAAGAATTACCTACTATCAATAAGCAGTTTGTTTTAGATGTGATAAAAACAATTAGTTCTCCAAAATCAAAAAGCGGACAAAAGACAAAGGAAGAAAATATTAAAAATGCGACCGGTAAATTGGACATTAAACGATTTTATAATGAGGAATTTAATAAACTGATTTCCGATAACAAACCATCTTATACTAATAAAACATTTATTTTAGAACAAACTGCAAAAGAAATGATTACATGTATTGAAACAAATATTTCTACCCATTTTATCAAACATTTATTCAAATATATCAATTGTTTATTCAAAGAACCAAAAACAACTGAAATTAAAAAGGAAAAAGATAAAGAAAGACGTAAAGAACTTTACAAAGAACTCAATCAAGAAATCCGTGATTTGAAAAGCGATTTAATCAATAATAAAATAGAATGTTCAAAAGAAGAATACCATAATTGGATAAAAGAAAATACCACATTTTTATATCCACCAAAAATTACTAAGTCGGTTGCGTATGATGTAAAAATCCATCCGGAAAAATATATAAAATATTCGTTATACATAAATCAGAAAATAGAAGAACTTGGAAGAAAACCATACCAAGTTATACCACAAAGAAATAATATTGTTCCAAAACATATTACATTGAATTCACCAGCAATCGTAGATATAATTGATGATAAAAAACAACAAATATTTAGTTATAACAAATCGGAATTAGTTTTACACGCAAAAACACATCAACCTCACATTTGGAGCAGAATACTAAAATTGGAAAAAAAACAAATATTTACCGATGAAAAATATGTATTTTACAATCAGATTATTACTGATGGTTTTAGTTGTTCGTTATTATTTATTTTGAAAAAATACAAGGACAAAGTATATGGTGATAGATTACCAAAAGTAAATGATGAAATGGAATTTACTAAATTAGAACATTTATCAAAGGAAAAGTGTGATGAATATTTATCAAATAAATATAAATTGGTTTCATTAGACCCTGGAAAAATTCGTCCAATTACGATGATTGATGAAAACAATAAGTTCTTCAAATATACTGCTTGTAGGAGAAGATACGAAACGTATACCAAACAAAGTAATTATGTAATCAATCAAGAAAAAATCAAACACAATATCATCCAAAAAGAAACTATATTATCCAATTTCAAATCAAGGACACTCAATCAAGAAGAATACAAAAATTTCATAACCAATAAAACAAAAATAAATAATGAAATAAAAGAATTCTACCAAAGACCACTTTTTAGAAAGTTAGCGTTTCGTAGATTTGTAAGAACAAAACAATGTGAAGCGAAACTACTGAATGAAATTGAGAATAAATATCTGACGAAAGATGAAATAAAACAAGGAAAAAAAATTGTTATATTACACGGAGATTATAGCAGAACAACTCAGATGAAAGGAACTATTCCAACACCGAATATTGGTATGAAAAAGTTATTATTGAGTAGATTTGAAATAATTGATGTGAATGAATACAATACAAGTAAATTATATAATAAAACACTGAAAGAAATGGAAAATGTGAAAGTAAAAAGGAAGAACCATACCAAGCAACTCCACGAAATACTAACTCCAAAAGAGGAAACCAAATGCCGTATATTCGTGAATAGAGATGTAAATGCTTGTAAGAATATTTTATTACTTGGTAAATGTTTTTTAACAAATCAAACACGACCAGAAGAATTCAAAATGAAAAAGAAAGTAATAAAAACAGAAGCAATAAAGAAACCAAGAAAAAGGGTTTCAAAAGAAATAGTTGTTTAACGCAGGTAGAAGTTAAATAATTTCTGATGGGAATTTGTATATCTACCAATCCGTGTATACAAATAGAAAGCCCATTAAATAGAATTTAGACCAAAAAGGCAAGGTGTTTTACCGATGAAAGTCGGCATTTAAAATACGCGTTGCTCTAAATCTAAACAAAAACACGTAAATAAATATATTCTTTCGGATTGCGCTTTCGGAATATAATTGGAAAACTTCGAATCGCTACGCCACTGGGTCAGTGTCTACGTTTTCCTCTATTAGTCCTCCAGAATATAATCATAAAACAAAACAATACATAAAAACATCGCGTGAACATAACTATAATGATCACATGCAACTTAGTTGGTGGACTAGGAAATCAATTATTTCAAATATTTGCAACCATTTCTTATTCACTACTATATAAGATTCCATTTGGATTTCTATACAAAGAATCATTATGGGATCAATTTCATAATAGACCCACTTATTGGCATTCCTTTCTGTCACCTCTTGCAAATTTCAATTATGAATCTATTCCCCCTATGCTTCCATTGAGAGAACAAAATTTCATGCATAATGAACTTCCTAGTCCTGTCGCCCTAAAATCCGAAAATATCATTTTGTCTGGATATTTTCAAAGTTATAAATATTTTGCTCCTTTTTTCCCAACTATTTGTAAACTTATTCGATTAGATAAACAGCGTGAGCAAGTGTTACATGAGATGGCTAATATTTATGATATTTCTGATATAAGTAATATGGTTAGCATGCATTTTAGGCTAGGTGATTACAAATATTTACAAAATAGTCATCCACTAGTCAAAATTGAATATTATAAGAAAAGTATTGCACATATTATAAATTTGACGAATAACCCTGTATTGTCTATTTTGTATTTTTGTGAAAAAGAGGATAATGTTGAGGTATTAGATAAAATAGATAAATTACGAATCGCTTTTCCAGAATGTACCTTTATTAAAGCTCTTGATAATGTAGACGATTGGAAACAATTATTAATAATGAGCTGTTGCCGACATCATATTATTGCAAATAGCACCTTTAGTTGGTGGGGGGCGCATTTTAACTCGAACGAAGACAAAATAGTGTGTTATCCTGATCCGTGGTTTGGTCCCAATTTAAAACATAATGTCGACGATTTGTTTCCGAATACATGGACCAAGATTAGTGTATAATAGTACTTCGTAGAAAAGGATATAAATTTATGTTATATAAATATAGTTATAGTTATAACATAAATGGATCAGTTGATAACGGACAACTTGACGACAAAAAAAGAAGGAGACAATGAAAAAATAAAACAGGACTACTTATTACTCATTATGAATTGCGTGAAATATAGAAAAAAGGCGCTCGTTCAAAAATCGGATTGGTTACAAAGAATCCCATCGTATCTAAAATATTACCATGTCATTGGTAACGAAAACATGGAGAAGGATTTTGTTATCGATGAAGAAGAGAGAATTATATGGGTTAAAGCCAAGGACGACTATAATTCTTTACCTAGCAAAGTCATGGCAGCTTTTTCAGCCATTCAACAAACCCACTCCTTTAAATATATATTTAAATCGGACGATTCTGTTTTACTTCATAATCCATCGACAATGCTGCGCATGTCTTCGGATGATAGTCAGGAAACTTCGGCTTGCAAGCAAGCCTACGTTCCCTCCAAAAATGATAAGTTTTTTGATACCATTATTGGTGTTATTACAAGGATGACACCCAAGGTCCATTATGGGGGTAAAATAGTCAATGTGGAAATCCCTTACATGTCCAAATACTATTTATTGCATCCAGAATTACCAAAAGATATGATTATTCAATCTACAAAATATTGTACAGGTAGTTTGTATTTTCTCTCTTCAGAAGCAGTTACAAACTTATTATCAAAGAGAGAAAGCGTTTGTAAAGAATATTTAGAAGATTATGCGGTTGGACTCAATTTACATCCTTTTTTCAAGAAAATTATGTTACCTATATCAACAGATAAATATTTCAAGGAATTAGAGGAATGGTAGGATTAGTTGCTAGCCGAAGGATTATAATTTACGATATTTAGACATAAAGATTTTGTTCATAGTGTAATTAGATACATAGTTTATGCTACAACAATTTTCGGATATTAAGCATATTGTATATATTAATTTAGAATCTAGAACAGATCGGAAGGAACATGTAGTTGCAGAATTAAGCAAGTTGAAGGAAAACGGGTTGCCATCAGCAACTCCGTTTTCTGATGATACTCAGGAGCGTCAGCGGAAGAGTATAGGTATAGGGGAGGAAACAGGTGTTATGCGTTTTAATGCGGTAAAACTACCTACCGGTAATGGTGCGTTAGGATGCAGTATGAGTCATTTAAAATGTTTGGAAATGGCGAAAAAAAATGAGTGGTCGCATGTCCTTATTTGTGAGGACGATATCGTGTTTTTAGACCCAGTATTATTTGTTTCACAAGTTAACGCGTTTTTATCGAAATCGCGTGTTTGGGATGTTCTTCTTTTAGCAGGAAATAATATGCTTCCATATAACCCAGTCGATGATAATTGTATCCAAGTGAGACATTGTTTAACAACCACTGGATATATCGTTCAAAATCATTATTTTGATACATTGATCAAAAATTACAAGGAGGGTATCGTTAAATTAATGAAACATCCGACTGATAAAAAATTATACGCGCTTGATAAATATTGGATAAATTTACAGATGGAAGATAAATGGTTTTTAATTATTCCGTTATCAGTTATCCAACGTGAGGATTATAGTGACATTGAGGGAAAGGTGACCAATTTTAAAAAATATATGCTGGATTATAATAAATGTTATAAATAAAATCTTTAGAAAAAAATATAGTATATAGTATATTTATAGAATGTCTGGATATACTGATGCTTCATTCGCGTTAATCGCGTTTCCTATAGATCCCTCGGCTAACGTTCCTTATGTTACTGCCGACCAAGTTAAAAGCAGAGCTGCTGAATTCCAAACAACATATTTTTCATCCACAGCAACTCCTCCTTTGTACAAGTTGATGAATGCTACTCAGCTTGCATTATTGTCACAAACAGAACTTCAACTCATCCCTGTTGCAGCCATTGCTTATTTTTTCAGCGATGACGAATTTACTCCCGCCCAAATTCAACTTTTGTCAAATGGTCAGCTTGTCAATTTGACAGATGTTCAAGTTGCTGCAAGATTCAAGGATTTTACCAATTCTCAAATACAATCGTTAACTTATACCCTTGATGGGCAACTTTCTAAATTGATCGCAAATCAAGTGGAAATTAGTGTGGGTGTTTTTACTCCCTCTCAAATGCAATCTTTTGTGGTTGGGCAATTGACCTCATTGACACCCACCGATGTTTCGAACAATTGGTCAGATTTTTCACCTGCTCAAGTGACTATGTTTGCTCCTTCTCAACTTGCGAATTTGTCGTCTGGACAAATTTCCAGTCAGCTAACATATTTTAACCCTGCTCAGGTGCAATATATGATGAGTGTATCTGCGACACACGCTACTAACCAATTTGCTACCACAGATATTAGCGGATTATTGCATGATGCAACTAATGGAGGCATTCTAGCCAGTCAAATTTCTACTCTCACACCAACAGAGGTTAATACTAATTGGGCTAGTTTTAGTGATCCCCAAATTAAAACTTTTAATGATTTTCAACTCGGAGGAGATTTATATGCAACTCCGCAGATCGTTGGATTATCACATGCTAATATTACTAGTAAACATCAGGTGTTTACTCCTTCGCAAGTGCATGGACTATGGGGTCTAACTGACGGATCAGGTAACCCGGCATTTAAGTTTTTGACAACCGATATAAGTGGGTTGCTTACTACTCAACTTATTGTTCTAGAACCTCTTCAGATTGCAGGAGATATAGCTTCTCATAGTAATGTGAGTTCATTGAACGAAACACAACTTCAGAGTTTAACCATTACATCTCCTCTCGATCAACTTGCAGCGTTGACTGCTTCTCAAGTTGCTACTGGTGTCACTTCTGACGCTGTTGCTAAAATAATTTTCGCTGCATTGACACCAGCACAAGTTCGTTCATTGACCGATGGTACAAATGGAGCAAATCAATTGGCCTTTTTAACTGCTGCGCAAGTAGCTACTTATTTCCCTAGCGTTAATGCTGATTATTCTGATCCAACAAAGCAGTATTTCACCCCTTCTCAAATTAGGCAATTGACCTATGGTGTAAATGGTTTAGTGGACCAACTTTCTGCCTTAACTGCTCATCAAGTTGCTGCTGCTGTAAACTCGACTGGTGCACTATATTTTACATTAGATCAAATTAGAAGTTTGACTAGTAATGGTAATAATACTACTGATTTTAGTTCTGCAAATCAAGTAGCCCTTCTCACTCCCGACCAATTGGGAACAAATATTAGTCAATTTACTGCAAAACAAGTGGCTGATCGAATTAGTGGTTTTAAAGCCGCTGATATTGCGCTTTTGTCGGATGGGGTGCAGTTGGTTGATGGGTATGGAACCACTTATAACCAACTAGCCGCGTTGACTGCTTCACAAATTGCTACTGCGTTAGATGCATGTGGGAACTCCATATTTTATGATTTTACTGCCAGTCAAGTTTCTCAATTAACATATGTTAATGCACAATCTATTTATGATGGGGTTATCGATCCTGTCACAGGACCTACCCCGTTTCAAATTTCTACTCTGCTCCCTTCTCAAGTGGCTACAAGATGGGGTGATTTTTCTCCTGCTCAAATCCCCTCTTTTAAAACGCCACAACTCGCCGCATTGACTGGCAGTCAAATTCAGTCTATATCACAACCTCAAGTTTTTAGTATATTCAACGGCTTAACAGTTGATCAAGTACACGGGCTTACACATGGTATATCAGGTGATATTTGGCAGATAAGTGTTTTGACTCCTGCTCAAGTCGCCGTGAAAATTACATATTTTTCCAAATCACAAATTGCCACATTTACTGCGGACCAATTGGCAAATTTAACTGCTGCTCAAATTGCTACCACATCCACAATTGCTGATCCGTTAGATCTAGTAGTTGATAACAGCGGCTCGGTATGTGTGTTTGATGCTCTCTCTAATGCTCAACTTCCCATGTTGACGTATGGTGCAAATGGTTCAGTGAACCAATTGGCTGCTTTAACTGCGAAGCAGGTTGCTGAAAGATGGTATGATGGTGAAGGAACATTTTTTACACCTGAACAGATTCCAGTATTTTTACAGAGTCAATTGCATCAAATGTCAACATCGATTCTAGATCCTACTTGGACTCCAACGATACAGAATCCTGATTGGACCTTTGCTAACGGAGAACCTGCAGCTATACCAAACCCGATTCAACCTCAACCTTATACAACACCAGTCGAGTTAGGTTTATCCCCCTCTCAAGTAGTAGCACAATGGCCATATTTTACTCCTCATCAAATTTCAGGATTCTCGTCAGACCAAATATCAATTAAGGTTGCTAACGATGCAGCTGCTGTTGCTACTGCTGCTGCTGCTGCTGCTGCTGCTAAAGCAATTGTTGATGCTGCTACAGCTCAAGCTGCTACATTTACAATTATGACTACTACCCTATTTGCTGCAGTACTTCCATCAACTATTGCGGCTCAATCCGCAGCAACATTAGCAAATCTAGGACAAGCAAGACCTGAGCTCATAAATGCTATGACCACTGCGCAAATAACGGATATAAGTGGAGATCAAATCGTTGCCATCTCTCAATACCTTTCACAACCTCAAGTGGCTGGTATCACCTCAGGAAAAATAGGTAGCATTTCTTATACTGCTCCTGCTGGCTCTGTTGATCCTGTCACTCAGTTGACCCCTTTATATCCAAATTATTCTAGCGTGTCTCATTTAGCTGCATCTTTTATATCGTATTTGACACCACAGGCATTTTCGGGATTTACTCCTGGCGCACTTGCTACCTTTACTCAAGAACAAGCCATGTATATTACAGAGGATCAATATAATGAGCTCGATGATGGCAAAAAATTAATCATAAATGATATTTTGCTTACCAATATTGGTCCTATTACTTTTGATTTGGTTGGTCTAAACACACAAGCAAATGTCCCTCTATTGTTTGCCGATAAAATGTATTCTCCTAAATTGGGTGCATATGATGCTGAAGTGATAGTACATATGCACACTGCTGCGGCCAAAGAATTCCTTCAATACTCATTTTCTAGCGCGAATGATCCTGATAATTTTTACACATCTACTATAGGTGATACCCATTTATATCTAGACAAAACGAAATTCGCGGTGGCTGCTATTCGCGGTGCTTCTCTCACAGAACTCAGTGAAGGGCTCTCTCCTCAAGAGTACAAAGCATATGATTTTAGTATGAATGCCAATGCCTATGTAGCTGATAAAAATATCAATTGGAACGGAAATGTTATTTATTGTTCAATGAGTGCGGATCCAAATATTTCCATGTCCGTTGATATGATCCAATACATTGCCGATCAAACATTTAATACATGGACTGCGTATGATTTATTTAATGACCAAGTGAATCAAAATACGCGATTAGAGAAAAATATTAACGGCGCTATTAATGCGACTATTCGACCTATTTTAGAAACATATGATATATACACTAGTAATGATAGTGTTCTTCAAATGTTGATTGATCATGATACTGCTGAGGAGAATCCTATTAAATTTATGGATAGTAGCAATAATCCTGCAGGAATTGGACCCAATCTTGTCACCTATTATTCCAAATTGGATAGATCTATTGATGCAACTGGTATTGCTGCAAATGGTATTGCATCAGATAGTGCTGAGGCTAAAAATCTTCCCTCTTGTGTATATGACATTATGTTCCAAGCTCAGCCTCAACGATTTAAATTGGCGCGTTATCAACCCAATTATGCTAGAGATCCTATAACTGGTAGAATACCGATGCCTTTTAAGGATGGTGATAGACTACGATTTTTATGCACATGTAATACTGATGGAGATCAACATACCTTAGCTGTTCCAGCACCTACTACTGATCCTACTGCTAATCCTTCTGCACAACCAGGTGCACAGGTTAAGAGTAGAACATATTTGATCTCTATCGTTCTAGGTGACGCAATAGCATGCGGCTGCCCTGAAAACGAATAAACTTATTTTGAAAGAAAACGGAGGCACTGCGTAGTGGCGCAGCAAGCCGAAGTTTTCTGATTATGCTCCGTAGTCATGCAAGGCATTGTCGAAAGAGTATAGGGGATGCAACGGAACCGAAGGTGCATTTGCAGACCCAGAATACGGAACGCTAGTGGAGTATTCTGAGATATTCCTTCGCTAAAGCTACGGAATATGTAAAATAATACAAATAATTCAGATATTTGTATTATTATAGTGCGAAGGTGAGCGATTGAACTCCTTGCTTGCGATGCAGTGCGATGGCGCTAGCCGAAGGAGTTCTAACATATTGAATCAACGTGATTTGCATTTTGAGCTATACTAATTTGAGCAAGCCTATCTGGATCAAATGCACCTCCTGGAGGATATCCATATACTTTAATATATGTGTTATATGGTTCTTTAATAGTTAACAATGGCACATTCACATCTACATCAGGAATAATAGTAACGAGTGTGTGTTTCTTAAGATTATTTATATATTCTTCCAATTTGACCAAATCACCTAAAATACAATCAGTTTTTTCGGCATCGACCAATTCTCTCAGCACTTTTTGTAGATCCATATATTGACGTACACTTTGCCAAAGCGCGTTTAACGAATTGACAAGATTGGATCGAATAAATTCATAATCTATGTATTTTTTATTCGCTATTAATTTATTCAAAGCTACTGATATATTCGCAAACACCGCTTCATCTAATGAATCTACAACTGAATCAAAATTACCCGACGCATAACTTTTAAAATATTCTGATATTTGAATAACACATTTATTTATCACCAGTTGATGTATTAAAGAGGCTTCATTGCTTATTTGTCCATTACTATTGCCATTGCTATAATAATTGTTGTTAAACATACTTTTACTTGATGCCCTTTTTTTAAATAAAGGCACGCCTCCAGATTTAGCATTCATTATGTATATACATCTATGAAGATTTTATATTCCTTCATATTCCTACGGAATATAATCGAAAAACTTCGACTCGCTGCGCTTCGTCTCCGTTTTCCTCCATATTTATCTAACACCCCCTAAACCAATATTTACACCTGCGCTAGCACTAGCTTTAGGTTTGACATGTATTTGTTGTGCATAATCCGGTGCATATGCATTAATATGACTATCGGGTGAAAATGATGTAGTCGTTGTTGTTGTCGGATATGGTGGTTGTGGTGGTCGCAAAATTCGTTGTTGATATGGTTGCTGCTGCTGAGGTCTTTGTTGCTGCTGCTGCTGTTGCAGTAGGTGCGATTGCACTACTCGCTGCTGATTATGTGGATGATTTTGTTGTTGTTGATATGGTTGTTGATATGGTTGTTGATATTGTGACCGCTGTTGTTGTGGTCGCTGCTGCTGCTGCTGCTGCTGTTGCATATGTGCATTATTTTGCGCTGCCATATTTTTCAACATTTCCCTCTTTTCCAATGCGGTTGGTACATAAGGAATAGTGGTCCATCCATTATTTTTCACATTGTTGACATTCACATATTTCGTGTTTTGTCTATCTGGGTGTGATATTTTTCGAGTCGGCTCTCTCAAATC
>Ga0114970_10003158_pt1 | contig 12183 bp, 7 predicted proteins | sample M_140205_XF_Meta_FD_87030 | JGI IMG/M metagenome (GOLD analysis project Ga0114970, IMG submission 87030) | Freshwater microbial communities from Lake Montjoie, Canada to study carbon cycling - M_140205_XF_MetaG | ecosystem: Environmental > Aquatic > Freshwater > Lake | place: Lake Montjoie... | reverse complement strand
CAGAAGGATCGCCCGCAATTAATTGGGGAATTAATGACAGTATCCCAACAGATATTACAACAGATTTAAGTGGCAATGCAAGAATTGTATATAACACTTCTGATATTGGTGCTTACGAATCACCCTATGATTGCACTGCAGTTGGAATTACTACTACACAAACAACTTTGTGCAGTGGCAATGCCCTTACGTTTAAAGCCCACAGCCAATTTAGTGGAGCCAATCCAACTTATCTTTGGAAAATAAATGGTAAAAATACCAGTATAAAAGATTCTGTGTTCACCACAACTTCTCTTAAGAATAATGATATTGTTACTTGTTATATAACAAGTAGCCGAGCTTGCTCCTACCCAAATTACCCAGTGAGTAATGATATAAAAGTGCAAGTACAAACAGCTCCCAAATTAACGATAACAGGGAACTTATGCTTGGGTAGCACATTAACATTATCGGGAGTATCAAACGCGTCTTCTATTATATGGATGCAGGGTAATGCTGCATTATATAATAGCATCAGACAAGGCGTGGGAAGTGGCAGCACTGAAGCCGGCGACTCAAGCGGAAGTACTGGCAATGATAGCAATTTATTAAACGGACCCAATGCTGTTTTTGTAGATGCTGCTGATAATATATATATATCCGATGCATTAAATCACCGTGTGCAAAAATGGGCGAAAGGCAGCTCTTATGCTGTTACAGTTGCTGGAAATGCATCTGGAAACTCAGGTAATGATAGCACAACACTTAATACACCTGGCGGTATATATGTCGACAATATCGGTAATATATATATTGCAGATGGGCTTAATCATAGGGTGCAGAAATGGGCTCCAGGTGCAAGCTATGGAATTACCGTAGCAGGAATTGGAAGTCCTGGAACAAATAGCAGTTCATTATATATACCTACTTCTGTTTTTGTAGACGATTCCTCTTATATATATGTTTCCGACTATATGAATAACCGGGTGCAGAAATGGGCTCCTAGTGCCAGCAGTGGCGTAACTGTAGCAGGCGATGCAAATGGAAGTTCGGGGAACGATAGTACCACATTAAATGGCCCAATAGGATTATATGTTGATACTGCTTTAAATATATATCTTGCCGATTCGAAAAATAATCGTGTACAAAAATGGGCAAATAATACTGCTTATGGAAATACTATTGCAGGCGACCCCAATGGGGCATCGGGTAGTGATAGTAGTAAACTAAATACACCAACTGGGTTACATATAGATGCGGCATCAAACTTATATATTGCCGATAGATATAATAACCGCATAATGAAATATATGCCAGGGCTAAACTATGGTATCAATGTGGCTGGCGACATCAATGGAACAAATGGAGGTGGCTCTGCTTATCTTAATCAACCAACTGGTGTATATGTAGATGCCAATGCTGATATATATATATCGGATGTGGGAAATAACCGCATACAGAAATGGAACCAACAAATAATGGACACTACATATACACCTACTAGTACTGGCACCTATTATGCGGTAGTTAATTCAACTGCTGGCTGCAATAGTAGTAGCAGCAGTGTCACTATTAATAGTAAAGTTACACCCACAATTAGTATTTCTGCTTCGCAAATGAGTGTATGTGCAGGTACACCTATTACATATAGTGCCGCAACAACTTTTGGCGGAACTGCTCCCACTTTTACGTGGATGAAAAATGGGAATACGGTTGGCACAAACGATTCAACATATACTGACACGGCAGCAACAAACAACGATACTATATATTGTATACTGAATAGCAATATGCAATGTGCATCGCCTACACAAACTAATAGTAATATGATAGGAATTACAGTGAATGCGGTTCCCGTTGCAACCATCACTGCCCTGGGTAACACAACAATTTGCCAAGGCGATAGCTTGGCATTATATGCAACCTCTGGAGCTACAAATTATAGCTGGTTATTGAATAATAATGTGCTCAATACTTCTACAGATAGTATATATTATTCCAAAACTTCTGGCGATTATTCAGTGATTGTATCAAATGGTGCATGTGCCGACACTTCAACTACAGTTACCATAAATGTATTAACCGCACCCGTAGCAAAAATAACTCCTGCAAGTAGCCAATCTATTTGCCAAGGAGACAGTATCATATTATATGCTTCAAAAGGGGCAGGATATACTTACCAATGGCATGATGGAGCGAATACCATCAGTGGAGCTACTGATAGTTTATATATTGCAAAACAATCAGGAAACTATATAGTAAAAATTTCTAACGGAACTTGCACTGGAACGTCGTCATCTGTGAGTGTTACAGTTAATCTATTGCCTACAGCAGCTATTACACCAAACACCAATCAAACAATTTGTGCCGGTGATAGTATCATATTGCAAGCAAGCACCGGCAGCAACTATACTTATCAATGGTATAATGGAAGTAATACAATAAACACTGCCACTAATAGCTCATATATTGCTAAAACTGCTGGAACATATAGTGTAACCGTTGCAAGTAATGGATGCAATGCTTCTTCATCACCTGTTACTGTTACCATAAATCCATTGCCCACAGCACCCACTGTATCAAGGGCTGGACAAGTACTTACTGCAACCACCGCGGTTTATTATCAATGGTATTTTAATGGAACTATGATAGCAGGTGCCACAGCAAAAACCTATAATACCAATAACCAAAATGGAAAATATAGTGTACAGATAACTGATGCCAATGGTTGTAAAAGTACATCTGCCGACGTGAATTTTGTTGGAATCACTCAAAACATTTCTGCAATCTCTATCAATATGCAGCCCAATCCCACTTCTGGCTTTTTTAGCTTAAATATTGAGGGACTTGAAGGAATAGCAAAAGTATCTATATATGATATTGCCGGACGGGAGATTATATTGCAAAATAAAACATCTTTGTTTGATTATAATATAACCGACCAACCCGCTGGAATCTATTTCGTAAAAGTAATTTGCGGACAAAGAACCGCGAGTTTGAAATTGGTAAAAGAGTAAACAAATAGATTATTCCGTATAAAAAATCCCGTTCAGAATATTCTGAACGGGATTTTTTATAGAATTTGTATTTATATTCTATTGCTTGGAAACCTCTATCGTTCCAGAAACTTTTTGAGATATTGCCCCCATAATTGGATCAGTATAACTAAATGTATAGTCAAAGGTCCACTTTTCTTTTTTCTTTTCATTTGTAACAACCGTCACCGTGTTCGCCCCTTGGGAATCGGTCATAGTAATAGTGTTATCATTAGCCACCCAAGTGAAAGAGGTGTTAGTGCCATTGCTGTTATTGTTTGTGGTGCCCGTTCCATCACTTTTAAAAGTATAGTTACCTCCCGTTGAAGTAGCAGTAGTTGGGAATGTAGTTCCTCCAATAGTTTGAACTACAGATACATTTTGACTGGTAATAGTCCACGAGCCTGGGAGGCGGCTTTTAACGCTTTTGTTGCATGATGCGAAACTAACTGCAATGGCAATAGTACATAGATAAATTGTGATTTTTTTCATTTTTAGATTTGATTATTTTTTTGCAAATAAAAACCATAAATTAAAAATTACTATTTTTAATTTAAAAAAAATACTCCACAACAAACTTTTTTGTAATAGAATTTCTATTTTTTGTTTCTACCAATTGTATATAATATATCCCTGATGAAAACTAGCTAAAATCAATCCCTATCTGCAATTGTGAACTTAAAAGAACAATTATATTTTTACCAACTGAATTAAATATCTTTACTATATTTGATTGTGAAAAAAATATATTGCGAAAAAAAGTATCTAATAGAATCCAAATAGAATAAGTTTATATAATTTATTTCCTGTAGAATATTCGGCACCCCACCGAGCTTGTTACCGATTTAACAACCTTCTTCCCTTTCAAAAGCTCTTCAACGGCATCTGAAATAAATGGTGTTGCTATTTCTGGGTCTTGTCCATTATCATCAATGGCTCCGCTATATTTTATTTTCCAAACTTCGTTTTCTTTCCATATTATAAATGCATGAGGTGTGTGATCGGCCTTAAAATCCTTGACAACCGTTTGCATATGATCATACAAATAGGGAAAATTATATTTTTCAGCCAATGCGATTTCCTGCATTTTTTGGAAATTTTCATCCTCATATACTGCAGTATCCATTGAATTAATGGCAAGAAGTGGAACACCCAAACTATCGAACATTTTACTGAGTTTATTTAAACGCTTAGTATATAGTTTTGCAAACGGACAATGGTTGCACGTAAAAATTATGATGAATCCTTTTGCATTTGGATAGTCACTTAATGAAATGCTACTGCCATCGACATTTTTTAATCGAAAATCTGAAATGGTCTTTTCAATTATATTATTCCTATCATACTTGAAACCCGCAACTGTAACACCTGCCAAACCAATAGTGGCAAAGGTTAATGCGAATAAAGTTAAAGCTCTAACCCTATTGATCATTCTACAATAAATTTCTTAGTTATTGTACTTTTAGTTTTCTCATCAGTTAATTGTAAAAAATACAATCCCGGAGAAAGGTTACTGATGTCAATTCCATTTTGCAATTGAGGTCGTGGAAGCATATAAATAGTTCTACCAAAAGAATTATTAATTTTTATATAATAAGCTTGCATTAATGGGCTGCCAAATTTAATATATATTTTTTCAGAACTTGGATTTGGATAAATGGAAAAATCATTTAATTCTTCCTCAATTTTATTAATGCCGGTTGTTGAACTCTTAACAACAAATTGCCCCATCATACCGCCATCTTCGTGCGGAGAAAAATGACAATGATACATAAAAGGGTGAATGGAATCAGAATAATCATCAAACTTGGCAACAAAAGTAGCAGATGTATTTCTTGGTAGATACAAAACATCTTTCCAACCAGCTTCGTAGTTACCAACCGAGCTTCCACTTCTGGAAACAATTTTAAATTCGACATCATGAATATGAAACGTGTGGCCAAAAACATTGTTATTTGTGATCGTCCACTTTTCAATGGTATTAAGATTTACAGTATTATTAATTTGTGTTAAATCAAACGGTTGGGAATCTAAAGAAAACGGCTTACTGTTCGGACCAGGATTTCCATCAGTTACTTTTATGGTTCTACTCACAGTTGCATCGGCTGCTGTCCAGTATGTATTATTTGCCAAAGTTGATGGAATTGATTTTATCGCATTATTTGTTTGAGCAATCACATTAATGTGTAATAAATTAAAAGTTGTATTATTAAGTAAGCTACCAAATTCACCAGTGGTACCAGGTTCACCACCAGGGAATCCAAGAGCAAATCCAGAATTATAAGCTTTCAAATCTAGGCTAGAGCCAACAGCATCATTACTAAGGTCTACCAAAATTTCAATACGCTCGCCAACAGCGAGTATTACTTTTGTCACTGCTACAGGAGTATTCACCAAACCACCATCATTAGCTATAATATAAAATGTTCTGTTGTCACTGAATCCGAGATTATATGCTCTTTCCATTTCTGCATTTAATATACGCAACCTCACAAACTGTTTTGGTAAATCTGCTTGGGCATTAGGTGTTCCATTGGTAAGCATATAATCGCCATAAGAACATTTGGTGATAACAAATGCGTTTGAAGCACTATATCTTCTGCTGGTTAATACCAAGGGGATATCATCAACGCCATAGCTTCTAGGTAAAGCTAAAGATGATTCATGCTGATCTCTCACTATAATAAACCCGCCAAGTCCTTTAGTTAGTTGCTCTTGCGTCATGGTGTGAAGATGCGGGTGATACCAATATGTCGAAGCATTATTAGTCACTTTCCAATAGGGTTGCCAAATTGTTCCTGGAGGAATTACTTGATGCGGTCCACCATCCATCACTGCCGGCAAGTGCATGCCATGCCAATGCAAAGTTGTTGAATCATTCAATTTATTTTTCACTTTCATATATACCGTATCCTCCTTATTAAAGAACAAAGTAGGACCCCAAAATTTACTATTGTTAACACCTGCTGATATGGTTTGATTGCCTGTTTTAAATTGTGCGAAAGTATCTTTTAACGTAAGCTCGAAATGTGTTCCTGATAAGGTATCGGGAATCCACAAAGTATTATATTGTGCATTTGCATTGTTTGATGACAGTGCTATAAAAACAATTATAGCTAAGTTTAAAATGTTTTTTTTCATGATTTTTTATTTTGAATTACGTCTTATTAAATATTTTGCAAATGTATTACGGAAATTATAACAAGCGTGTAACAGTCCAATAAAGAGCTACATTGCCTATTATACAGGATATCGGATAAACTACTCTTTCTTTGTACCATGATTTATTTCTAAACCATTTACTTATTAAAAGATAAGCCAATATAATAATTGAAATCTGACCCATTTCTACGCCCATATTAAATGAAATTAATGCAGCCCAAAAAGCAGTGTCAGGAATTCCAATTTCAATTAAAGCATTTGCGAAGCCCATCCCATGAATTAATCCAAAAACAAAAATAATAAGGAGACGCCATGCATTTACTTTACTATGTATAATATTTTCGACTGAGGTAAATAATATTGACAAAGCTATTAAAGGTTCTACAATACTAGCTTTGGGCATCATATAGCCAGCCGCCGCAAGTGCTAGAGTAAGGCTATGTGCTAGGGTAAAAACCGAACATTGTATGATAACAGATTTGAGATTTGAATTTAGAAAAAAAATGCTAAGAATAAAAAGTATATGATCGAAACCCAAAGGTAGAACATGGCAAAATCCTATTTCGAAATATTTGAAGACAGTATCAATCACGAATCCTCTATTAATTTTTTACAATCTTAATTGCACCACCTTTTCCTTGCTCTCGAAGAAAATAAACACCACACTTCAAGTTTGAAAAATCTTGTTCTTTTATATTATTTCCTGAATATATTAACTGCCCCAAGCCATCATAAAGTGCAACCACCTCTTGATTGTTTAAAACATATATATAACTACTAAATGGATTGGGATAAACTTTCAGGTTTGCGATAATTGTATCACAACTATTAAGCGACATATTGATGCTATTACCTCTTACACATAATAAATAATTAGAATTAGTTTTTACATCGTAAGTGGTAATACCAAATTGCGTATCCCAATACCAAGCTTTTGTAGTTTGATTGGGCAAGGTGGTTGATGACCAATAATGTTTCACGCCAACGCTATTGAAAAAAGTTGTATTCACCGAAGGGCTTATGGCCGACTCATCGTTGATGGATTGCAGTTCTTTAATATTGGGCACACGCCAATCACTAGCTCCCACATAGCTCAACGATTCGGCATAGTTCAATGCTTGCTCCCAAGTATAGGTACTATTATTAGGAACCTTTTGCCAAACCAAATAAGTCAAGTTATCGGTAATGGTGCCATCGCCATTATCAGTATAATGGTTGGGAATTGTAGCAGGATTATTCAAATCTCTGACTGCACGAACATGGAATTTCTTAGTCCCACCCGCACTAATAGTTTCTGCTTTGGGATGATTCCCGATTCCACCTCCCGCATTGGTCGCCCATATTTTTGTGGCATCGTTGGCTTGCGTTTCACTAGTCCACCAATATTCAGCGGCCGTTTTTGTGAAAGTTTTTGTATCAATTGCAGGATTTGCATATTGCATATTTAAGATACTAAAACCTTCTTGCGCATCAGGAAGTCGCCAGTCGGTATAGCCGCCTAAAGTTAAAGTATCACAATATATCCGAGCATTTTCAATGGTCATTTCTCCACCATCGGTCTGCTGCCACATCAATCCGGTAACTGTATCTGCTAAAGTTCCGTTTCCATGTATTTTAAAAAATGGAGTATTTATATTATAATCATGATCTTCGCCAAAAGTATTGGTATAACTCGTACTTTCACCCGTATCGGGCAAACGCAGCATGGTTTTTTTTACACTTTGTGCAGTAATTTGATAAACCTGAAATACACAAAAAAATCCAATGATTTTATAATACATATATTGCTTATTGAACAATGAGCTTCTTATAAACCTGCGATGTCGACAATTGTATCTTTACCATATAAAGTCCCTTTGCCAAATTTCTGGTATCGATAGTGTTTCTGTAACTGCTCACATTATAAACCAATTGCCCACCCAAATCGTATATACATATTCCTTGAATTGCCTTTTCCGAAACTTGATCACCTAATTGAATATATAATACATTACTTGCAGGATTAGGATATAATGCGATTGAATTATCGGCAAAAGCAATATCCTTTACTCCCACTGGAACTGTGCATTGTTTGAAACCATTATAAGTGGACGTGGTTTTCCCCAATGGCGTATAAAAATTAAATGTATATAATCCATTGCTAGTCCAATTATATTCCACCGAATCCGTATTGCCATTTAAGGTGTAAGTTAAGGTGTATCCATTTTTATTTGTATTGGGTACACAACTCTTGATTAATGCACCCTTAAGTGGTGTACCTGCAGGACGGATAGGTGATGCAGCCGCTTGCGGAATAATTTGATGGGTAGCATCCTCGGTAACCACGCCTGCCATATTCGCTATCATATAAGGTGCCGCAGTTGTTCCATGATAATGGTAAACACCGTTATATGAGTGCCCGTGGTTTCCATCTAAGGTAACCATATTTGCACCATCGGGTTCTTTGCTTCCATACACTGCAAACCCATCGAGAGCAAAGGCAATTGGCACTGTTGCTGAGGTATAATTATATAAATGCAAAGGAGCTAAATGATAATGATAATCATCTGCTCTACCGCAGTGACCGCCATAGGTATCAAGTTGCCCATCTTTATATGAATCCACACCGGTATTGGTATGCACATTAAAAATTGCAATACCATTTGCAGCAATTGCTATGGCCCCTCTGGTAAAATGTATACTATCAACAGGTATAGGATTGGCTGCCATGGTTGGGTTTAAAGGAATGGACCATGCATTACTGCCGGTATAACATTGGGGAATAGGGAACTGCTGCTGCCATCCGTGATCCGAAATTCCCACCATCATATCATGTGTAGTTGGGATACCTTTCGATTCCACATAGAAATAATTTTGATCCCACCGTGTATATACATTGGGCTTAAATGGCACAAATGCAGAATCGATATATAAGGGGTTGGTAGTAGTGCCCGCGGTCTTCATTATCTTATTAGAAACACTATACAAAGTGGTAGTAATCCCCACCAAAAGTATAGGTAACAAATATTTGAGTTTTTTTCGGTCGACCATCATATATATATAAGTTCCGAAAATCACCAATATTATAAAAAGCAATATGAATTTACCTTTGTTTGCATCGGCATTTTGTGGCGAAACCCCAGCCGACGTAATTTCTTTATTTAATTCGACTAACTGTTTCTGCTTTTGTAATACAAAATTCTGATCATCGGTACTCAATGATTGTAGAGGAATTCGTACAAATTTATTATGCGAATTTTCTATATATACTTCGTTGTTTTTGAAAACACAAAATGACCCCTCCACTACCCTATGCTCTTTTTCAATATTCCACTGCTTCAAATTCAAATGCTCATAACTTAAATTATGACCAAAGGCTTGTGCCGCCATGCAAATGATTGCTAAGATTATTAATTTTTTCATCGCTATTATATATTATAGGTCTGTATTATCTTACTAATACAATCTTCCCCTTGCTTAAATTATTGGATTCACCTTGTATAATATACCAGTAAATACCTGCAGGCACATTTGTTCCCGAACCATCTTTACCATCCCACACCATTTGAAATTTGCCAGCTTGCACGGCACTTCCCGCTATCAATCTTCTCACTATTTTTCCTTCTTCGTTTATAATATTCAGATTGATTTTTTCGGGTTTGTTTAAAGCAAATTCAATTTTCGTTTCTTGCACAAATGGATTAGGATATACTAATTCATCCGCATAATTACTATTCCATAACACTGGCACACCTGTATGAAGTGAATCGTAACAATTTGTGGTACCGATAAAATACGTTGCTGACACATCTTTGTTTTTGCGTGTCGCTGTTTCATTTTTTGGCAAGTATGCTCTTATATAATCCACTTGCACACCAGCAGGACTACAGGTAACTTTTATATGTCCTGCGTTTGGCAAAATTTGTCCTTGAAAGTAGCCGTAATCGGCAGCCATATTAGCATTCGCAAAATTAGGCAAACTAGGCTGAGGGGTTTCTTGATATATTAAACATTCTTTGTCTTGCTTTCCAAAAAAGTGATCATGTCCATGAAAAAATATAGTAGCTCTATTTTCCGTTAGCAAATCTTTGATGGGTTTATACCAACCTTTTCTTTTGGTATCAAATGCATAAGTTCCATCCAAACTTTTCCCGCCCCACTCATACCTATCAGCAAACTCCACGCCCCCGCGACCTTCAGGATCTCCTCCAATAATCTGATGTGCAAATACAAATTTGAAATTTGCTTTTGAGTTTTCAAGGGTTCGTCTCAACCAATCGTATTGCACTTTTCCAAGTGTCCATCCCCAACCATTTAGTGAATCAGGTTTTGGAGAAGTGTTCCAATAGGGATCTAATACTATAAATAATGAATTGCCCCATTCCCACGAATAATATCCCGCACGTTTACCTACAAAATTAAAATCAACAGTATCGCCCGTATAAAAATTATCAGGTACTGGATTCAAAAAATATTTCTTTCTATCATTGGTTCCCCACACTGCTATATTGTTTGCCGTATTATTCAAATTCCAGCCTGCTTCTCCCTCATGGTTTCCTAAGGCAATAAATAAGGGCACCGAATGGCAGCCCGTTTCATAATAGGAACGCAACAAATTACAGCGATAGGTGATGGTGTCTTTGGGTACAATCTTAGCTGCATTTCTCAATTTGTCGGTCATTAAAAAATCTCCCAAGTCTATCATAAAATCAGGTGCATCATCCAATTGATTTTTGAGACAAAGTCTATATAATGCCGCGTCGCTTGATGCATCTAAATGAGGATCGGCTTGCACCACAAATGAAAATGTACTGCTAGGCGATCGTTGCGTTTGGAAATAAAATTCGGGGCGATTTACTGTATTAGCGGTGCCGGGTTGGCGATAGCATAAACGATAAAAATACTTCGTATTTGCGGTTAATCCTGTTATATTAATTTCTGTGGGACTACCTTTTGAAAACGACTGCCAAGCGGTTTGATTTGGATAGGTCCCAGTCACCGTACCGTATTGAACGCAAGCCTCTACACTATCATCAAAAAAAGCTTGTACGGTGATTCCTTTATCTCTAGGCTTACCGAGCAATTCGGTGTGCGTCAAATTTTGTGCATTGATAGTTGTATAACTACTTAACAAACCTACGAAAATTATATATATATATTTCATCTCTATTTTATATAATATATTAATGGTTTACTACTAACTTTTTGTTGATATGATATTGGTCCGACTCGACCGAAAGTATATAAACCCCATTTGCCAAATTACTAATATCCACTTCATCGATGCGAGTTTGAAGCATCAATTGACCAGTTGTATTATATAATTTAATTTGATAATTTTTCATTTGATCCGAAACTTGCACCGTTATTTTATCTTTGGCTGGGTTGGGATATATATTTACTTGGGCAGAATTATCAATCTCGTCAATACCAGTGTTGCTGCAGTTTCCAATAGTATAACTAAATCCTATTTCACCATTTTTGTGCACGCCATTCGTATCTGCTGGCAAATAGGCTTTTATATAATCAACCTTCACACAAGACTGCGAAACAGTCACTCTGATATGCCCCGTTCCATCCACCGTGTCCGACACGTAGGAACCGGCATTGGCTAACATTCCAATTTGATAGGTGGAGTCAGCTGCCATAGGAACCGCTTGGTAGGTTATTCCATCCAGTGTTTCATGAGCAAAAACGTGGTCATGTCCTTGAAAAAATACATTAACACCATTGTCCTTAAACAAATCATGAATAGGCTTTGCCCAACCTGGACGGTGCTTGGCAAAGGTGCTAGCACCACCTAATTTGTCTCTTCCACCCCACTCATTTAATTGTGCGTTAGTAATACCACCGCGACCTTGTCCGCGAATATGATGTGCGAATACAAATTTGTATTTTGAGGTGCTTCCTTCTAATGTAGCTTTCAACCAATCGTACTGAGGTTTTCCCAGCGACCAGTTCCAATTGGTGGGTTTATCGGAAGTATCGCACTCGTCTCTATATACATCAAGTACTACAAATTGAGCAT
>Ga0114970_10003157_pt1 | contig 12183 bp, 9 predicted proteins | sample M_140205_XF_Meta_FD_87030 | JGI IMG/M metagenome (GOLD analysis project Ga0114970, IMG submission 87030) | Freshwater microbial communities from Lake Montjoie, Canada to study carbon cycling - M_140205_XF_MetaG | ecosystem: Environmental > Aquatic > Freshwater > Lake | place: Lake Montjoie... | reverse complement strand
CCCTACTTAGTAACAACTGCGCCAGATGTTGCAACATCGACCAACCTTGGTGGTTTTATTAACCGAGTTGGCGTTTTCCATCCGGAAGATCGCCGCCGTTGGAATGAAGACCCAATCTTGAAGTGGGCCGAAGGTCCAACTGGGCAACACATCGAATTAGGCATTAGCGAAATGAATCTCTTTATGTTGTTAGGACAGTTGGGTCTCTCGTGGGATCACTCTGGCCAACCGTTGATTCCAATCGGCACTGTCTATGATCCATTTGTTCTGCGCGGTCTCGATGCCTTTATTTATAGCGTCTATTCGGGTGCGAAATTTATTGTTACTGGTACTCCCTCTGGAATTACTTTGGCACCAGAAGGTGGCGCACATCAATCAACTATTACGCCATCAGTGGGTATGGAATTGCCAGGTGTGGTTCTTATTGAACCCGCTTATGCTCAAGCTTTAGATTGGCTCTTCTGTGATTCTGTGGCACATGTTGCAGGTAGCAAGATCAACACCACGCCAGATTTACGGCCAGAAGAGTTAGCTTTCTATTTCCGCTTAACTACACGTCCGATCGATCAGACTCCATTTAATGCAGCGCAAGAGCGTTTAGGTGAAGCACTTCTTCGTAGCCAAGTTCTTGCTGGTGCTTATCGTTTAATCGATGGTCGCGATCATGTTGCAGAGAGTGATCATCAGAGCGCACCAGTGGTGCACCTGGTTGGTGTTGGCGCAGTTCTTCCAGAAGTAATTCAAGCGGCTAAGGAATTAGCATCAGAGGGTGTCATCGCACACGTTATCGATGTGACATCACCGGGCAGATTGTATGGAAGTTGGCAACGTACCTTGAAACAAGGAATTCGAACTGCGAGTACACCATCATTTCCTGGTGCACTTCGTCCAATCTTTACTGAGCGCGCACCAATCGTTTCTATTCATGATGGTGCATCACATGCGATGGCATGGCTTGGTTCAGCACTTGGTATGCCACAGGTTGCAATGGGTGTTGACTCCTTTGGACAATCGGCAACTATCGGCGATCTCTACAAAATTCATGATCTTGATTACGGTTCAATTGTTAATGGCGCACTCGCAGCCTTGAGTCTGGATGTTTGAGAATTTTGACTATGAGAAGGAGTGGTAAGGTGAATTTGTGGCTGAATTAAGCGCAGGAGCGAAGTTACGCAAGGCCCTTTCAGAAGAATCTCCGTTGCAAATTGTTGGAACCATTAATGCCAATCACGCACTCCTGGCTAAGCGTGCTGGTTATAAAGCGATCTACCTCTCCGGTGGCGGAGTTGCAGCGGGCTCACTTGGAATCCCAGATCTGGGAATCACGACTCTTGAAGATGTTCTTGTAGATGTTCGCAGAATCACTGCTGTCTGTGATCTGCCACTTCTGGTTGATGCCGATACTGGTTTTGGCACATCTGCATTCAACATTTCGCGCACCGTTAGAGACATTGCTAAAGCAGGAGCCGCTGGCCTTCACATTGAAGATCAAGCTGGTGCAAAGCGCTGCGGTCATCGCCCGAATAAGCAGATTGTTTCGCAGACAGAGATGGTCGATCGCATTAAGGCGGCAGTTGATGGTCGCGACGATAAAGATTTTGTGATTATGGCGCGCACTGATGCGATTGCTAATGAGGGAGTAGATGCCGCAATTGAGCGCGCTCAGGCCTATGTTGCAGCAGGTGCAGATGCGATTTTCCCTGAGGCAATTAAAGATCTTGATACTTACAAGAAATTTACTAGCGTCATCAAAGTTCCAGTTTTGGCCAACATCACTGAATTTGGACTCTCGCCAATGTTTACTCTTGCCGAGTTGAAGAGTGCGGGAGTTTCAATCGCGCTCTATCCATTGTCAGCATTCCGTGCCATGAATAAGGCAGCGGAGAACGTCTTCGAAACTATTCGTCGCGACGGAACTCAGAAGAATGTATTAGAGAGCATGCAGACTCGAGAAGAACTTTACGAGCGCATTAATTATTACGAATTTGAAAAAGCGCTCGACAAATTTACTGAATCTGGGGAATAACATGAGTGCGGTTGAATTTAAGCCTAAAAAATCTGTTGCACTCTCGGGCGTAGCAGCAGGAAATACTGCACTCTGTTCGGTTGGAAAATCGGGAAACGATCTTCACTACCGCGGCTATGACATTTTAGATCTAGCCCAAAATTGTGAATTCGAAGAAGTGGCTTATCTGCTCGTACACGGCGTACTTCCTACGAGTGTGCAACTTGCAAGTTATAAAGCAAAGCTAAAGACACTTCGTGGCTTGCCAGCATCAGTGCGCCAAGTACTTAAAGCACTTCCTGCACAGACCCATCCAATGGATGTACTTCGCACCGGTGTTTCAGCACTTGGTTGCCAGAACCCTGAAGGCCCCGAACATAGCGAAGCAAGAGCGCGCGAAATCGCAGATCGCTTACTTGCCTGCCTTGGTTCGATGCTTCTCTATTGGTATCACTTCAGCCACAGCGGCAAAGAGATTGAAGTAGAAACCGATGATGATTCAATTGGCGAGCATTTTCTCCATTTGCTGCACGGTGTGAAACCAAGTGCACTCTGGGTGAAATCAATGCATGCCTCACTTATTCTTTATGCTGAACATGAATTTAACGCCTCAACTTTTACCGCTCGAGTAATCGCTGGTACCGGCTCTGATATCTACTCTGCAATTACCGGTGGAATTGGCGCTCTTCGCGGACCTAAGCATGGTGGTGCCAATGAAGTAGCGCTAGAAATTCAAGAGCGATATTCAACGCCAGATGAGGCAGAGCAGGACATCCGCGCACGAGTAGAGAAGAAAGAGGTTGTGATTGGCTTTGGCCATCCGGTCTATACCGTCTCCGATCCGCGCAATGAAGTCATCAAAGAGATTGCGAAAGATTTATCAGTTGCGGAAGGTTCGCTGCAGTTGTACGACATTGCAGAACGCGTCGAGAGCGTGATGTGGGATGCCAAGAAGATGTTCCCAAACTTGGATTGGTTCTCAGCAGTTGCTTATCAAAAGATGGGTATCCCAACTAATTTCTTTACTCCAATTTTCGTGATGGCTCGCACCGCTGGATGGTCGGCACACATTATTGAGCAGCGCATAGATAATAAAATCATTCGCCCAAGTGCAACCTATGTTGGTCCAGAAGATCTCGCATTTATTCCACTCTCAGATCGCTAGAAAAGGGAAATCACTTGTCATCAATTACAACGCCATCAAATCAAGAGTTTGATCAAGAGATCATTGACATCGTCGACTACGTTCGTGATTTTGAAATTACCTCTGATGTAGCTTACGAAACAGCTTTTAACTGCCTGCTCGACACCATCGGTTGTGGCTTAGAAGCACTTGAGTATGAAGCGTGCCGAAAGTTGCTTGGCCCAATCGTGGCACAGACTAAGGTCGAGAATGGTGTTCGAGTTCCCGGTACTAATTTTGAATTAGATCCAGTCCAAGGTGCATTTAACATCGGAGCGATGATTCGCTGGCTCGACTTCAATGACACTTGGCTTGCCGCAGAGTGGGGCCATCCTTCAGATAATTTAGGTGCAATTCTTGCTACGGCTGATTGGATTTCACGCAACACTGCTACCAATGGATTAAAGGCACTCACGGTGCGAGATGTGCTTACTGCAATGATCAAAGCCCATGAAATTCAAGGCTGCATTGCACTGGAAAACTCTTTTAACAAAGTCGGCCTAGATCACGTTCTTTTAGTGAAAGTTGCATCCACTGCCGTTGTGGCACAGATGCTTGGACTCTCACGTCAACAACAACTCAATGCAGTCTCACTGGCCTGGGTTGATGGTCAATCACTGCGCACCTATCGCCACTTTCCTAATGCTGGATCACGCAAATCTTGGGCCGCCGGTGATGCAACATCTCGCGCAGTTCGCCTTGCATTAATCGCGCAGACTGGTGAAATGGGTTACCCAACAGCGCTTACTGCAAAAACTTGGGGCTTTTACGATGTCTCATTCAAAGGTAAGCCATTTACTTTCCAACGTCCTTACGGCTCCTATGTAATGGAGAACATTCTCTTTAAGATTTCCTTTCCAGCCGAGTTCCATTCCCAAACTGGCGTTGAAGCTGCGATGACGCTACATAAGAAGTTGGCGGAGTTGGGCAAGAGTTCAAGTGACATCAAAAAAGTCACAATCCGGACTCACGAAGCTTGCATCGGAATTATTGATAAATCTGGCCCACTACGTAATCCAGCCGATCGCGATCACTGTATTCAATACATGGTTGCCGTGCCATTAATCTTTGGCCGTCTTACCGCTAAAGATTATGAAGATAATGTAGCAAGTGATTCTCGGATTGATGCACTTCGCGAGAAAATTACCTGCGTTGAAGACAAGCAGTTCACCGCTGATTATCACGATCCAAGTAAGCGCTCTATTGCCAATGCACTCACTATCGAACTTAACGATGGCACGATCTTGGATGAAGTTGTTGTGGAGTATCCGATTGGTCATGCGCGACGACGCCAAGAGGGCATCCCGCTTCTCATTGAGAAGTACCGCACCAATCTCGCGCGGATTTTTTCAGAAGATCAGCAGCGAAAGATTGCAGCAGTGAGCCTTGATCGCGCCAAACTTGAGGCGATGCCAGTCTCTGATTTTCTATCCCTTTTGGTCAAAAGTTAAGCGCTCGATACGCTCTTCTACATTCGCATGAGTAATTTACGAGCACTCAGCGGTGGTAATCTTGGGCGCTCTCAATCCATGGCGGGTTGCCCGAGCGGCCAATGGGAGGGGACTGTAAATCCCCCGGCTTATGCCTTCGTAGGTTCAAATCCTTCACCCGCCACTCACTACGCCGATCAGAAATGGTCGGCGTTTGTGTTTTCTGCTGCAAACGCGAGGCAAGTAGACATCTTCTAAGTGAGTTAATAGCCTTCACTGGTCTTGAGTTCACCGACTAAAAGGAGTTCTTTGTGAAGAAGCGTTTGGGAATTATTGCAGTTGCTCTGCTTGCTACATCTATTGCCCTCACAGGTTGCGGTGCAACAAATAAATCTGCCAGTGGCGCATCATGTGCCAAGGGTGATTTAGCAACCGTAACTTCTGGCAAACTCACTATTGCAACTGGTGAACCTGCCTACTACCCATGGATTATTGATAACAAGCCAGAGACTGGAAATGGTTTTGAAGGTGCTGTTGCTTACGCCGTTGCTAAGCAATTGGGATTTGAAAGCACTGATGTCGTATGGGTACGCACCACATTTGATGGCGCTGTAACTCCAGGTAAGAAGACATTCGACTTCAACTTGCAGCAATTTTCAATCACAGCAGATCGTTCGAAGGTTGTTGATTTCTCATCTCCTTACTACACCGCACCACAAGCAATCGTTTCCTTCAAAGGCAGCAAGATTGATGGCAAGACCACAATCGCTGATTTAAAGGGCGCAAAACTTGGTGCCGCTGTTGGAACAACTTCACTCGATGCAATCGAGAAGCAGATCGGCTCAAAGCCTCAGGTATTTAATGACAATGCCGCTGGTGTTTCTGCTTTGAAGAACAAGCAGATTGATGGCTTGGTAGTTGATCTTCCAACAGCTTTCTACCTCTCAGGTGTTGAAGTTCCCAATGGTTTGATCGTTGGTCAACTTCCTTCAACTGGTACAGGAGATCAATTTGGACTCCTACTTGCCAAGGGTAATTCACTCACCGCTTGCGTTTCTAAAGCAGTGGATGCAATAACTGCAGATGGCTCATTAGCGAAGATCACAGATAAGTGGCTAGCAACTGACGCTGGTGCACCGGTTCTGAAGTAAACACGGTAGTTTGGCGACCATGTCGGAGCGCAATAACTCTGCTTGGTCGCCAAGCTCACGTGAATTAGAACGAAGAAAAGAGCGAGGGCGAATCAGCCGCCGCCAAGCAATAATTGCGGCGATTTCTTCGGTATTGGTTCTCGGAACACTTATTTCAATTGCGATAACTTCACCTGGCTGGGCAGTAGTTCGCAAGACCTTCTTTGATGTCAATTATGGGCGTGAAGTTCTGCCAAAAGTTGCCGAAGGTATTTGGATCAATTTACAACTCACTTTTATTGGTGGCGCATGCATCGGAGTAATTGCACTGGCCTTGGCACTACTGCGGACAACTAAATCTCCAGCACTCACTCCCTTTAGATATTTAGCAACTGCCTATGTAGACATTTTCCGTGGCGCTCCATTAATTCTGATTATTCTCTTAGTTGGTTTTGGTGTTCCAGCACTGGGCCTGAGCGGAATCCCGAGCAATGTAATCTTCTTAGGAACTGTTGCAGTTGTACTCACTTACTCTGCTTATGTTGCCGAAGTTATTCGAAGCGGCATCCTTTCTATTCACCCAAGTCAGCGAGCAGCAGCGCGATCACTAGGTCTCACTTCGACGCAGACGATGCGATACGTAGTTCTACCGCAGGCAATTCGTAGAGTTGTGCCGCCACTGCTCAACGACTTTGTCTCGCTACTGAAAGACACTGGTCTGGTATCGATCCTTGGTGTTACAGATGCTGTGCGAGCCGCACAGATCAATGCCAGTCGTACTTTTAATTACACGCCCTATGTTGTCGCAGCAATTCTCTTTCTTATCATCACGATTCCTATGACGCGTTATACCGATCGTGCCATTCGCCAGCGGATGTCGAATCAGAACTCAGAAGGAGTCGTGCTGTGAGTGCACTCCTGGAACTTCGCAATATTCGCAAGTCATTCTCTACCGAACTTGTGCTCGATAATCTCTCGTTGGAAGTGCCAGAGCACACTGCAACAGTTCTGATTGGCGCATCTGGTTCTGGTAAATCCACTTTATTGCGCTGCATTAATTTGTTGGAGTCAATCGATGATGGCGAGATTTACTTGGATGGTCAGGAGATTTCAGATCCATTGGTCAATGTTGATGAGGTACGCAGAAAACTTGCGATGGTCTTTCAATCTTTCAATCTCTTCCCACACATGAGCGTTTTAGAGAACATCATGTTGGCTCCGATAAAGGTGCAGGGAAAGAGTAAAGAGGAGGCACGCGCACAAGGTATTGAGCTTTTACAGCGTTTTGGTTTGAGTGAAAAGTTTGATCAGTATCCAGATCGACTCAGTGGTGGCCAGCAACAACGTGTGGCAATTATTCGTTCTCTCGCACTTAACCCACGAGTATTGCTGCTCGATGAAGTTACATCGGCACTAGATCCGGTCTTAGTAAATGAAGTACTCAGTGTGGTGCGCGATTTGAAATCTGATGGCATGACTATGGTGCTTGCCACACACGAGATGGGATTTGCCACACAAGTTGCAGACCAAGTCTGTTTCTTGCAGGCGGGAAATATTGTCGAACGAGGAACTCCTGATGCTGTCTTGCATAATCCATCGCATCCGCAAACGCGCGAATTTCTCAAGCGCCTTCATGAAGCAGGACGGCTCTAGCCTTAACGCGACAAGTTCGACTAGAAGTGGCAGACTCCGCCTTAAGTTCCGGGGGTCGGCGTAATTCCGAACCGGCGGTTAAAGTCCGCGACCCGGCTCAAGCCATGAGCCGGTTGACTTGGTGTAATTCCAAGACCGACAGTTAAAGTCTGGATAAAGGAGCGAATAAGTAGCGAGCTGAGCTCGTCTACCTATTTTCTATTCCTGCATTTTTTGTAGGAATCCCTAGGAATCGAAATTGCTTCACTCATCGATTTGAAAGGGAGAACATGTCACTACTCAAATGGCTCTTCGAAGCCAACCTTCACTTCGGCAGTAAATCAATTGCGATTCGCGAAATTATCGGGGGAGTACTTGGTTTAACAAGTGCTGTTCTTGGTATGCGGCGCAAAGTTGCTGCCTGGCCCGTAGGAATTGCCGGAGATGCACTTCTCTTCACGGTATTTCTCGGTGCAGTATTTTCATTTGGTGATGCCACACAGCATGCCAATTTTTATGGTCAAGCAGGAAGAAATTTATTGCTGATCATCGTTTCTATTTATGGCTGGATCCGCTGGGCTCAGCACAAACGCAACGGACGCGCTGGTGAGCCAGCAGTTTCACCACGATGGACAACTAGTAAAGAGAAGCTCTATCTAGTGCCATCAGTCATCGTCTTCTTCTTACTCTCCATTCAGATCTTTAAGGCACTCGGAGAATCTGGTCAGTGGCTCTTTGTTGATACCTGGATCTTTACTGGAACAGCGTTGGCAACTTATGGAATGAGCCGTGGCTATGTTGAGTTCTGGTTGGTCTGGGTAGCAGTTGATGCACTTGGCGTGCCATTTGCATTCAAGAATGGTTATTACCCAACCGGCACGCTCTATGCGATCTATCTGCCATTTGTCCTCTGGGGCTTTGTAAATTGGCTACGCATTTCAAAGCGTGAGAAAGCAACTGCTTAGTATTCCCATCTTGGATAGCGAGGCATAGGATTTCACTATGCCTCGCTATCAAGAACTCAATTCAATTAATGGATGTGACCTTAAGGTCACCAAATATAGTTTTGGAACTGCGCCACTTGCTGGACTCTTCAGCAAAGTACCTGAGAGTGAAAGTGATGCGACAGTTCAACTAGCGATCGATTCTGGCGTTAATTACTTTGATTCAGCCCCTCTTTATGGTCATGGAGTTGGCGAGCGACGACTTGGCCGCGTACTTAATAAATCAGATAAGAAATTTGTTATCTCAACCAAAGTTGGCCGCGTTGTCTCCAAGGGAGAGAATAAAGACCTAGTGAAGTGGCCTGATTCTGATCCCAATGAAACGATTGATTATGTATGGACTCGCGATGGAATTCTAAAATCGCTCGAGGATAGTTTCAGGCGCCTTGGCGTCGACAAGGTAGATATTGTTTACATCCACGATGCTGATGAACACATTCGCGAAGCGATCGAGATTGCTTATCCAGTACTTCATGAATTGCGTTCACAAGGCGTGATTAAGGCAATTGGAATGGGTATGAATTGGTGCCCACCAGCAGTGGCAATTATGAAAGAGACTGAATTCAACATCACTTTGATGGCTGGTCGTTATACCTTGCTGACGCAGGAAGCCCAGAAAGAACTCTTTCCACTTGCACTCAAAAAAGGTGTTTCAATAGTTGCCGCTGGCGTTTATAACTCTGGAATTCTTGCTAATCCAGTTCCTGGCGCACACTTTGATTATGCGCCAGCAAGTGATGAGATTCTCAACCGTGCCAGAGCGATCCAAAACTTCCTCAAGGATTTAAATGTTCCTTTAACTGCTGCAGCGCTGCAATTTCCGCTACGCCATCCAGCAGTAGCAACTGTCCTTAGTGGATCGGCGAAAGTTTCAGAGCTCAAGCAGAACTTAGAGAGCTTTAACTTTGATTTACCAGCAGATTTGTGGAGCCAGATGGAGAGCGCTGGTTTAATCGAACCGCTGAATTAAAGTAATTTATCTTTAATTACTTGGGCACTCATAGCCCCGCTATGCCAGCGCTGTGCAAACTCTGATCCATTCACTGTTGCTTTACGTGTGCCGGCGATCTCCATAAGCACGCTACGCAATGATTCTGGAGTGGCTTCAACGATAGGTGGGCTGACTCCAGAATTTTCATAGTAGCTACTCTCCAAATGCGAAATTACAGTTCGGCCAGCGGCTAGTGCCTCAATAGCAAGTGCGCCATAAATTCCAGTGAATTGATCCACCACCACATCACATGTGGCGAGAAGTTGTGGAACTTCGGAGTGCGCAACTGATTCACTTCGTACTCACACAATTATTCCTTCGCGCTCTAGTTGGTCCAAGATCGGTTCGATAATTGCAGCAGATTTAATCCATCCCTTGCTGGGTAGAAAAAGAACGCGGATCGGCCCGGCATTTGTAAATGCTGGTGAGCCTTTAGCAACTTCTAAAAATGGTTGTAGATCAACCGCAATTGGCAGCCAGGTTGCCCATGGAATTTCATGGAAGAGATCATGAGTTGTGACAAAGACTGGAATTTTCTTTCGCTTCAGCGCTGGCAGAATAATTCGTGCATCGGCTGCACGTTCTTGAATTGGCAGCATTTCCGGACGCACTTCGCGATAAGGAGAATAGGGATTGAGCTGGCCATGCCATGTCGAATCTCGTATGTCACTGCCATGGAAAACCATCCCAACTTGCTTGCCCATTTTCTCTAAGAAGAGCAGGTCTTCGAGAGCGCGTTTTGCGTTGTAAGTTCTTTCGGTACGGAGTGCAAAGAGTGGACGCGCTGACTCTAGTAAGAGGTGAGTAAATTCTTCACTGACTTGCTTCACTAATTCCACACGACCACTTGCTTGGGTCCACTTCAATCGCTCCACCGTAATGTCAGCGTCAAACCACTCTCGCTCTTCACTATTAGCAATGCGAAGTGATTGTGCACTTTTGCCAGTGGCGCGAAGTGCACTAGCCCATGCACTTGCCTGACCCGCAGAATTTGCTGGGCCGATGAGAAGAGATTGAGCAATTTTCTTCTGGGCCGAAAAACTCTTCCCACTTTTTAGCAGAGAACTTTCCAATTGACGGCGTGCGCGCCATTTGCGGAACTTTCGGACTTTGAGGCGCAACCATTGCATTTACTAAGTATTGCAGATGGTGTTAGATAACTTCATGGTTGCTCGCGAACGCCGCTCACATGCTTGGTTTGGTGAAAAAGGCAAGAATGGTTTTATCCATCGTTCTTGGATGCGCAATCAAGGTTTTGCACCAGATGTTATGGATGGTCGCCCAGTAATTGGAATCGGAACAACATGGTCAGAACTCACACCATGTAATGCACATTTGCAACGCGTTGCTGAATCGGTAAAGCGCGGGGTTTGGGAAGCGGGTGGCTTCCCACTTGAATTTCCTGCGATGTCACTTGGTGAAGCGATCATGCGCCCCACCACTATGTTGTATCGCAACATGCTCTCGATGGAGATGGAAGAGCTCATTCGCGCCAATCCACTCGATGGCGTAGTCCTCTTATCTGGTTGCGACAAGACCACACCAGGAATGTTGATGGGCGCAGCAAGTGTTGATATTCCAACGCTGATGATTACTGGCGGACCGATGCTTAATGGAAAGTTCCAAGGTCGCGACATTGGCTCTGGCACCGATGTTTGGAAAATTGCAGAGCAACAACGTATGGGACTTATTAGTGATGCCGATGTAGAAGAGGCAGAGACTTGTATGTCGCGCAGCGCCGGTCACTGTATGACTATGGGAACTGCATCAACTATGGCTTCCATAACTGAAGCAATTGGTGTGCAGATGCCAGGTAGTGCTGCAATTCCAGCAGTGGATTCACGTCGCTATGCACTGGCACAACTTGCTGGGCGACGCATTGTTGCGATGGTGGATGAAGATCTCACGCTCTCTAAAATTCTGACTCGTAAGAACTTTGAGAATGCAATCAAAGTTAATGCCGCACTTGGTGGCTCTACCAATGCAGTTGTGCACTTACTAGCGCTGGCCGGTCGCCTCGATGTCACTGTAAATATTGAAGATTTTGAAACCTTAACTAAAGATATTCCAGTCCTTGTTAATTTGATGCCATCAGGCAAGTATTTAATGGAAGAGTTCTTCTACGCTGGCGGAGTTCCTGTTGTTATGAAGGAGCTGGGCTCATTAATTGATACATCTGCACTCACCGTTACTGGCAAGAGCGTTGCAGAGAACATTGAGAGCTTCACCAACTGGAATAAGGATGTCATCACGCCAGTTGACACACCATTTCAACCAATTGGTTCAGGCACAGTAATTCTTAAAGGCAATTTAGCTCCCAATGGCGCAGTACTTAAGATTTCTGCCGCGACACCTTCCTTGTTGCAACATCGCGGCAAAGTCTTAGCCTTTGAAACCATTGAGGAGTACAACAGAGCATCCGAAGATGAAAATCTCGATGTCACACCCGAGAGCATTATTGTGGTGAAGAATGCCGGACCTAAGGGTTATCCCGGATTTCCTGAAGTGGGAAATGTTTCACTGCCACGCAAAATTTTGGCGCAAGGAATTACCGACATGATTCGCATTAGCGATGCGCGCATGAGTGGCACCGGCTTTGGCACTGTAATTTTGCATGTATCACCAGAGGCGGCAGTTGGTGGCCCACTTGGCTTAGTGCAGACTGGTGATGAAATTGAATTAGATGTTGCAAATCGCACCCTGACACTTCATGTAAGTGATGAAGAGTTGGCAAAACGTCGAGCTCTATGGAAGTCGCCAGTCAAAGCAGTAGCCCGCGGTTGGGCAAAGATCTACACTGAACATGTT
>Ga0114970_10003155_pt1 | contig 12188 bp, 8 predicted proteins | sample M_140205_XF_Meta_FD_87030 | JGI IMG/M metagenome (GOLD analysis project Ga0114970, IMG submission 87030) | Freshwater microbial communities from Lake Montjoie, Canada to study carbon cycling - M_140205_XF_MetaG | ecosystem: Environmental > Aquatic > Freshwater > Lake | place: Lake Montjoie... | reverse complement strand
GGTGGTGCCAATGAACCCGAGGTAGCCGCCCATGAGCGGTGCCGGGCGCAACGCGAGGATGCCAGGGCGGGCGCCGGAGCTGAGCCCGTGCATGTCGAGCAGCACATCGATGTCGCGGCTGTTGATCGCCTCGGCCGCGGCGCGGTCGCTCAGGGTGTGGATGGGCACCATCTCGTCGCACGCGCGACGCAGGCGAGCCCGATGCGCCGTACCGTCCTCGGGGCTGAAGTCGAAGGCGGTGACGTGCACGCGCGACCGGTCGTGTGCTTCGAGCAGTTCCGCCATCAGCAGCCCGACCGCGTGCGTGCACAGGTCGCCGGAGAGGTAGCCGATGCGCAGACGCGCCGCCGGTTCACGCCGCAGCGGCGCCAGCCGCTCGTCCGGGAATGAATACTTGCGCGTGACGAAGGCGAACGAGGTCAGCCACTGCATCGCCGGATCGTCGAGCAGCGCCAGCATCGCGAGGGGCGAGGTGGCCGCCATCAGGCGGTTGACCGAGAGGCCGGCCACGGGTTCGTACACCGGCCAGGTGCACTGCTTCTGGCGCAGGTGCACCCAGTGCTGGACGGCATCGGGCTGATCGGGATCGAGCTGCAGGCTGTGCGCCAGGGCCGACTCCGCCGCGTTGTAGTGCCGGCGGGCCTCCTGCAGCCGACCGATGTGATTCAGCGCAATTGTCGCGCACGGCAGCGCGTCGGCCTGCCCCTGCGACACCGCTTCGGCCACCGACAGCCAGTGCCGCACCGCCTCCACGTCCTGATGGCGCCGTTCGGCGACGAGCCCGGCGTTGATGCGTGCCTGGTAGAGGCGCGGGTTGGCGGCGACGGCGGCGGTGTAGGCCGCATCGGCCGCGTCGAGCTCGCCGAGGTCGCTGCGCAGCACGCCGAGGTTGAACAGCGCCACGCAGCGCGCTGGCGAGTCGTTCCCCTGCAGCCACGACTCGTAGAGCGTGGCCGCGTCGTGGATGCGCCCAGCCGCCTTCAGCGTCTCGGCCTCCGCGATGACCGTGTCGAGCGTCGTCATTGGCCTGATCTTACGGCGTAACCGCGTCGGGCCGGCCGGCTGCGTGGACACGCGCGCAGCGCGCGCGTATCGTGGGCGGGCGATGCTCCGGCAGTTACCGAACACCCTCACGCTGCTGCGCCTGGCGGCCGTCCCGCTCCTGGCCTGGCTGGCCTGGGACAAGGCCTATCAGCCGTTTGCGGTGGTGCTGATCGCCTGCCTGCTTGGCGACGTGGTGGACGGCGCGCTGGCGCGCCTGCTGCACGCCACGAGCGCCGTCGGCGCCCAGCTCGACTCGATCGCCGACGCGCTGCTGTTCTTCATCACCATCGCCGGCACGCTCGTGTTCCACCCAGGCGATGTGCGCGCGCACGCCGTTGCGTTCGCGCTGGTGCCGGCCGCGTGGCTGGCCGAGAACTGTGCGGCGCTCATCCGCTACGGCCGCCTCTCGAGCTTCCACACCTATCTGTCGCGCGCCGCAGGCGTCGCCATGGGGCTGTTCGTCGCCGTGCTGTTCCTCCACGGCATGGACGCGCGCCTGCTGCACGCCGCGGTGGCGCTGGTACTGGTCGCCACGACCGAGGAGTTCGTGTTGTTGTGGATGCTGCCGGAGTGGACCGCGGACGTGCGCGGACTCTACTGGGTCCGCCGTGTCAGCAGGGGAGATCGCGGTAGGAAATTTCGCGGTACGGCGGCAGGCCCGCCGCCGTGACGATGGCATCGAGGCCGCTGCGTTCGTGGAACTCGATGTCGTCGCGGTCGATGATCACCGCATTCGGTTCGTGCGCCGCCAGCCGGCGGAACTCGCCGTCGATCAGGCGGAAGCGCCGCACCATGTTCTCGGCCAGTTCCTCGGGACGGTTGCGCAGCTTGATGTGCTTCTCGACCGTCGCCGTGCTCGAGGTGAGGACGATGACGCGGTCGAAGCGCCAGTAGTCGCCAATGACCAGCACGCGCCGCAGGCTGTCGCGACACTCGGCCGGATATTCCGCCATGTGCGCCTCGAGCGTGATGCGTGCACCCTCGAAGAAAATCACCTTGCCCGGACCGTCGTTCGTCAGGCCGTCGCGGTAGTTCGCATCGTAGAGTGCCGCGAAGTACTCGGTCACGCCCACCGGGTTGCGCCCGCCGGCGATGTCGTCGAGCACGCGCGGGTGCCACACGCCCTTCTCGCCTTCGCCGTACGCGCCGTTGTGATAGAGGTCGCCCAACTGGCGGACGAGTGTGCTCTTGCCGATGCCTGGGCCACCCACGATCGCGACGCGCATGTGCTGTAACTATACCGTCGGGGCACGCGCCAAAAAAAAGGGCCGGCGCTTATGCGCGCCGGCCCTCTTCCCGTCTCTGGCCGGGGGATGTCAGAGACGTCGTGTCTGATTACCTGGCGAAGTTGCCCTTCGCCGTCTTGCCCGCGTTCATCGTCACCGTGCAGGTGAGGTTGGTGCCGGCCGCGAGGCAGGCATCGGTCCAGCCGAGGAACGCCTTGCCGGCCGGCGGAACCGCCGTCAGCGTGACGACCGTGCCGGCCGCATACTTCGCGCCGCAGTCCTTGCCGCAGTTGATCGCCTTGTCACCGGCGGGCGAGCCCGTGATGATGCCGCCGTTGTTCGCGGCCACCGACAGCGCGAAGCTGGTCGTCGTCGTGCCACCGCCGCCACCGGCCGCACCACCACCACCACCGCCGCCGCCGCTCGGCTTCGGAATGGCCGCGAAGGTCGCCAGCACGCTGGTGGCCGCGTTCACCGGCACCGAGCACGAGAGGTTGACGCCGAACGCCGCGCAGGCGCCGGACCAGCCGGCGAACGAGTAGCCGCTCGCGGGCTTCGCCGTGAGCGTGACGATGGTGCCGGCGTTATAGGGCTGCACGCACTTGGTGCCGCACGAGATGAGCTTGTCCGAACCATCGACGTTGCCGCTGCCGATCTTCGAGACGAAGAGCGCATCGGGCTGGACGTTCGCCGCCGTCATCTGCACGGCGAGGAGTTCACCGATCTCGGTGGCGTCCGGGATGTTGCACAGGACGTCGAGGCAGAGCGCATCGTGGGTGAGCGGGTTGTACTGGCCGGTGAACGACCAGGTTTCGATGCGGCGCACGATGGCGCGCGTCGTCGGCTGGATCGCACCCTGGTTGCGCTTCTGGCGGCGGTTGCCGTTGCTGCCCGAGAGCGGTTCGTCCTGGATGACCGAGTAGTTGGCTTCGAGCTGCGCCGGACCCATCGGGACCGCCTGCGGGTTGTCGGCCACGAGTTCGTCGATCGAGAGGGGACGCTGGAGCTGCATATCGGTACGAGCACCGAGGCGTCCGTGTCGCTCTCGCAGAGCCAGCGCGACGAGACCTTCGCCGGATTCGCGTTGAAGTAGGTACCGCAATGTTCGCAGCCGCCGTTCTCGTAGATCGCCGGACCGCTCCACTGGTAGCACTGGCCCGAGAACCACGGTGCCGTGTGCTGCAGGGTGCGCTCGGACCAGGCGCTGCCGGTCTGCGCGCTCTTCCACGTGACCGTGACGCCGGTCGGCGTCGGGGCGACGGTGGGCGTGCCGTAGCGGTTCGAGCTGAACGAACCGCCGTAGTCGCCGACCTGCAGACCGTCGAGTTCGACCTCGAAGCCGTGGCAGACCTTGCTGGTGTCGTTCGAGATGTCGAAGTTGCTCAGCGAGCCGTAGATGATGGCCGACTGCGCGTGCGCCATGGCTGGCGCGCCGAGGGCAACCAGCGCTGCCAGTCCTGTCTCCTTGTTGGCGCAACCACGTCTCCGGGGGGGTGGGTTGGGCCACACCACCACTGTCGGCTTTGGCCGCAGTGCGGATGTCAGCGCGGTGTCAGAGACTTGTCAAATCAGCGCGACCCGCGCGTGGTGCTGCTGCGCAGGCGAAGAGTCGTCAGGAAGGCGCGGGGAATCGGCACATACTGAGCCTGCGCATGCACTCCGTCGAACTCGGACCGGTCCAGCCGTCCGACCAGCGTCAGACACCGCTCGATCTGTTCCTCATCTTCGTCGGCGCGAACATCGTCGCGACGACGCTGCAGATCGGCGCGTCGCTGCCTGGCCTCGCGCTCGTGCCGGCGCTGCTGGTCATTGCGGCGGGTGCGCTGGGCGGCGCGCTGCTCGTGGCGCTGCTCGCGCCGGTCGGTTCGCGGCTGCGTGTGCCCTCGATCGTGGCGGCGCGTGCCGCGCTCGGCTACAACGGCGCGCAGTTGGTGGCCGTCATTCTGTTTCTCACCAACTTCGTCTGGATCGCGTTGAACAACGTGATCGCCGCGTCGATCACCAGCCGGCTCGCCGGCGACACGGCGCATCAGGGGTGGTGGGCGGTGGGGCTCGGCGTGGTCGCGACATTGATCGTGATGGGCGGACCGCGCGCCGTCGGTCTGGCCGATCGTGTGGCGGTGCCGCTGCTCGGTGTGGCCGGCGTCATCTTCACCGCGGCGTGCCTGCGCGCGTCGTGGCCCGGCATCAGCGCCTCGGGTGCGACGGCGGGCGACGTGCTGCGCGGCTTCGACGTCGTGTTCGGCTACCAGACGTCGTGGTTGCTGATGTTCGGCGACTACTCGCGCTACTCGAAGTCGGGGCGTCAGGCCGGCGTCGCGGTGTTCGCCGGGCTCGGCCTCACCGCGCTGTGGTTCATTCCGCTCGGTCTTGTCGCGTCCACCATTGCGGGCTCGGCCGATCCGGGGGTGATGGTGGAGGCGCTCACGCTTGGCTGGTGGGGCAGTGTGCTCGTGGTGCTCGCCACGCTGACCACCAACTTCGTGAACATCTACATGTCGGCGCTGGCGCTGAAGAGCCTGGTGCCGGCGATACCGGACCGTGCGGCGATTGGCCTCATCGGCGGCATCGGCGCCGTTATCAGTATCCTCTCGACCGCGTGGCTCGACCAGATGGCCAACTTCACGCTGCTGCTGGCCGGCGTCTTCGTCCCGATCGGCGGCGTGCTGATCGCGCACTTCGTCGTCGGCCGCTACGAGACGCCGGTGGATTCGCTCTACTACGCAGCCGACGGTGCGCCGCCGCGCGCCGGCCTGTGGTCCGCTGCCGGGCTTGGCGCGTGGGCCGCTGGCGCCGCGGCGTTCTATGGCCTGCAGCGTATCGGTGGCGTGGCGCCAGGCCTGCTGGTGTCTGTCGGGGTCTACCTGCTGCTGCGCCGCCGTTCGACGCGCGAGGCGTGACAGCAACGACCGCGCGGGCACTGGCTGTCGGTCCGGCTGAAGCCGGACACTACGCGATGCGCCGGTGCGCCCGATCAGCGCGCGCTCGTAGTGTCCGGCTTCAGCCGGACCACTGTCGCGCTCAGGCCTGACCGGCCGCTGCGTCGAGCATCTGTCGCACCTTGCGTGTGAGCACCGTGACGGTGAACGGCTTGGGGAGGAAGTTCGCGCCATGCAACGTGAGCACTGTGCTCAGCGTGTCGTCCGTGTAGCCGGAAACGAACAGCACCTTCAGGCCAGGGCGTGCCGTCGAGAGTTTTTCCGCCAGGTCAGCCCCGCTCATACCGGGCATCACCACGTCGGTGATGACCAGGTCGACCGCGGGATAGTCGTGCAGTAGTTCGAGCGCGTCCTCGCCGTTGCGCGTCGTCACCACGCGGTAGCCGGCCGACTCCAGCATGCGCGCGGTCATGTCGCGCAGCGAGGGTTCGTCCTCGACCAGCAGGATCAGCTCCGAGCCTGGTGCGTGGTTCAGGTGCGGAGCCGAGGCCGTGTCTGGCGCGCCGAGCACCTCCGGGAAGTACACCGTGAAGCACGAGCCCTGCCCGGGCTCGCTCGTCACCTCGATGGTGCCGCCGCTCTGGTGCACCACGCCGTACACCGCCGCCAGGCCGAGGCCGGTACCCTTGCCAGGGCCCTTGGTCGTGAAGAAGGGCTCGAAGATGCGCTCAGCCACCTCCCGTGTCATGCCCGCGCCGGTGTCGGCCACGCGCAGCGCCACGAAGGGACCGGGCGTCACTTCGTGAAGCGCGGCGAACTCCGGCGTAACCGTCACCGCGGCCACGCCGATGGTGAGCGTGCCGCCGACCGGCATCGCGTCACGTGCGTTCACCGCCAGGGAGAGCATCACCTGTTCGAGCTGGTTGGGGTCGGCGAACACATGCAACTGCACATCCTCGGGGGCGTCGAGCACCAGCGTGATGTCTTTGCCGACAACGCGCCGCAGCATCGCGGTCGACTGGGTGACGTGCGCGCCGACGTTCACCACGGCCGGTAGCAGGATCTGCTTGCGGCTGAAGGCGAGCAGTTGCGTGGTGAGGCGTGCCGCCCGATCGCCCGCACTCTGGATCTCCTCGAACTCCGAGCGCAGGGGGTGGTCGATGGGCAGTTCGATCAACGCGAGTTCGCAGGTGCCGTTGATGATCGTCAGCAGGTTGTTGAAGTCGTGCGCTACGCCGCCTGCCAGCCGGCCGATTCCTTCCATCTTCTGCGCCTGCAGGAACCGCTGCTCGAGGCGCTTCTGCTCGGTGAGGTCGCGCTTCACGCCGACGAAGTGCGTGATGGCGCCGTCGGCGTTGCGCACCGGAGTAATCGTCTGCTCCTCGAGGTGAACCGATCCGTTCTTCTTCCGGTTCGTCATCTCGCCGGTCCAGACGTGGCCCTGCAGGATGGTGCTCCACAGCTGGCGGTAGAACGTCTCGTCCTGGACACCTGATTTCAGCAGGTCGCGCGGGTTCCTGCCGACCGCCTCCTCGAGGGTGTAGCCAGAGACCGCCGTGAACGCAGGGTTGACCCACTCGATCGTGCCGTTGCGGTCGGTGAGGACCACGCCGTCGGCCGACGAGTTCAGCGCGGCACCCTGCAACCGGAGCAGTTCCTCCGCGCGGTGCTGCTCGGTAACGTCCTGCAGCGTGCCCGAGGCGCGCACCGGCGTGCCCTGCTCGTCGAAGTAGGTCTTGCAGCGTCCGCGGACGAACGTTGTCGAGCCGTCCGGCCACAGGACACGGAACTCGACCTCGACGGTCATCCGCTTCGTGATCGACTGCTGGAACATCCTGTCGACCAGATGCCGGTCCTCGGGGTGTACCGCCGCGACGAACAGCTCGAACGTGATCGGCGTGCCGACGGGCATCGTGCCCATGACGGCGTAGGACTCGTCGGACCAGTGAGCCTGGCCCGTCGCGATGTCGAGCTCCCAGCCACCGATGTGCGCGATGCGCTGCGCCTCGGCAAGGACGGCCTGGCTGCGGCGCAGCTGCCGGTCCAGCCTGTCCTTGTTGAGTGCGATCTCGATCGTCGTGCGTAGGATCTGCGCATCGAACGGCTTGATGATGTAGCCGGACGGGTCGGCCTGCTTCGCTCGCTCAACCACGTCGTTGGTGGCGTACGCCGTGAGGAACACGCACGGGATCTGTAGTTCGTGCCGGATGGTCGTGGCCGCCTCGATGCCGTCCATCTCCCCAGCGAGATGGATGTCCATCAGCACCAGTTCGGGCCGCAGCTGTCTCGCGGTGTCCACCGCTTCTTCACCGTCGATGGCCATATCGACGGGGCCGTAGCCAAGGTCCATCAGCTGGCGCTGGATGTCTCTGGCGATAATGCCTTCGTCTTCGACGATCAGGATGCGCGTCATGTTGGAGGCCTATAGGTGCGGTGCGGACGGATGCTGAGGGACGAATGTCAGCGTGAACGAGGCACCCGGACCGGTCGTGCCGATCCGAAGCGTGGCGCGAAGCTGACGTGCCAGGTCCGACACCAGTTGCAGGCCGAGCGACGGCGCTCGCTCGAGCTCGAAGTGCGCCGGCAGGCCGATGCCCGTGTCGCGCACCGCCAGCCGCAGCGTCCCGCCCTCCAGGGAGGCCAGTTCCACTGCCACCGTGCCCGATGCCTGCTCCGGGAATGCGTGCTTGAGGCTGTTCGAGATCAGTTCGTTCACGAGCAGGCCGCACGGCACGGCGAGGTCGATCTCGACCCTGGTCGGGGCGAGCGTCAGCGACAGTTCGATGCGACGACCGGGCGGTGCCAGCGATCCGAAGATGCGATGCGCCAGGGCGTCGAGGTAGGCAGCCAGATCGACCTCGACGACGTTGCCAGAGCGATACAGCAGTTCGTGCAGCACCGCCATCGAGAGGATGCGGTTCTGCATGTCGCCCAGCACGGCCTTCACCTCGGTGGAGTCGCGCCGGCTCGCCTCGAGCCGGAGCAGGCTGCTCATGATCTGCAGGTTGTTCTTCACCCGGTGGTGCACTTCGAGCAGCAGGGCTTCCTTCTCCCGCAGTGATGCGCGCAGGGCGACCTCGGCCTTCCGCCGGTCGCCGGTGATGTCTTCGAAGGCGCCGACCAGGCACACCACTGCGCCGTGCTCGTCGGTGACAAGCACGGCTGAGACGACGAGGCGAAGCTGCGCGCCGCTGGTGGACCGGGCCAACATCTCGCCCGTCCACGTCCGGCGCTCGCGCAGGGCCGCCGTAACCTCCGTCACGTCGGCCGGATCGGCCCAGAACTCCGAGGCGTGGCGCCCGAGCACCTCGGCCGTGGTGTCGAAACCCCAGAGCCGCAGGAACGCGCGATTCACGTAGGTGACGCGTCCCTCGAGCGTCGTGATGGCCATCGCGGCCGGGGCCGCCTCGATGGCGAGGTCCTTGAGCCGGGTCCTCTCGGCCAGTTCGCGCGCCGTGCGCTGCAGTGCGCGTTCCGACTGCTGGCGCCTGCGGTCGATGTCGAACGTATCGAGCGCGACGCTGATGTCGGCGGCAAGGTCGGCCAGGAGGGCACGCCCGGTCTCGTCGAACAGCTCGCGCTCGCGCGCATACATCGTCAGCACACCGACCGCGCGCCCGGCACGAACCAGCGGCAGGCACCCCGACGCCGCCCAGCCGAACGGTTTCCCGTGGTCGTGCCACGGTGCGGTCGCCGCATCGGATGAGAAATCGTCCACCCAGTAGGGGCGGTTCTCGCGAATCGCCGTACCGGCTGGTCCCTGACCGAGCGGGTCGTCGGCGTGTATCGAGATGACGAGGCCGTCGAGGTATCCACGGCCGTCACCGTACGACGCGACCGTCTTCACCAGGCCCGCGTCCTCGTCGGCCACGCCGATCCAGGCCATGGCCACGCCGCCGTCCCGCACCACGATCTCGCACAACTTCGGGAGCAGCTCGTTCTCGCTGCTGCTGCGGAGAATGGCCTCGTTGCAGTGGGCGAACGCCGCGGTCAGGCGCAACAACCGCTCGGCGCGCAGCTCGGCGTGCTTGCGGTCGGTGATGTTCACGTGAATGCCAAGGACGCGCGCCGGCCGTTCGAAGGCGTCGCGCTCGACGACGGTGCCGGACGAGTGAATCCAGGCCCAGTCGCCGCTGTCGGTACGCTGGCGGAACTCCACCGGGTAGGTGTCGCGCCGGCCCGCCAGGTAGTCGGCCCATGCCGTCGTCACCCGCTCCACATCGTCGGGATGCGTGCGCTCGCCCAAGGGGGACGTCGATTCACGCAGGTCGAGCTCCCAGAACGCCTGGTGGGCGGCCTCCATCGCGAGGCTCAGGCGCACGTCCCGATCGTGAAGGGCATGCTCGGCTGCGTAGCTGGCCGTGATGTCGGTCCACGAACCGACAATCTCGATCGGACCCTCGGCGTCGCGACGGACGACGCGCGCGGTGTTCTGCACCAGGACGATCACGCCGTCCTTGCGCACGAACCGGTACTCGTGGACGACCGAGTCCTGCGTGCTCACGGTCGAGAACGCCGTGAGCGCCTGCTCGCGGTCGTCGGGGTGCACGTGCTCCAGCCACCAGTCGGGGACCAGCGCCTCGGCTTCGGTGAAGCCGAGCAGCCGTTCGACGTTGCCGCTGACCGTGACGGGCGCGATCTGGCCGTGGCGCCGTTCGAGCGCGTAGAGCATCGCCTGGCTGTTCGACTGCAACGCGTGCACGGCATCGAGCCGCGCGCGAAGCCTGGCGTCGTCATCGTCGGCGGATACGGCTGGCGGCGCGTCGGGCAGGTTGGCGGCGTCGCCGGCCAGGCGCCGCACGCGCCCCGTATCGTCGGTCGCGACGGCGACGGCGGTGAGTCGTAGCGTCCGCCATGCGCCGTTGTTCGCGCGCTGCCTGACCACGAGCTGCAGCGACCCGGTCTCGCCGGCGGCACACCGCTCAATGGCATGCCGCAGTTGATCCAGATTCGTGGGGTGGCACCGGTCGAACCAGTGGTCGAGCCCCTCGCGGACCGGAACGGACCCATGTCCGAGCAGGGCCGCGTAGTCCGCACCGAGTGCGGCACTGTGGGTGGAGAGATCGAGCTCGAACGAGCCGTAGGTCGTCATCGTGCGGGCCCTCCCGTGTGGGCGGCCAGGCGCGGCGTGAGGCGGTTCGACACCAGCGCGTTGACGAGGACCCCGCACCGCCTGCTCGAGATCGGCCGCGCTCGGTTCCAGAGAGAGGCGCAGCGCGACGCGGCCCGACGCGGGTGCCATCGAGCGGACGATCTGGTTGACCAGCCGGTGGACGTAGGTCGCGAGGTCGACGTGGCCGAGATTATCGGCCCGCTGGAGCGTCTCGTGCAACAGCGCCATCGAGACGATGCGGCCCTGCCTCTCGGTGAGCACCGCCAGCACCCCCACGTCGTTCGTGCGACCGAGTTGCAGACCGGTTCGCCGGACTCGCCGGCCACCATATCCGCCGAGGCGAGCCGGTCGAGTGTCCGCCCGTCCTGCGTGACCGCCCGCATCTCGTCGCGGTAGGAGTCCAGTTGGGAGGTCAGGGGTTCTACAAGTTGAGCGGCCTGCGGGTCAACTCCGTCATACCGTCCCAGGAGCGATGCTCAGACGTGCGTAGCTGCCGGCCTTCAGGCCGGCCCGGTTCAGCGAACCTGAAGGTTCGCGGCTACGCGGAGAGCGCTCCTGGAGCGCGTCGATGAAGACAGCAGTAAGAGCGGCCGAGAGCACACCGGCGATGCGGGAGCCGGTGACGGTCGTCGTGACGCGACACGTGCGCCCTGGGCATGAAGCTGATTACGAGCAGTGGCTGCGACGCATCAACCACGAGGCCACCGCGTTTGCCGGCTATCTGGGTACCGAGGTGCATCCACCGGCGCCCGAGGCGCCGGTGCGGGAGTACACCAATGTATTCCGTTTCGACTCGGTCCCGCACCTGAAGGCGTTCGAGCACTCGGAGGTGCGCCAGCGCTACCTCTCGGAAGTCGTCAACTACGTGGAGGCCGACTCCACCTGGCACGAGACGGCCGGCTGCTCGGCGTCTACCTCGACTTCCTGCCGCTGGCCCTCCGCACGCTGGTGATCCTGCCGCTGGAGGTGTTACTGATGACCTACGTGCTGATGCCGCGCGTCACCCGAGCCCTCGCGCCCTGGATCTATCCGAGAACGGTACCGACGCACACCTAGCGATTTCGGGCTAGAATCCCGGCCTCATGATCACATTCAGCGCGTTCCGCCGGTTCACCTACGCCACGCTGCTTGCCGCGGCGCCGATTGTGGCCCTGTCGGCCCAGAGTCCGACCGGGGCGATCACCCGTACGGCCGACGGCAAACCGAACCTCACCGGGATCTGGCAGGCGATGAATACCGCCAACTGGGACCTGCAGGCGCACGACGCGAAGATAGGCCCGGTCGTCTCGCTGGCCGCGTCGTTCGCTGTGCAACCAGGCCCAGGCGTGGTCGAGGGGAACGAGGTCCCCTACCTGCCGGACGCGCTGAAGAAGAAGCAGGCGAATGCCGCCAACTGGATGGCGCTCGACCCCGAGGTGAAATGCTACATGCCGGGGATTCCGCGGGCCACCTACCAGCCGTTCCCCTTCCAGATCGTCCAGTCGCCGAACACCGTCGTGATGTCCTACGAATTCAGCAGCACCAGCCGCATTGTCCGCATGGGCACGAAGGCAGAGAGCCCGGCGCCGGCGTGGATGGGATGGAACGTCGGCAAGTGGGACGGCGACACGCTGGTGATTGACGTCACCGACCAGATGGAAGAGACCTGGTTCGACCGGGCCGGCAACTTCCACAGCGACGCGCTGCACGTGGTGGAGCGCATCACGCCGATCGACGGCAACACGCTGAAGTACGAAGCCACCATCGAAGACCCGAAGGTCTTCAGCCGCCCCTGGACGATCAGCATGCCGCTCTACCGGCGTCGCGAAGCGAATGCACAGTTGATGGAATACAAGTGCGTGCCGTTCGCGGAAGAGCTGATGTACGGACACCTGCGGAAGAAGCCGACGCGGTAGTCGTTGGTCGTTGGTCGTTGGTCGTTGGTCG
>Ga0114970_10003154_pt1 | contig 12188 bp, 14 predicted proteins | sample M_140205_XF_Meta_FD_87030 | JGI IMG/M metagenome (GOLD analysis project Ga0114970, IMG submission 87030) | Freshwater microbial communities from Lake Montjoie, Canada to study carbon cycling - M_140205_XF_MetaG | ecosystem: Environmental > Aquatic > Freshwater > Lake | place: Lake Montjoie... | reverse complement strand
CAGCCGCAGCCTGCTGATGTTGGTCCGCCTCAAGCCGTCCGACCCGCTGGTTGATCGCAAAAAGCTCTGCATCAGGAACGGTGGGCTTGGGCGCGTCAAGCGCAAGCTCATCGGCCGGCGCCGTCGCCGCATCGGCTGATCCCGAAGCGGAAGGCACGGCCGCCCGGGTCGCGGTCGCAGCGGGGCTCGGCGTTGCAGCGTTCTGTCTAAAGACCTGTGGCCCATAGAGGCCGATAAAGACACCCAGTCCGATACAGACCAGACCGAAGACCATCGACACCCAAAAGCCCAGACCCAGCAGCGACCGGCGCCGCGTGAAGGGCGAGGATTCAAAGTTTGGGGCCGTGCTGTGATCGGGTTCCATAATCAAAGGCCTGCAGTTTCAATTGCCGCCGGATGCGGCCTCACGGTGTTTGATGTCTAATCTAACAGACTAAGGATTGAAGCTTCGTTCGCAATCGGTGCAACAGCCCTTTGACGGAACTTTATGGCATTTAGTGGCATAAGTGCGGCCTCAGAGAGACCAAAAAGACACATATTTTGCGCTTCGTGCGGCAAAATCACCGCCGCCGCCCGTCGCGCGGCCATCGCGGAGTGAATAAGAATCGCTTCGACAGCCTCTGGAACGTCCTTTCTTGGCGCATCAATGGTCTCATAGAGGGTCACGCGGCGTGCCGGGCAACCACCATGCGCAAGCAGGCCCGTCAGGTCTCCAGCCGGTTGCCGCGCGCTGAAATGGACCAGATCGCCATCCCAAGAGCGGTGCATTGAGAGGATCAGGGCCGCCAAATCCGGTACGGCCCCGCCCGCGGATCGAACCTGTGTAAAACCTGCCCGTTGGGCCGCCTCTGCCGTGGCATCGCCAACGGCAAAGACCGGCAGATCAGCTAAGGCCGGAACGAGGCCTTGGAATATGGCCGTATCGATTGCGGTCTGGCTCGTAAAGGCCAAGGCCCCAGCGCACGCCCACTCTTCCTGAGCCACCGGCACGCTACGTGTCTCAATGAGGGGCTGGACCACCGGTTGATGGCCCATCTGGACCAGCCGCTCGGCGGTGGCGGCGGCTTGAGGCTGAGCGCGGGTGACCCAGACGCGCACCCTTTGGCCTAGTGTTCCGGCAGCAGCAGGCGATCCCCGCCTGCCGCTTGGATCAAGACCCCCATGCCATGGCCAAAATCGCGCACGGCCTTCAGTCTTAGGGCATCGGTGCCAAGGCTTGCCAGATCGAGCGTGCCCTCTTGACGGAAGCGTTCTTCGCCCATCGGGGTCAGGGCCTCAACGGTCAGGGTCATCAGGCTGCCGACGGTTCGCGCATGGGCCCCGATGGCGGTGCGGCAAGACCCCTCGAGGGCCTCAAGGGCGCCGCGTTCGGCCGCTACAGCCAAGGCTGTTGGCAGATGGTGCAGAGCCTGAACCCAGGCCGCATCGGCATCCTCGATCCGGGTCTCGATGGCCAGCGCCCCTTGACCCGGCGCAGGCGGCGCTGCCACCGGATCGAGCAAAGAGCGCGGCAGATGGCCGAGGCCGAGCCGGTTTAACCCCGATAGGGCGAGCAAGATGGCATCAGCCTCGCCGCGCTCCAGCTTGGCGATCCGGGTATCGACATTGCCACGCGTCATGACGATCTCAAGATCGGGCCGCACGCTCAGACATTGGGCTTGGCGACGAAGGCTGGCCGTCCCCAGCCGAGCGCCTTGGGGCAGGTCTTCCAGCCGGTCATAGTGCAGCGACAGGAACGCATCGCGCGGATCTTCGCGCTCGGGCACGGCCGCGATAATTAGGCCTGCGGGCAACTCTGCGGGGACATCCTTGAGCGAATGGACGGCGCAATCAATGCGGCCATCGAGCAAGGCCTCTTCGATCTCTTTGGTAAAGAGGGCCTTGCCGCCCACCTCTAGCAGTCGGCGGTCCTGAATAAGATCGCCCGATGTGGTGATCTCAACCAAGGGCGCGATCCGGTCGGCGTCCTCAGGCGCACCGCCAAGGGCTGCGACAATACGGGCCTGCATCATGCGGCTCTGGGTCAGGGCCAGCTTTGAGGCGCGGGTGCCAATTCGGACAGAAGGTTGCTTAAGCACGGGCGGAAGGCTACCTCGGAGGGACAATATATGCCTGCTACAGGAGAGGCGGCTAGACCGCAACCTATGAGCCCGTCCGCCGCAGCCCACTCGACCGCCACTGTAACCGTGCTGGGAATAGAAACCAGCTGCGACGAAACCGCCGCGTCGGTGGTTCGTCTGGGCCTCGAAGGCTCGGCGGTCCTGTCCAGCATCATCGATAGCCAGATCGCCAAACACGCGCCCTTTGGCGGTGTGGTGCCTGAAATTGCCGCCAGAGCCCATGTCGAGGCAATTGACCATGTCATCCGCGCGGCGATGGATGAGGCTGGCCTTGGCTATGAGGACCTCGATGGTGTGGCGGCCACCGCTGGGCCAGGACTGGTCGGCGGGGTGATGGTCGGCCTGTCCGCCGGAAAGGCCATCGCCTTGGCCCGCGGCCTACCCTTGATGGCGGTCAACCACCTCGAGGGCCATGCGGTGTCGGCACGGCTTGAGGCCGATGTCGCCTATCCCTTCTTGCTTTTGCTGACTTCGGGTGGCCATTGCCAGCTTTTAGATGTGGCCGGGATTGGCCAGTGTAAGCGACTGGGCACCACCATTGACGATGCCGCCGGTGAGGCCTTTGACAAGATCGCTAAGACCATGGGCCTGCCCTATCCCGGTGGTCCGGCGCTCGAAAGGCTGGCCGAGGGCGGGGACCCCAATCGCTATCCCCTGCCCAGAGCCCTTTTGGGTCGGCAAGATTGCGACTTTTCCTTTTCGGGCCTCAAGACCGCTGCCGCGCGTGTTGCGGTGACCTTAACCACTGAGGATGAGCGCCGCGATCTCGCCGCCGGAGTTCAGGCCGCGATTGCGCGCCAACTGACCGAGCGGACCGAGCGGGCTATGGCGCTGCATGGTTTGGATCGTGATCCAGAAGATCGCCGGTTCGTGGTTGCTGGCGGCGTTGCCGCCAATGGGACGGTGCGGGCAGCCCTTCTGGCCGCTTGCGAGAAACAGGGCTACAGCTTTGCTGCCCCGCCGCTGCGCTACTGCACCGACAATGCGGCCATGATCGCCTTGGCCGGAGCCGAAAGACTGTTGCTTGGCCTGACGGACCCCTTGGATGTGGCGGCGAGACCAAGATGGCCCCTTGATGAGGCCATGGCGGCGTCCAATCCCGTCCACAAACCCAGTCGCAAGGGGGCCAAGGCATGACCACCGCGACAAGGAGCTTTTCCCATGTCGGCATTTTGGGTGCGGGCGCTTGGGGCACGGCCTTGGCTCAGGTCTGCGCTGGATCAGACCGCCCCGTCACCCTTTGGGCGCGCGAGCCTGAGGTGGCGGCCGAGATCAATGGCGACCACGAAAACCAGCTCTTTCTGCCCGGCGTGACGCTGGCCTCCAGCATCACGGCCCGGTCGGATTTGGCAGGGCTCGCGACTTGCGACCTGATCCTCGCCGTCCCACCCGCCCAACATATGCGCGCAACGCTCAGCGCCCTTGCCCCCCATATCCAGCCCGCGACCCCCATCATCCTCTGCGCCAAGGGTATCGAGCAGGGCTCACTCAAGCTGATGACCGAGGTGGCCGAAGAGACCTTGCCGAACCAACCGATCGCCGTCCTATCGGGCCCCAGCTTTGCCGGAGAGGTGGCAAGAGGCCTACCGACCGCCATCACCCTTGCCTGCGCCGACGAGGCCCTTGGCCGGGCGCTCGCGGCCCATCTGGGGACCCGCACCTTTCGGCCCTATCTGGCCACCGATCTGATCGGGGCCGAAGCGGGCGGGGCCATGAAGAATATTCTGGCCATTGCCTGCGGCGTGGTTGAGGGCCGCGCCTTGGGCCGCAGCGCCCATGCGGCTATTGTCACCCGAGGCTTTGCCGAAATGACCCGGCTCGCGGTCGCGCTAGGCGCCGAGGCTGAAACCTTAGCGGGGCTCTGCGGACTGGGCGATCTGGTCCTGACCTGTTCGAGCCATCAGTCGCGCAATATGAGCGTCGGCCTAGCCCTTGGCCGCGGCGAGAGCTTGGAGCAGGCCCTGTCTGGCAAGCTCAGTGTTGCCGAAGGGGTCGCTTCCGCCCCCGCTGTGCGCGCCCTCGCTGCCAAACTCGGCGTCGAAACCCCCATCTGTGAGGCCGTCGCGGCCGTCTTGGCCGGAGAGATCGATCTGGACGGGGCCATCGACAGGCTTCTATCCAGACCCATTCGCCCCGAACACGACGCTTAAGATTCACTCCAAGGAAAACATCAATATGGCCCTCTATGTTCTAATCTGCCACGACCGCGCCGACAGCCTTGCCCTGCGCATGGCCACCCGCGAAGCCCATCTGGCCTATGTGCGTGATCACCCCCTGCCCCTCAAGGTGGCCGGACCCATCCTGTCCGATAGCGGCGAGATGGCGGGTTCCATTCTCGTCTTCGACGCTGACAGCCGTGATCAGGTCCAAGCCTTTGCCGATCACGACCCCTATGCCATTGCGGGCCTGTTTGAGCGCAGCGAGATCATGGGTTGGAAAGTCACCTTGGGAGCCCTGGGCTAGGCTCCTAACCATGACCCGGCTTGTCTCGCACGATCCTGCGTTCAATCCCGCCAGACCCCCATCTGGCACAGTGCTCTGCGCCCTCAGTGATGTGGCGGAGCCGGGTGCCAAAGGGTTTGTCTTTCGCCAAGACGAAGCGCTGTTCTCGGGCTTCATCCTGCGGCGCGGCGGCCAGACCCTCGGCTATGTGGACAGTTGCCCCCATGCCGGATGGCCCCTATCGGGGGGTCCGGACCGCTATCTGACCCGCGACGGCAACCACGTCCTATGTGCGGGGCATGGGGCCCTGTTCACCCCAGAGACCGGGCTTTGCACCTCTGGTCCCTGCGCCGGAAGGTCTTTGAGCCCCTGGCCGGTTGTGGTCGAGGGCGGCATCGTCGTCGTCAAATAGGCTTCAGACGAGGAAGGGCTCAGCCGAGAAGCTGGCCACCTCGGTGATCAGGGCCGCTGCCGCAGCCTTGACCAGTTCGCCGCCCTTTTCCGGCGTCGCCAGTGCCGGGTCGGACCCCATACGGCCATCGGGGTGACGGGCGCGAAAATCCAGACCCTCGCGGATCGGGCCGGACGGGGCAATGGATGGGCTATAGCTTGCGGACTTGATGGCGTGGGGATAGGCCCACTGGGTAACCGCGATTTCTGACGGGGTGGCATGGCTGCCATGGCCAACCGGAAACTGGGTCTGGGCCAGACGGGTGATGCCGCTGAGGTCCCACCAGTTGCGCAGCTTCAAGGCATAGCCACGCGGCTGCCGCGCAAAGGAGGCCTCGGCATAGAGTTCTGAAAAGGCCGCCTCGATGGTCGCGACATTGCCGCCATGACCATTGAAGAAATAGATCTTCTCGAACCCGTGCGCCGCCAGGGACCTTGTCCAATCGCCAATGGCCGCAATGAAGGTCGAGGGCCGCAAGGAAATGGTCCCGGGAAAGCCCAGATGGTGCTGCGCCATACCGATATTGAAGGTCGGCCCGACCAGAATATCGGCATCTTTCTGCGCCTCATGGGCAATGATCTCCGGGCACATCCAGTCGGTGCCCAGAAGGCCCGTCGGCCCATGTTGCTCATTGGAGCCAATGGGAATGATCACCGTCTTGGAGCGGGTCAAAAAGGCCTCAATTTCGGGCCAAGTCGATTGGGCGAGTAGCATGTGAAATCTCCGTTCTGTCTGTCATAGACCTCTGCAGCGGCGACGTCACCTGATCCGCGACGCCAAGCCGCCCTTGCCACCAGCGCCTTGGTCAGCATACTCCTTCGCAACCCAAAAAAGCCGGAGGCCCGCACCATGTCCCATGCCAATGACCTGTTCCCCGTTCCCGAGGCTTGGGCCAAGAAGGCGCACATGGATGCGGCAGGCTATGAGGCCGCTTTGGCCCATGAGGCCAGCGACACAGACGGGTTCTGGCGCAAGGTGGCCAGCCGTCTGGACTGGATCAAGCCCTTCACCATCGTCAAGGATGTGTCGTTCCGCGCTGAGGATTTCCGCATCCGCTGGTTCGCCGATGGGGTTCTGAATGCCTCGGTCAATTGCCTCGACCGGCACCTAGCCGACAAGGGCGAGGCCGTAGCCATCATCTGGGAGGGGGACGATCCCTCACAGAGTCGCAAGATCACCTACCGCGAGGCCTATGAAGAGACCTGCCGCATGGCCAATGTCCTCAAGGACCGGGGGGTCAAGAAGGGCGACCGTGTCACCATCTATATGCCCATGATCCCTGAAGCGGCCTATGCCATGCTGGCCTGCGCCCGGATTGGCGCGGTCCATTCAGTGGTGTTTGGCGGCTTCTCGCCCGATTCGATCGCGGGCCGGGTTCAGGACTGCGACAGCCATGTGATCATCACGGCCGATGAGGGCCTGCGCGGCGGCCGCAAGGTGCCCCTCAAGGCCAATGTCGATGAGGCCCTGAGATCCTGCCCAGACGTCACCACCGTTCTGGTCATTACCCGCACGGGCGCGGGCGTGACCATGGTCGAGGGCCGCGATGTCTCCTACAGCGCCGCGCGGCTAACCGTGCCTGCCGAGTGCGCGCCAGAGCCGATGGGCGCGGAAGATCCGATGTTTATCCTCTATACCTCCGGCTCGACCGGAAAGCCCAAGGGCGTGCTGCACACCACCGGCGGCTATATGACTTGGGCCAGCTATACCCACGAGCTGATCTTCGACTACCGCCCCAGCGAGGTCTTCTGGTGCACCGCTGATGTCGGCTGGGTCACGGGCCACAGCTATATCGTCTATGGACCCCTAGCCAATGGGGCCACGACCCTGATCTTTGAAGGCGTGCCCAACTATCCGGACGCCTCGCGCTTCTGGCAGGTGATCGACAAACATCAGGTCGAGATCTTCTATACGGCCCCCACCGCCATCCGCGCCCTGATGCGTGAAGGTGATGAGCCGGTCACCCGCACCTCGCGCAAGTCCTTGCGGCTCTTGGGTTCGGTCGGTGAGCCGATCAATCCGGAAGCTTGGCTCTGGTATAACCGCGTCGTTGGCGAGGGCCGCTGCCCCATCGTCGACACCTGGTGGCAGACCGAGACCGGCGCTGCCCTGATCTCGCCCCTGCCCGGTGCCACGGCCACCAAGCCCGGCTCGGCGACCAAGCCCCTTCCCGGCGTCAAGCCGCAACTGGTCGATGCCGAAGGGGTGGTTCTGGAGGGGGCAATCGAGGGCAATCTTTGCCTGATCGACAGCTGGCCCGGACAGATGCGCACGGTCTATGGCGACCATGAGCGCTTCATCACCACCTATTTCACCACCTATCCCGGCAAATATTTCACCGGAGACGGCTGCCGCCGCGATGAGGATGGCTATTACTGGATCACGGGCCGCGTCGATGACGTGATCAATGTGTCGGGTCACCGGCTCGGGACTGCCGAAATCGAGAGCGCCTTGGTCGGCCATAGCGGTGTGACCGAAGCGGCAGTGGTGGGCTATCCGCACGACATTAAGGGCCAAGGCATCTATGCCTATGTCACCCTCGATCATACCCATGAGCCCAGCGAAGCCCTGCGCAAGGAACTGATCCTGTGGGTGCGTCAGGAGATCGGCCCCTTCGCGGCCCCGGACATCATCCAGTGGGCCCCGGGCCTGCCCAAGACCCGCTCAGGCAAGATCATGCGCCGCATCCTGCGCAAGATTGCCGAAAATGAGCTGGGCTCGCTGGGGGATACCTCAACCCTTGCTGATCCGTCGGTCGTTGAGGATCTGGTCGCCAACCGGGCGGTCAAATAGGGCGGTGGGCTAGCCGCGAAGGCAGGCGACGCGGACCACACGCAGGTCTCGCCTGAGGCCGTCTGCCACGCGGCCATAGTTTTCAACGGTAATCGGTTCGCCGATTGCGCCGTCTAATGCGCCCTCATTGCCTGCGACGGGTCCCGCCAAGCGAAGGGCGGCGGCAAGGGAGGCCGGCGTGGTGCTGTAGATCTTGCCCCGGCGCGGGGTCTCGCTCAGGGTCACGCCGACCACTTGGCCCGCTGCATCAAGCGTCGGAGCGCCAGACAGACCGGCCAAAGAGCCGCTTAACCCTTCGGTTCGTCCGACCTCCGCCCAACTGAGCACCTCTTGGTCGCGCCCGGCCCGGCCTCGGCCCCGCAGGGTCTGTTGGCCCAGATAGCGGCTGGCCACCTCTCCAGCAGATCCGCGCGGGAAACCAGGATGAAAGGCCAAGATTCCAGCTTCGGCAGGCGGTTGGGTCGCCATAGGCAAGGGGGGTGATCCGCCTTGGGTCAGGAGAACGGCAATATCATTGTGGGGGTCTAGCCGGACCTCAGCCACGACACCGCGTCCCGCCGCCACAATTACAGCCACCTGCCGACAGTCCTGCACCACATGGCGCGCCGTAAGCCAAACGCCGCTTTGAGCGATGGAAAAGGCGGTGCCGGTCTGTGACGGCGACAGGGACTTGGGCACGCGGACCTCACCCTCGCCAGCCTCTGTTTCCGAGAGGGTTCCGGTGGCCAGCGCCGCCTCCTCCGCACTGATCGGCGGCGGCGGCGGGGCGTCAGCATTTTCTTGGCGACCTCGCGCGGCACCAAGCACAGCCACGACCACTGCCGAATAGACCAGCCAATCGGGCAGGCGCGGAAAGGGCATGGCCTAGGCCCTCACGCGGCCACCGCAGCAGCCACGAGCATGGCCGAGGCGAGCTTGGCAGAGACCAGAAGGGCCGCGGCGGAAACCTCGCCATCAGAAACCCGCTGGGGAAGACCGGCAAACAACATGTCTATTAGTCGAAAGACCAACAGTTGAACCGCCACGGTCATGATGCCCCACAACAAGACCTCCAAAGCCGAGGCCGAGGCCGTCAAGGACAGGGCCAAGGGCAGGGCCAAGGCCACCAAGACGCCGCCAAAGGAAATGGCCGCCGCGGCATTACCGTCGCGGATCTGGGTGATTTCCTTGTGGGGCGTCAGAAAAGCGTAGAGCACTGCCCCGGCCGCCAAGAGGGCTAGGCTGATCGCGCCATGGGCGAGGGCGATTAAGATCGCGTTGGTAAAGGCCTGAATTTCTGGAGACATTGCGTTTTGCTCTGTTGCCGGATGCCAATCTAGTCCGCCAAGGGCTTGGCTTGGCTGGCCTGACGCAAGGTGCTGGCGCGCACCTTTTCGCTCTCAGACTTAAGCTGGCCACAGGCGGCTAAGATATCGCGGCCACGCGGGGTGCGGATCGGAGAGGCATAGCCCGCCTTATTGATCACCGCCGCGAACTTCTCGATGGTCGCCCAGTCGGAACATTCGTAGGGCGAGCCCGGCCAAGGGTTGAACGGGATCAGGTTGATCTTGGCGGGCAGGCCTCGCACCAGCTGGATCAGGGCGCGGGCGTCGGCCAGACTGTCATTGATCCCCTTGAGCATGACATATTCGAACGTCACGCGGCGCGCATTGGACAGGCCCGGATAGGCGCGAATACCGGCCAAAAGCTCAGCAATCGGATATTTGCGGTTCAGGGGCACAAGCTGATCGCGCAGCTCATCATTGGTCGCGTGCAAAGATATGGCCAGCATGGCCCCGGTGCGGGTGCCCAAGGGCTCAAGCTGCGGGACCACGCCGCTGGTCGAGACCGTGATCCGGCGACGCGACAGGGCGATGCCCTCGCCGTCAGAGACCACATCCATGGACTGGGCCACGGCATCCAAATTATAGAGCGGCTCACCCATGCCCATAAAGACGATATTGGATAGCTGGCGGCCCTCGGCGGGGGATGGCCATTCGCCCAGATCATCGCGCGCCACCTGCACTTGGGCGACAATCTCGGCTGCCGTGAGGTTGCGCACCAAGGGCTGGGTGCCCGTGTGACAGAAGGTACAGTTCAGGGTACAGCCGACCTGGCTGGACACGCAAAGGGCACCAGCCCGGCCCACGCCCGGAATAAAGACCGCCTCGGCCTCAACGCCCGGCGCAAATTTAAGTAGCCACTTGCGGGTGCCGTCGCGACTCACCTGCCGCTCGGTGACTTCGGGACGCGCCACCACAAAACGGTCGGCCAAGACGGCACGGACATCCTTACCGACATCGGTCATGCGATCAAAATCAGTGACGCCAAAATGGTTGATCCAGCGCCAGATCTGCGCCGTGCGCATCTTGGCCTTATCGGGCGCGCAGGCCTCCCCAGCGATCAGGGCCGCCTTGATCCCCTCACGCGTCAGACCCGCAAGGTTGATCGGACCCGTAGGAGCCAAAGGCACCGCAGCCGAGGCCGACGCGCGCGAAAGATCTAGCGTAACGCCCAAGAGGCCATGTCCTGCAAGGTTGGGGTAAAAACAGAGAGGGCTTCATAACAGATAAGCCCGAACTTCCAAAATCCGAGGTCTTTGGTCGCAGGTGGCGTCTTTACGGCCCATTTTTGAATGCGCGCGATTGTGCACCCGCCAAGCCGGTGGTTAAACGGCTCCAGCCCAATGTCACAAGGGCCTAGATGGATCTGTTCCTTGCCGGCTAACGAGACGCCCCTGTCTGAAGACCGCACCCATTTCGCCGATCTGATGGACCGGGTGGGCGCTGAGCAAGACCGCGCCGCCTTTGCCGGGCTCTTTTCTCACTATGGCCCAAGGGTGAAGGGCTATTTGATCCGGCTCGGGCTTGGTCAGGCTCAGGCCGAAGATCTGGCCCAAGAGGTGATGGTCACGGTCTGGCGCAAGGCGGCCCTGTTTGATCGTCGCCAAGCCTCGGTCGCCACCTGGATCTTTCGCATTGCCCGCAATCGCCGCATTGACCTGTTTCGGCAAGACCAGCGCGCCGTGCTGGACGCCGATGACCCCGCGCATCTGCCGTCAGCGGAGGCGGCGCCCGACGCCCATCTGGACGCCGTGGAGCAGGAAAATCAAATGCGGTTGGCCATGGCCGATCTGCCCGCCGAGCAGATGGATCTGATCCGTAAGGCCTTCTATGAGGGTCTCACCCATCGCCAGATCGCCGATGCGACGGGCATCCCCCTTGGCACGGTAAAGTCTCGCCTCAGACTGGCCTTCAATCGTCTTCGATCTCGGCTAGAGGGTGAGGAATGAGAGAAAATCGTCACCGGACCTTGAAGAACCCGACGTCACGTTCATATGGTCCTGTGACCCGTTCGGTGATCATCGGTCCCAACCCACAGACACTAGGCTTTCTTTCGTGACCCCAACCCTGACCCCCCTCGCCGAAATGGCCAAGGCCCAACCGGGCTTAAGGCTGTTGCTCGACACGGCGGCCTTCATGCGGGACGAGGCGGTCTTTGGCGAAAGTGACCTGTCCACTGTTCATGCGGATACTATCGGCGGCGCTCTGCTTGAGCAGGAAATGGCCGTTGAGCTGACCGCCGACGCTTTGGGCCGGACTATGGCCCAGATCGATGGGCTGGATCAGGCGGACCATCGCGCCGCCCTTGCGGCAAAGGCCGCCGGTCAAGGCCTCTCTGAGATTTTGAACCTGCCCGCCCCGGTGCGCGACGCGGCCTTGAACGCGCTGGAACATAGTGGTTGGAAATTTGGAGGGCGCGGCCTTAAGCGCCTCGCCCTTGCCGACCCGACCGCTGACGGCGTCCATGTAGAGCTTTTGCGGATCGTGCCCGGTTCTGGCAGCCCGCGCCACGACCATGAGGGCGACGAGGTGACTTTGGTCCTGTGCGGCGCCTATCATGATGGCTATCAGCGCTATGGGGCCGGAGACATTGCCATCGCCCACAAGGGTTTTGTGCACCAGCCGGTCGCCGAACCTGGTCAGGTCTGTTTTGCTCTCGCAGTCAATGTCGGTGATCTGCGCTTTTCAGGTGCCGTCGGTCTGGTCCAGCGCGCTCTGCGTCTGCATTAGTCAAAAATTATCCCATCAAAGCCTTTCTCGATCCCAAGCCCCCCTTTGGGCGCTTGCGCTTGTCGGTGGTTGCGCTAGCGTCGCGGCAACATCGAACAGACGTTTAAACGGGAGGTAACAACGATGAAGGCTGTGCTGAGCAAGAGTGTCGGCGGTCCAGAAACTCTGGTACTGGAAGAGGTCGCAGATCCGGTCGCAAAGGCCGGTCAGGTTCTTTTGGCGGTCAAGGCCTGCGGCGTGAACTATCCCGACGTGCTGATCATCGAAGACAAGTACCAGTTCAAGCCCGCCCGCCCCTTCTCGCCCGGCGGTGAAGTGTCCGGCGTGGTT
>Ga0114970_10003153_pt1 | contig 12192 bp, 12 predicted proteins | sample M_140205_XF_Meta_FD_87030 | JGI IMG/M metagenome (GOLD analysis project Ga0114970, IMG submission 87030) | Freshwater microbial communities from Lake Montjoie, Canada to study carbon cycling - M_140205_XF_MetaG | ecosystem: Environmental > Aquatic > Freshwater > Lake | place: Lake Montjoie... | reverse complement strand
GGGAGATTTTCCAACACCAAGCAACTGCGCAACGCCTTCGGCTTCTTGTTCGGTGTTGCTGGCTTTACCAGTGGTGGAAAGCGCAGATGCAGGCACGCCAAAGTCGCGGGCGCGGGCGATCAATACATCGCCTATCAGTGGCAAATTTGGTCGCGATGCAACCCATCCGCCAGGAAATATCAACAGCGGTGCCTTGCCGGCTTTATACAAATCAAAGCTGCCCAGAAAGCGGTCAAAGTCGTCAAATTCAAATGATGTTGTATCACCAGGCACATCGCGAATACCAAAGCTCAGCACCACAATTGCGTCAGCGTTTGGAGCCTCGCTTGTCACTTGCCGTACGCGCCAGCCTTCAACAGCGCGCATAAGCACGTTGCTGGTCACCGGCGTACTTGCCGCCAACAGCAACATAAGCGCAACAACAATTGGCCAACGCTGGCGTGTGCGTAGCGCAAGAACAAGCAAAGCAAGCACCACGCATGTTGGCATTAAAAACAGGGGAAGTATTTCGCGAAGCATGTGTCAGCCACCGCGGCCAGACTCAGCGCGAGTTGCATCCACAGACTCAAGCGCACTGCGAACTTCACCAGCGTGTCTGTGCATGGTGACTTCATCAATGGTGTGATGCACCACAAGCGCAATGCTTGTCTCGCCTAGCGCATGCGCAACCGGAAGCGCGTTGGTGGGCGCAAGTCCATGTTGCGCAAAGATGGGCTCGCGATAAATCTCCGAGCATGAACCGATATTTGCTTGAAGCCCCGCGCGTACCAAAGCCGCAAGCAACTTTGATCTATCAGCGGCAGCATGCGCGTATGCCATGCAGCGATAGTGCGCATGGCCAGCAGGCGTAGAAGGCACACGCACACCACGAAGACCGCGCAGTGTCTCTTGCATAATCGCGGAATTGCGCGCGCGGCGATCAACCCAATCATCCAGTTTGCGCAACTGACACAAGCCAATCGCGGCCTGCATTTCCGTCATGCGAAGATTGGTGCCTTCATGTTCAATCAGCCAGCGAAATCCTGGCTCAGCAACTTTGGCGTGCGTCAAGTCATAGTCCTTGCCGTGCTGCGAATACTGCCATGCTTTTTTCCATAGGCGTAAATCTGGCGTGCACAACATTCCGCCCTCGCCACCGGTTGTCATGATCTTGTCTTGGCAGAAACTCCAACTCGAGAACACGCCCCACGTTCCCACGGACCTTCCGTCGATATGCGCGCCGTGCGCCTGCGCGCAATCTTCAATAACGTGAATGCCATGTTGCGCGGCCCACGCGCTTATGGCGGGCATGTCACAGGGCCAACCAGTAATGTGCACGGGTATGCACGCCTTGGTGCGCGATGTGCGAACGGCTTCCATGCTGGCAACGGTCATGTTGCCGCTGTTGGCATCAACATCGGCGAAGACGGGCTTGGCGCCCGCAAGCACCGCGCACATGGCGCTTGCAACATAACTGCGAGGGCTCACAATCACTTCATCGCCCGCGCCAATGTTCAGCACTCGAAGCGCGGTATCTAAAGTGAGAGATCCATTTGCCATTGCAAGCGAGTGCATCCCGCCGTGATAATCGCTCCACGCGCGCTCAAATAATTTGCATTGATCGCCCGTCCAGTAGTTCACTCGACCGGAGCGCAAGACCGCGTCAACGGCGGTAATTTCATCTGCTTCAAAGATGGGCCAGGGGGGGAGTGCGGTTGGTTGTGGATGATTTACCAAGGTTCAATCTCCCGGAGTTGTTTGGCAGGATTGCCGACAACAAGTGTATTGGCTGGAACGTCTTTTAAAACGACGGAACCCATACCAATCATACAACCTGCGCCCAGAGTTACGCCCTCTCTAATACATGCACCAGTACCAATCTCAACGCCATCGTGAATTTGTACATTCCCAGAAATAGCGCAAAGGGGGGCAATCGTTACAAAGTCACCAATGTGAACGTCATGTCCAATTGTGCAATTTAGATTGATGATGACGTGTTTGCCGATCGTTGTCGAAATGGTTGTGCGAACTCCCGCAACAAGCATGCTGCCTTCCCCAATCGTAACGGTTGCGTGTCGCGATGGCGCCGAATCTATTTGAGCAAAGCTGTGTATGCCAGCCGTAAACATTCGCGCGACAACTCGTCGGCGGATACGGGGATTCCCAATAGAGACGACACCTAGCGAATTTTGTGGCCATGCATCGAAGCCACCAAGAATTTTCCAACCTTCAGGCGTGGCTCCCTTCACTGAGTCATCTATAAAGCCAACAAAATCAAACTTTGATGATGTTTCGTTGGCGTAAGCAACTTCACGGCCAAAGCCGCCTGCTCCCACAATTACAAGATTCCTTGTAGTCACTTTGTTGCCCCACGAAATGGCGGCATAGTGGCGTGACCATCCGCAGCAATGTGGCGGCGCGCCACCACTTGCCACACGGTCATGCACAGAATCTTCAAGTCAAGCAAAAAACTTTGGTGGTCCACATACCAGACATCAAGTTCAAATTTTTCTTCCCACGAGATGGCGTTGCGCCCATTGACTTGCGCCCAACCAGTGATCCCAGGTTTCACTTCGTGCCTTCGCATCTGGTGAGCATTGTAAAGCGGCAGGTACTCCGGCAACAGTGGGCGCGGGCCGACAAGCGACATGTCGCCGCGCAGAACATTCCATAGAGTGGGGAGTTCGTCCAGACTGGTTGATCGCAGGAAACGGCCAAGACGCGTTAGGCGGACGGAGTCGGTGGCAAGCAAATCCTCACTCGCGCGCGGCGGGCGCATGGTGCGAAACTTTCGCAGCATGAAAAGTTTTCCGTGCAGACCGGGGCGCATTTGGCAGAAGAGAATGGGAGAGCCAAGGATGAAAAATAGCACAATAGTTGCTGCAACAATTACAGGTAGCAGTAACACAACTGCAAAAAATGTTAGGCATAATTCAGTCCAGCGTGGCATTTAGTGTTTCCATTGTATTACAAATATAAGCAGATATTATCAAACTAGTTGTTTCAACTACAATCAATGCTTTTATTAGAAATGAGGCTTCATACGCAAAATTATAATTCAATCTTTTGGACGTCAAGAAAATGCGCACTCTGAATTTTCACTAATTTAAATTTCACATATAATGCGCTTAAGATGCAATAAAATCCTACTGCGATGACCGTTGAGATCGATGCAGCGAATAGTCCGAATTGCGGAATAGTCGTAAGATTTAAGACTAACTTGAGTAGTAGACAAAAAACTATACTTAAAGCCATAGCTTTGGTTCCACCAGCAATTTCAATTGGTTTATGGATCAGTATTGCAAATTGCCATAGAATTGCGCCAGCGGTAAATGGCAGAGTGAGATTGGATATGAACATATCAGATGTTTTAAATACCATTAAGAAAAGATTATTCCCAAACATAATGACAATTAGTAAAAGAAAGACGGAAAGAATGCTCATTAGTCCTATTGCCTTCTTATATAAATTATTTGCCTCTTTGTGATGTCCCTGACTGGTGGCCGCGGCCATCAACGGCAATAGAGCAGTAGCGAGCGCAAATGCTGGAAGGGTAATCGATCTCGAAATCAAATCGCTCCACGCAACAAAGCGCCCCGTGGTATTCATTCCAAACGCACGGGAAATTGTTATTCGATCCACCCATTGAAACGCCAGCTGTGAAGCTACCCAGATGGATAACGGCCATCCGTATTTCCAAAGGGAAAAAAAGTAGCTTGCCCAAGGTTTATCATCGCTTTGCGACTCATTAACTAACAATTTCCTAAATGGGTATACACTTAATAAAGTTCCGAATGCGGTCCCCGCAAGCAGTGACGCAGTGTTAGCACCCCATATATAAAAGAAGAAAACCGAAATCGCAATAATGCCGACGCTTTTGACCGTTTCAGAGAGAATTACCTGAATGGGACGTATTTTTGCCTGAGCAATGCAAGCCACTGCACCTTGGATAAGAGAAGTAATTGTCACAAGCCAGCACAGCACTATTTCAGTTAACGATGCAATTGAGACTATTTTAAAGTAAATAAATAAGGCTATAACACTAACAATAGATCCAAGACATATAAATGCGATTAGTATTTTTTTTATCGTATTCATCCCTAGCCGCCATCCGAAAAGAAATCTGACGATGGACACATTAAACCAACCTCCGATAAAGGCTGTGCACACATTTACTGCGATAAATATTGTGGTATATCTACCAAACTCAGCTGCGCCCAAAAATCGAATATAAACTACTATAGAAATTAATCCTAAAAGTCCCGGGATAACTTTGGCGATTCCATAATGAAATGTATACCTAAATAGGTTCGAGGTACTCCCGTAAGCTTCCGAATTCATGTTTGTGAATTATCCCCTCTGTTTAGCGTGCAATTGAGTTGGTTTTGTGATCCTAGATTAGTGTGAATAGTGGAATATTTCTACTTTAAAACATTTAAGTAGATTTAGTTTTAGCGATATGCTAATTATTTTGTTGGAAAGTAGAAGTAGGGGTTATGTGGTTGCGCATTGGGTATTGTAGGAATTTGAGCCCATGTTTTACCCAGCTTGATTCTCATTCTTCTGATAGCTAATAGATACTCGTCTATTTAAAATTAGCTTGCGGATGACTCTTATTGCTAAAAAATAGATATAGAAAACTTTGAATAAAAAATAACCATAACGAAATTCAAAATATATCTCGTCATAATGTTTTTTGTATTTTTCGAGCCACCATTCACGTGCTTGCGCACCAGCAGCGCCGTGAGGTAACTGTTTTAGTTCTTTGTCATTTTTTACCGTCAGTTCCCGGACTGTAAATCGCTTATGATTGACAAAAATATTGTTCAGTCGTCCAACTTTATAACCTGCTTTCAAGCTGCGAAAAGCTAAATCATTATTCTCGTGGCATCCGAACAAAAATCGATTGTCGAAGCTGCCGACATTTAATATTAGTTTTTTTGCGATGGCAGCAAAGGTCATAGGAACTGTTTTAATAGGCGAAAGCACAGTTTGTTCAGCATTTTCCAATGAGCGTAGTATTTTTGACAATGCGTCTTCAGATGGTTCAACGTCCATAGCCTTACGCCCTGATTTGACCGCTTTTTTATATGAACGATATGACAATTGGTGGTTAATGTTATATATATCGGCATCCTCAAACGCACTGTATGGATGGGCGATTCCTAAAGTGACGTCGTTGATAAATGCTCGCTCAATCTTTGTGAGCATCTTAAAATCTACGATGTCGGCATCGGTCGACATAAACACAAAAATAGTGCTTTTATCAGATGCTAGTGTGAGGCCAGCATTGAACCCTCGTGCCACACCAAGGTTTTCAGGACAAACTATTTTTTTACACCAAGACCCATTTATCTCGACCAATTCGTTTAAATATAGATTCAGTCTCCGGGATTTTGGGCTATTGTTTACAAGTATTAGTTCCTTTTCGCCTTCAAGGCATTTAACTTTTTCAACTAATCTTGGTAGGACCAGTGCTGGTACTAATGAATCGTTTGGATCATAAATTGGAACTATCAGCGAAAACATAAATTATTTTCCGTTTTATTTTGCGTTTGGTGCACGATGCCCACCCGAACGCAGTTGATTGATTTGTGCGCCCAATAATGGGCTGAGCAAACGTTTTAGTATCTGTTTCGTCTCTTGCTTTGCTTTCCAAGGCAGAAGAGTGAGTCCTAAATCAATGCATCGTGCTGCGTGATAAAAAACAAGTTTTCCAAAAGGCAAAGTATCACGATGTTCAAAATTGCATCCGATCTGTCGAAACGCGTAAATCCACTTTTCGTGGGGCAACCATCTCCCTTTCTCTACTACATGGTGCGAAAGCCACCCTTGGTATGGAAGGACCGCTCGCCATACAGAGTAGACACCGCTTTGCATTTGTAATCGCTCGTTACTGTTGAATTCAAATTCCCAAATCGACTCTCCGGGCTTTAGCAACTTGAGCAGTTGTTTTCTATTCCAGATAGCAGCTTGTGTGCTAATCCGATAGGTAAGTTGGGGTGCACAGGCCCCTATTAAATTTTCACCAGGGAGGCGGTCAGTTGGTCCCGGATTTGGGATTAGTCGAACACAGATCGCTTCAGTACGCTCTGCGAAACTCCTACAATATTCAATTGCATCGTTTGACACCTTTTTTCTAAGGAAAAAATCTTCAAGCATGATCAAAACATAATCAGTTGGTATTACATGTAGCGCAGCAGACAACTCATCGCTCCAATTTCCCCGTCGTCCAACGCAAAGAGTTTGAACCTTGGTGCTTTCAAATTTCAATTCATTACTCATTAAATATTGATCGAGCGGACAATCAGCCCAATACTTGTTAATAAGATTAAAACAAGGATTCCATAAATCTGAGTAGGCGTCGCAGGATGAAACGAGTAATGATAATTTAGGTGATGACATTAATAAAATTGATAAGGTTTTTGTATATAGCAAAAGTTTCAAAAAACTTTCGCATTCGACATGAATTTATATAGTATCAGTGTAACGTCAAGGCTTTGAATGGCAAGGGATTAGAATATCGATTTATAAATTGTTACGATTTGTCTTTACAGCAGGGTATTTTGACCGTTTAGTCCCTATCATGAGTAAGTAGACACGTGCATTTTCTTTTGTGGCGCGAAGGTTGGTTGAACGATGGAAACGACAGGAAACACACGGAGGGCGACATCGATTATGATCGCAGAAATCTCATAAGGCGGGGCTGTAGTATACTTGGGTATTGGTCAATTCCGTCTAATGGAGAAGTTGCTCGAAACCCATATGAATTTTCAACCAATAGTGCAATTTCGCTTCGCCAAATGAAGATATTTATATTAACCGTAGGGCTTTGCCTTCTCTATCTTCGTGATCCAATTTGGAGGCGTCGCAAGGTTTCTGGTACCGATGCCTTTACTGGAGTCTGGCTAGTTTCGGATTTAATACTTCTATTTAATCCTGAGGCATGGCAGTTTCTAACTTGGCTCGGCGTTGGGTGTATTCTTCTAACTCATGCCATATTTGCTGGCGGCAAGTGCATCGGGGCAGTCAAATGGATAAAATCGTCTTTTAAACGAGCCTCCCGGATTTCAGAGCATCAGCCTTATCAGGCATACAGCAGCATTATTATATTTTATGTTATACTGCCTTTTACGATTTTTGGAGTTATTGGAACATTTATCAGCACCGGAGGTTTTACTCCGTTTATGGACGGATCAATTGCGGAAATGAGACACTACCTTCTCGCTGGCGAATTACCCATTCCACTGCTTTATAGATTATGCGCAAATTTAATGTACCCATCACTCTTGATTGGAACTTTTGCTGCTACTCAAAGCCCTAAGTGGCGACATTGGGGGCGCTTTATTGCCATTCCAATGTTATGTTCACTTTTGTATAGTTTGTCGATGGGTGGCAAAGGATGCCTGATTATTTCGGCATCGATTGTTATTTGGACTATTTTATTAATCAAAGGAGCAAGAGCTGCACGTCGACCATTTCTGCTGATTCTTGGAGCGGTCGTGGTTTTTTCTGCTTTCATAACTTATACTCGCCCAGATGCGGACGGTGCGATCGCAACTTTGAATATCTATGTTTATGGCCCACTGGTCGCAATGCCCCAATATTTGGCGGAGCATTTAACAATCGAGTGGTATAACGATAGGTTCGAAAATCTGGCGATTATTCGTGAGATTAGTAATGCTTTCGGCGCCAATTATTCGAGATCCATAGATCTTACTACGGTCAATATTCCTACGCCGTACAATATGTTTACTTGTATTCCCGACTGGCTCGGAGCCTTTGGTATTTTGGGCACAATTTTTTTAGTATTTTTTATTGGAGTTGTATCAGGGTTTGTTGATTCACAAGATCACTTAAAATATGTTATGCTCCGAGTCGTGGTGTATGTATATTTAGGATTTTTACTTTTCGCTGACCTATCATTTCTAATGGTTGGCTGGTGGATTTGCTTAATTTTCGCATTACTGACTGTATTTCCACTCAAGTTTATAATCACTCGGCGTCCAAGTCTTTTGCATCCACTATTATAATGTCTCCCTATTCCCTAATCTCAATCCGCAATTTCCTGATTTCACTGGTTCCATCTGCAAATCAGGCATGAGAGAACTTACGCCTATATTACTCACTAAGGGATTTTAGGGAAACTGGATGGAAAGCGCCGCTCCCTGGACTGATTAAACGGTATATAATCTTGGCGGAAATTTGTCGGATCAAAGCGACAACCTTAGTTGAGACGGGCACCTATTTGGGTGATACGCCATGGTTCTTTAGAAAGAAACTTACCCATATCTATTCGATAGAAGTGCAACCGCAACTTGCATCGTTGGTGACAAAGCGTTTCCGCCGGTGGCCTAACGTTACGATAGTTCATGGTGACTCTAGCAGTGCGCTGGAAAACATTTTACCTGCCCTGAAAGACAGTACAGTATTCTGGCTTGATGGTCATTTTTTCGACGGAATCACAGGTAAAGGTAAGAAGGCCTGCCCACTCCTCGACGAGCTTGATGCAATCTTTCGCCTGTGCATTTGCAATTATACCATTTTAATCGATGATTTTCGATTACTTGGGAACGATCCAGCATATCCGACTGTTCCGGACCTGATTTCTTTTGCGGCTTCTCACGGCCGTACGGTTCACTGGGAAAATGACATAATTCGGATAGAAGGGGAAACTCGTCTTTGATCACCATGTCTGTAAACGACGGGAAACACACCAAATGCGGCATCGATTATGATCGCCGAAACCTCATAGGGGTGGCTCTTTAGTCGGGTACCGGTCACACCCACCGCTCCGTTCTGGTGCGTTATTCAATGAAAAACAAGGTTTTTTATGTCAGTCATTGTTTTTAAATCTCCCAAATTGGTGTGTCAACAAATCGGGCACCAGAATATATAGGACAAAGCCTAAAGCGCTTTATCCCAAACAGGGGCCCAGTTGGGGCTCGTAATCCGTCCATCGGGGTGAGCAAGGCAAGAGATTTCGCGCATCTCGTCGGCCTCGAGGGTAAAATCAAAAATAGCAAAATTTTCACGCATATTTTTTTCGCTGGCCGCTTTGGGAATGGCAGAAACAGCTTCCTGCTGCACCAGCCAGCGCAGGGTTATTTGTCGAGTTGTTTTGTTATATTTTTTGGCAATTTTGATTAGAATTTTTTCATCATTAATTTTGCCACGAGCAAGCGGTGTATAAGCAGTCAGAAACATGCCGCGCGCTCGGATATAGTCCAAAACTGGCTTTTGCGACAGATAAGGATGATATTCCACTTGATTATTCACTACAGGTGCGCCGATTTTTTCGGCTATGTTCTTCATCTGGGCCAAAGTAAAGTTGGAGACACCGATTAATTTTGCCTTACCCTGTTTTTGGACCTCTTGAAGGGCTTTCATTTGCACATCAAAGGACACTTCTTCTGTAATAGGCCAGTGAATTAGCAGCAAGTCAATATAATCAGTTTTGAGCTTCTGCAGGCTACTATCGACAGATTTTTGCAAAGGACCATCGTTTAGTGCGTTGATCCAAACCTTGGTGGTCAGAAAAATATCGTTACGTTTCACGCAGCTCTCCCGCAGAGCATCGCCGATATCGGCTTCATTCTGATAAATTTGCGCTGTATCGATATGGCGGTAGCCAATCTCCAACGCTTTCTCAATGTTTGCGCGGCACTCTGCATCTTTCAGTTTCCAAGTACCAAAACCCAAAGCCGGGATTTTTATATCTTTAATATTAATATAAATCATTTTCGTACCTTTGCTTTTCTGCTAACAATTAGATCCTGTACAGATGCTCTCAAATTCACCACGATCTCTTCTGGTCTGTAGCGTTTCCTAGTCATTGCACGCTTTATTCGAAACGCTTTCTGGCCCTGTTGGGCTTGGGTTTAGTTTCTCATAAGCGATGGTTCCTTATCGAGATGTCCTGTCAGTGTCAACAATACTTTCGAGATAACTGACCATAGAAGTATATATAATATCTGATTCAAATCGCAACTTAAATAGGTCTGAAGAACGTTTTGAACAAGCTGATGTATATTCTGGGTCAAGCATGAAGCGCCGAATGGCTGTGGCCAGTGAGCGAGGATCACCATTTTGATAATTCGTACCAATAAATTCTCGATTAATTAATTCAGAAAGCTCACCTTCCAAAGAATTAAGAATAGGCAGTCCGTAAGCCATATATTCGAAAGGTTTGTAAGGCAGGGATTGTAGTGCTCGACCTGAATAGGCTGCTAACGCGAGATCTGATGAATTCATCAATGCGACGGTACCAGCGTGATTGAGCCAACCAGTAAACAGAACTGATCGAACATTCCGAGCAAGTTTTCTCATCTGTAGCTCACTATCACCATTGCCCGCCAAGACGAATCGATGCTGAGGAAGAGAACGGTCTTGTTGCAGAATCGAAGCCGCCGCAATTACAGTATTTAGATCATAGGAATGACCAAATTGCCCGAGAAATGAAATGACAAACATATCTTTTGTTATTTCATAATCTTTCAAAAATGAATCTTGAAAACTATTAGCTTCTAAATTCGTAGCATTATTCGGCATTGAATATCCCAGTTCAAACATACGATCATTGAATTCAATTGATCGTCCAGCTTTTTGAGTAGCCCATTTCAAATAGGTATGGGAAACGGCCGTAACACCAGTTGAATTTCTAATAATATTTTTCAGACGCGCGTATTCCCGCACGAGAAATAGACGTCCAATTGTCGCAAGCCATTTAGGTAAAGTAAATAAATACACATCTGGCCAAATATCTTGGATATCAACAACAAATGGTATTTTATTAGCTTTGGCAAATTGCGCTGCCGCCTCAGCGAGTTCAAGACATGGAATTTCTACAATAATAATATCTGGAAGTTGAGTATAACACTTAGTACGTAAACGAAAGGACTTTGCAATACAGCGGTTATGAGCTATTCTTTTAATAGATCTATTTTTATAATAAGGTTTTGCTTTTAAAAACTCGGCAGTAAAACCTGGTTTAATGTCTATAGTGCCTGTTTCAATCTGCCGATTCTGCTTGTTCCAGTGGGCAAAATCTGATGTCCACATAACAACTGAGTGCCCCTTTTTTAATAATGACTCCGACAACAAGCCATAGCGGAGAGTCCTAATTGATGTATCAATTCCAGGAATTGGATCATGTGTAGTGACAACCCAAACGTTCATATATGCCTTCCTGAATATAACATTGAATATTTATCATAACTAGATAATAAGTTTGACCGGTACTCGACTTCAGAGCAATCTTTGATGAAGTCTCGGCGATCATAATCGATGCCCCTTTCGTGTGTTTCCCGTCATTTCCATCCGTTGCATCAACCTTTGCGCGACCAGTACCCGACTACAGAGCTAATTTTTATGAAGTATCAACGACTGTATAAAAGTTTTAGTTATTTTTAGAGCGATAAATTGGTCTACACGTACCTACCTATCTTGACATGAAATTTTTTTAGTCAAAGCACTCCGCCTGCGCTAACAATTTGCCTTTTGCGTCTTTGTCAGATAGTGTGGGTGAAATGCCATGTAGTGGCCACTGAATGCCAATAGCGGGGTCGTTCCAAGCTATGCAGCGCTCGAATTGTGGCACCCAAAAATCCGTGGTCTTGTAAAGAAATTCCGCCGTTTCGCTGAGAACTAAGAAGCCATGCGCAAAGCCTTGCGGCACCCAGATTTGTTTATTGTTCTGCGCGGAAAGAATTTCACCCACCCATGTACCGAATGTGGGGGATGACTTGCGGATGTCAACCGCAACGTCAAAGACCTCACCTTGCGTTACGCGCACTAACTTACCTTGCGGTTGCTGAATTTGGTAATGCAGTCCGCGCAATACGCCTTTGGCAGAACGTGAGTGATTGTCTTGCACAAAGTGGGATGCGGGTTGACCAAGTGCTTGCTCAAACACGCGCTCGTTGAAACTTTCGTAAAAAAATCCGCGATCGTCACCGAATACCTTGGGTGTGAAGCAAATCACGTTGGGAATAGCTAGCGGTTGGGCCTGCATTAGTGTGCTGATTCCTTCAGTACCTGCATTAGGTAGCGCCCGTACCCGTTTTTCAGCATAGGAGCGGCTAGTTTTTCTAATTGCGCACGATCAATCCATTTCTTTGTAAACGCAATTTCTTCGGGGCAGGCAATCTTTAATCCTTGGCGGTGCTCTAGCGTGGCAATGAAGTGGCTGGCCTCTAGCAGGGATTCGTGCGT
>Ga0114970_10003152_pt1 | contig 12193 bp, 7 predicted proteins | sample M_140205_XF_Meta_FD_87030 | JGI IMG/M metagenome (GOLD analysis project Ga0114970, IMG submission 87030) | Freshwater microbial communities from Lake Montjoie, Canada to study carbon cycling - M_140205_XF_MetaG | ecosystem: Environmental > Aquatic > Freshwater > Lake | place: Lake Montjoie... | reverse complement strand
AGTTCTCGACTGAATATCCGCCCCGGCGTATGCATAGATCGCCAGAACGGCAGTGAGCACGGAGAGTTTGGCGAAGTTCGTCATTGCAGTTTGGGAGAATAGCGTCCGAATCATCTATTCAAGCGACCTCACGGGCCGAAAAAGACGTTGACGACTAGGCATGAATCTTGCCTTGTCTGCGCCGCGCGCATACGGATCTTCCGATGCGAGAGACGAGAGAGAGATACGATCGCAACCTTGATCGCAACCACGGCCCATGGCGGCCTGAGTGCGCTCAAAAGACTGCGATAGAGGACTGCGACAGAGGACCGCGCCACGAGGCGTGGACCAACAACCGGAAGTACCCGGTAAGAATCAAGGAGTTCCCATGTTCGAGCGATTGACCGACCGTGCACGCAAGGTGATGGCCCTGGCAAACCAGGAGGCCCAGCGGCTGAATCACGAGTACATCGGCACTGAGCACATCCTGCTCGGCCTGGTGAAGGAAGGGTCGGGTGTCGGAGCCAATGTGCTCAAAAACCTCGATATCGACCTCCGCAAGGTCCGCCTCGAGGTGGAGAAGCTCGTCAAGAGTGGCCCGGAAATGGTCACGATGGGCAAGCTTCCACAGACTCCGCGCGCCAAGAAGGTGATCGAGTACGCGATCGAAGAGGCGCGCAATCTCAACCATAACTATGTCGGCACCGAGCATCTCCTGCTCGGCCTGCTGCGCGAGCATGACGGCGTTGCCGCTCAGGTGCTCATGAATCTCGGGCTCAAGCTTGAGGAGGTTCGCGAGGAAGTCCTCAATCTTCTCGGCGCTGGCGTCGAGAGCGAGGAAGCTCCACCGTCGAGCGAGCCGCAAGAGCCGCCGTCGATGGGCGCTCCTCCGTCGGGTTCCGATTCCGCAGGTCGTCGCGGCGCCAAGAGCAAGACTCCTGCGCTCGACAGCTTCGGACGCGACCTCACCGAGCTTGCCAAGAGCGGCGAACTCGACCCCGTCATCGGTCGCGCCAACGAAATCGAGCGACTGGTGCAGGTTCTCTGCCGACGCACCAAGAATAATCCCGTCCTCCTCGGCGAGGCCGGCGTCGGCAAGACCGCGATCGTTGAAGGCCTTGCTCAGCGCATCATCAATCAGGAGGTCCCCGACCTGCTGCATGAGAAGCGCCTGGTTGTGCTTGATCTCGCGGCCATGGTCGCGGGAACCAAGTACCGCGGCCAGTTCGAGGAGCGCATCAAGGCGGTCATGAACGAAGTTCGACGCGCCAAGAACATCATCCTCTTCATCGACGAGCTGCACACGCTTGTTGGCGCAGGCGGAGCAGAGGGCGCCATCGATGCGTCCAATGTGCTCAAGCCCGCGCTCGCTCGCGGCGAAATCCAGTGCATCGGCGCGACGACCTTCGACGAGTACCGCAAGTATGTCGAGAAGGATGCCGCGCTCGAGCGCCGCTTCCAGTCGATCAGCGTCGAGCCGCCCAACGCCGATCAGACCTACGACATCCTCAAGGGCATCCGTCCGAAGTACGAGGCGCATCACCGCGTCAAGTTCACCGACGGCGCGCTGCGCATGGCGATCGAACTCTCGGGCCGCTATATCCCCGGCCGCGTGCAGCCCGACAAGTCGATCGATGTGATCGACGAGGCGGGCGCGCGTCTGCGCCTGCGCTCGATGGCCAAGCCGCCGAATCTCGCTGAGATCGAGGAGAAGATCGAGCGCCTCGCCATCGAGAAGGACGAGTCGGTCAAGAACGCCGACTACGAGCGCGCTGCACAGATCCGCGACCAGATGGACAAGCATCGCCGCGAGCGCGAGCGTCTCCAGGTTGAGTGGAAGGAGCGCATGAGCGAGTCGGTCGGCACCGTCGATGAGGAAATCATCGCCGAGGTCGTGTCGAAGATGACCGGCGTGCCGCTGACCCGCCTCGAGAAGGCCGAGTCCGAGCGCCTTATGCAGCTCGAGGCCGAGCTTCACCGAACCGTCGTCAGCCAGGACGATGCGGTCAAGACCGTCGCCCGCTCCATCCGCAAGGCGCGTTCGGGCCTCAAGGACCCGAAGCGTCCAATGGGTTGCTTCGTCTTCGTCGGACCGTCCGGCGTGGGCAAGACCCTGCTGGCCAAGGCCCTCGCTGAGTTCATGTTCGGTGACGCCGACGCGCTCCTCTACCTCGACATGTCGGAGTACATGGAGAAGCACAATGTCAGCCGCCTCGTCGGCGCGCCTCCCGGATATGTCGGATACGAAGAAGGTGGCCAGCTCACCGAGCGCATCCGTCGCCGCCCCTACGCGGTCGTCCTGCTCGACGAAGTTGAGAAGGCGCACCCCGATGTGTTCAACATGCTCCTCCAGATCATGGAAGAGGGCCGACTCACCGACAGCTTCGGCCGTCATATCGACTTCAAGAATGTGATCTTGATCATGACCTCGAACCTCGGCGCCGATGTCATCAAGGGCGGCGCGAGCTTCGGCTTCGGCAAGCGCGCCGAAGTGATGGACTACGAGCGCATGCGCAAGGCGCTCATGGGCGAAATCGAGAAGTTCTTCCGCCCCGAGTTCATCAACCGTCTTGACGATGTGGTGGTGTTCCGTCCGCTGCTCAAGGACGATCTGGTGACCATCATCGAGTACGAACTGAGCAAGGTGCGCAAGCGTCTCATCGACAAGGGCATGAAGCTCGAGCTCGACGCGGCGGCAAAGGACTTCCTCATCGACAAGGGCTACAACCCCGACTTCGGTGCTCGTCCGCTGCGCCGTGCGCTCGGTCAGTTCATCGAGGATCCGCTGGCGGAGAACCTGCTCATGGGCGAGTTCAAGTCCGGCGACGAGATCCAGGTCACCCGCGTCGAAGGACAGGATCACCTGACCTTCAAGGCGGTTCGATCTGAAGACGGTGGCGGTGGCGGCGGTGGCGACGGTGGAACACCGTCAAGCCCGACGACTCCCCCGCTCGCAGGCGCGCAGCACTGAGTTCGAGCGGTCGCCGCACCCAGCATGGGCACTGGGCATGGGCACTCGGGACATCTCAAAAACATCGCAGCGCGGTCGAAAGACCGCGCTGTGCTTTTTAGCGAATCCCGCCGAGGTAGATGCGTTGACCTTCAGGCGTGTGCTCGGAGAACACCTCGACCGAGCGGAACTTGAAGTCGCCGGTGATCTGCGGCGCCAAGCGCATGCGCGTCAGCCCGGGAGCGAGCCGATCGTAGATCACCGCGTTTGAACTGAAGGCGAAACTCATGCGGTTGAGCAGCGTCATCACATCGGTGCGCCGCTTTGCACACCACTCGACGAAGCGCTCGCGGGCGCGATCGGGACCGATGCGCGGTTCGCCTTCATCGGCGGCGCGCTGACGCACGCCCTTCGACACCAGTTGATCCCACAACTCGGCGTAACGCTCCTCGCGAAACGCGCGCATGGTGAGCGTGACGATCTGCTCGCTACGCTCGGCCTGCATGCGCACGGTGCCGTCATCGTGCTCCTCCCAAGAGATGAATCCGCCGCCACCCCCGTTCGAACCATCTGCATCAACCTGACCCGCCGCCTCTCGAGCCTTCCGCTGTTCGCCATTTTGGCGCGCGAGGTACTCGGTCAACTCGAGGTAGCGGATGATGGTGCCGTCTTCGAGGACGACCTCGTCGGGAATGTCGCTCTTGGTGGTGAAGCCCGGGCGAACGCGATACTCGATGCGCGGCCCGCACGACCAAAGCAACGACGCGACGCAAGTCCAACCGACGAACATCACGCCGAGGATCATGGTCGCGCGCCAATTCATGCGGATTTCGCGGGGATTGACGAGGGGATTGACGCGGGAACGGACGCGGGCGTCGGTGCGGATGATTTCACGCCGACCAGTTCGATGTCGGCGCCGATGCGACACACCCGATGGTGCGCCTCGCTCGCGCGCGACAAGGGGAAGTCGGTGCGCGTGTGAGTGCCGCGCGACTCTTCGCGCGCGCGCGCGGCCGCGGTCACCAACGCCGCGCCCACAAGCAGATTCTGCAACTCCCACCCGCCGATGTCGTCGAAGATCTTGTCCAGCGAGTAGCGGCACCAGAAGTTCACCATGTCCAGCGCATCATCAAGGCGGTTGCCAGTGCGGATGATTCCGACATTGCGCCACATCGCGCTGCGGAGGCTCGAGCGGACATCGACGAGGTCGAGTTCGCCCTTATCGCTCGGCCGAATGTCGCTGACAACGCGAATGTCGCCACGCAGACTGCCGCTGGAGATGGCGGCGATGCCGGCACGCCGTCCAAACACCAGCCCCTCAAGCAGCGAGTTCGACGCCAGTCGGTTGGCGCCATGAAGGCCGTTGCACGCGGCTTCTCCGCAGCAAAAAAGACCAGGAACGTTGGTCCGTCCGTCGATGTCGGTCCAAACGCCGCCGATGGTGTAGTGCGCGGCGGGCATGACCGGGATCGGCGTGATGCCAGGATCGATGCCGTAGCCCGCGAGCAGCTCGAAGAGCCCGGGGAAGCGCGTCTTGAATCCCACGCTGCCCATTGCGCGCGCGTCAAGAAATACATTGGGGTCTTGCGTCTGCGCGAGATGGTCGACGATGCCGCGGCTGACGATGTCGCGCGGCGCAAGCTCGGCGAGCGGATGACGGCCTTCCATGAATCGACGGCCCGACTTGTCGACGAGGTGCGCGCCCTCGCCACGAACTGCCTCGCTGATGAGCGAACGCGCCGCGCCCGCCACATACAACGCCGTCGGGTGAAACTGCATGAACTCGAGGTCGGCAACCGCAGCCCCCGCTCGCCAAGCCATGGCGATTCCGTCGCCAGTGGCGATGCGCGAGTTGGTCGTCTCGCGCCAAAGCTGACCGAGGCCGCCCGACGCCAGCACAGTCGCGCGCGCCCAGATGATCTGCAGACCGTGCTTGGGATGGTGGGTGATCGCACCGAGCACTGGATCGATCCCACGACCCATCGTGCCCGAAGTGAGGAAATCCAAGGCGAAACAACTATCGAAAAGGCGAATGCGCGGATGGGCGCGACAAGCAGCAAGCAAAGCGCGGGAAAGTTCGCGGCCGGTCGCGTCGCCGTCGGTGTGCACGATGCGCCGACGATTGTGACCGCCTTCGCGCGTCAGAGACAGTTCACCCGCGGCGTTGCGATCAAAGCGCATGCCCATGGCGATGAGATTCTCCACCTCGCTCGGCCCCTCTTCAACGAGCGCGCGCACGGTATCGATGTTGCACAGGCCTGCGCCTGCGGCAAGGGTGTCGGCGATGTGCTCGGCGACCGAGTCGTCGCTGGCAAGCACCGCAGCAATTCCGCCCTGCGCCCACGCGGTGTTGGACTTCTCTAAATCATCCTTGGCAACGATGATCACCTCGCCATATTCGGCCGCCGCCAGCGCCGCCCGCAAGCCCGCAACACCCGAACCGATCACCAGCGTGTCGGCGAAGATCGCCGGCAGCAACTGCGATCGAAACGGAATCAGGTAACGGCGGTCGGTGATCGAAGTAAGCATGGAGCGTGTCGATTACGGCTGATCGCGGTAGTGACCGACGAAGAGTTGGCTGACTTTGCCTTCGTTGCGCTGACCAGTCCAGAGCAACCACTTGCCATCGGGCGAGAAAACCGGAAGCACATCCGCACCCTCGGCCTCGGTCACCCGACGACGCACCGGCACCGTCGTCATGTCGGCGGGAATGACCAGCTCGAAGATCTCGTAGTTGCGGTGGCCGATCTCACTGGTGCCATACACCAGGGTCTTTCCATCGGGACGAAAGAATGGGCACCAGTTCACATGCTCATTGGATGTGAGTTGCTGCTCATTGGCGATGCCCGTGATCGAGCCGTCCTTGTCGAACACGAGATCAGCAATGAAGACCTGCAACAGATTGTCCTTGTTGCGATCGGAGCGGTAGCAAATGCGCTTGGCGTCGGGCGAGAAGAACGGCCCGCCGTCGTATCCGGGCACGCCGACGATGCAGGTGCGCTTGCCGGTCTTGAGGTCGCGGATGTAGAGGTCGCCATCGCCAGTTTCAAGCGAGCAGAACAGCAGATGGCGGCCATCGCGGGAAATGCTGCCCTCGGCGACATACGCCTTGCCATCTCCTTCGAGCACCTTGAGCGATGCGGGCGAACAATCGGCATGTTCGAGGTCGACTTCCACAATGCGCGTCTCGCGGGGAAACGCCCAGCGATAGCGCGAAGTTCCGCGTTGGTAGCCCGGAGTGTTCTCCATGGTCGGCGGACCAATGGTCGAAGCAAAGATGAGCGTGTTTGGTTTGGTTGGGTGGAACCAGCCGCAGGTGTTGGCGCTGCCCTTGGGCGAAACGCGGCGCGTGTTTTCGACGCCGGTGATTTCGCCGCTCAGCCCACCGCTGGGGCCGCCAGTCTCGCGCACGACATCGCACACATACATCGCGTAGAACTCATCCGGATCGCTGCCGTCGGTCGGACGCTCAACGGCCTGAAAGACAATGTGCTTCGCGTCGGGCGAGAAGTACGACTCGCCCGCCTTGATGAAGCGCTCGGAGAATGTGATCTGGCGCGCGCCGACCACGCCCGGCTCCGCGGCTGGATTCCCAGCTGGACTCGCGGGATGCTCGATGCTTGCGGTGGCGACCGAATCCGAAACCGAATCGGACTTCGGCGAGGGCGCGCAGCTGGTCGAGCCGACGACCGCGATCATGGACAGAAGCGCATACAGAATCGAATTCGGCGAGAAGCCGACGGTGTTGCAAGGCGACATAAGGCGGGTAGTGTAGCCGTCCTCGTGAGCGACTCAGGCTATCGCGTGCTCTTCGCCGACCCGTTCCTTGTCGTGTGCGACAAGGAGCCGGGATTGCTGTCGGTTCCTGGAATCGGCCCAGAGAAGGCCGATTGTTTGGTGGCCCGCATGCAGCGCGAGTTTCCCGGCCTTCGCATCGTCCATCGGCTCGACCGCGACACTTCAGGCGTGATGGTGCTGGCGCAGGATGCCGCGACCCATCGCACCCTTTCCATGGGTTTCGAGGCGCGTGCGGTGGGAAAAACCTACGAGGCGCTCGTCACCGGGTCGATGCCAACCGACCGCGGCGTGGTCGACCTGCCGCTGCGCAAAGAGGCGCTCGGGAGTGCGCGGCAGATGGTGCACATGACCGAAGGAAAGCAGAGCGTCACCGAGTTTGAAGTGCGCGAGCGCGGACGCGATGAGGATGGATTCGAGTGGACGCGGGTGACGCTGACGCCCAGGACGGGACGGAGCCATCAGTTGCGCGTGCACATGCTGGCCATCGGCCACGCCATTCTCGGTGACGACCTCTACGCCGACGCGCGGGCGCGCACGGCACGACCGAGGCTTTGCCTGCACGCCAAGACGCTGTCGTTTGAGCATCCCCAGACCAAGCAGCGCGTCAGCTTCGACGCGCCATGTCCATTTTGACGTCCATTTTGACGTCCATTTTGACGTCCATTTGAATACGCGTTTCATGCGCGTTTGATGCGCGCATGATGCGTGCATGATGCGGGTTTGATGCGCTCGCGCGATGAACGCGTGCGTCGGTCGGTCGGCCAACGCTCACCCTCGTCCGCAAAGAAGCGCGGCGGCTTCGACGGCTAGGCGCGCGGTTTGACCATCGCGATCAGCGGCGGGATTCACTTCGACCACCTCGACCGCGAGCACGCCTTCATGCCTGCCGATGCGCTCGAGCAGCGTCGACGCTTCGTTCCAATCAAGCCCGCCCTCGACATGGCAGTCGACGCCGGGGGCAAGAGTTGGATCGAGGCTATCGAGATCGAAGCTGACGCTCAGCCGGCCGTCATCAGCGCCGGCGATGGACAGCGCTTCTTCGGCGATTGCAAGAGCGCCCTTTCGACGGATCTCGTCGGGTGTGATGACGCGGCAACCGAGACGCTTGACGATGTCGAGTTCACCGGCGTCAATATCGCGAGCTCCCAAGTACACCGTGCGCTTGGGATCGCGCAATCCACCCTCAACCACGCGGCGAAATGCGGGAACATCGATTCCGTGCACGGCGGCGAGCATCATGCCGTGGAGGTTTCCCGACGGTGTGGTTTCCATGGTGTTGCAATCGGTGTGCGCATCGATCCAGAGCAGACCGGGCGCGCTCCAACCGCGGCTGCGCGCAAAGCGACCCACGGCCGCTTGCGTTGCGGCGCCGAGCGAATGGTCGCCGCCGATGACGCAGGGAAGTGCAGCACGCGTAAGAACCGATTCGACGATGTCGCGCAACTCAAGCGAGTATCGCTCGACCTCTGCGCACAATGCCGCGCCAGGATCGCGCCCGGGCCGACGCTCGACAGCGCGAGCAGTGATGTCGCCGAGGTCGCGCGTTGCGCCGAGGTCGCGCGTTGCGCCGAGGTCGCGCGCTGCGCTGAGGCGCTGCACCAATCCCGCCGCCCGCATCGCCAACGGCCCGCGCGCAGTGCCTTCGCAACGGCCACCGAGCGAAGTTCGCGCGCCGATGATCTCGATTGGTCGCGCGACCGAACTCAACCCCCGCGCGCTCCGCCACGACCACGACCGCCACCACGACCGCCGCGACTACCGCCCGCCGCCGCGCGCTCATGCGCATCGCCCGTGGAAGTCACGATGAATGTGATGTCGTCGTCACCTCCGACCGCACGATCCGGCCCCGCCGAGATGAGCTGCGCAATTGCGCCAGAGCCCTGCTCTGCGCCATCGAGCACCATGAACGAAACGCCCCATCCATCCTTCAGATCCTTCGCATCGACATCCGTCAGCACGCTGCCCGCGCTGCGCCCCGCCTTCACGGCCTCGGCCACGCGCTTGGCCAGCGACTCCGCCGACTTGCGGGTCGCCTCGCGCACCGTCGACTCCTGCGCCGTGCGCATCGGGTTGGCGCCATTGCCGCGATCGCGCGGTTCGACGGCAAAGGTCGATCGTTCGATTTCCTGCGGGAACATGTTGTCCGATGGGTCGCGATCGGCGGTCTGTCGATAGCGGTCGAGTTCGACGCGCACGATTTCCTTGTCAGTCACGATAAGCTTCGAAGCCTGCGCGCCGCCAGCAAAGCGCCAGATTTCAGCGGGAAGCGTTACATCCTGCGTCGTATCGTCGGCGAAAGTCAGAGTCAGCGGCAGCGGCGACGGAACACCACCGTTGTTGCGCAAGCGCACGATGGTGAACGACAACTTCGACTGCGCGAGTTCGCCGTCGCGATCGCCAAGCTGCGAAACGATGCGCTTGAAGCGCTGGCGATCCTCGGCGGTCACCTCGAGTTCATCGAAGGTCGAGTAGAAATCGACCAACTCGGGAAAGCGGTCGACGCGCACTGCGAGTTCGGCGTTGCGTTGTTCGCTGAGCGTCTTGGCGCGCCCATCGCGCTCGACCTTCTTCGCGCCCTTCGATGCGACGGGATCGAGCGGCTCAACGGTGTAGCGCGTGACCTTCTCGATGGCGATGTCGACTGGGCGCGTCGAGTAGAACCAACCGCGCCAGAACCAATCGAGATCAACGCCCGATGCGTCCTCCATGGTGCGGAAGAAGTCGGCGGGCTCAGGGCGCTTGAACGCCCAGCGCCGGCAATACTCGAGAAAGGCGTAGTCGAACAACTCGCGCCCGAGCACGGTTTCGCGCAGGATATTGAGCGCCGTCGCGGGCTTCGCATACGCGTTGGCACCGAGGCGGCGCACGCTCTCGGAGTTGGTCATGATCGGCTCCTGATCGGCGCTGGTCATGTACTCGATGATCTTCTCGGGTTCGCCGCGGCCAGACGGATACTTGTGCTCCCACTCCTGCTCGGCGAGGTACTGGCAGAAAGTGTTCAGGCCCTCGTCCATCCAGGTCCACTGCCGCTCGTCGCTGTTGACGATCATCGGGAACCAGTTGTGCCCGACCTCGTGGATCACGACGCCGATCAATCCCAGCTTGGTGCCCTGTGAGTAAGTGCCGTCCTTCTCGGGGCGCGGGCCATTAAAGGAGATCATCGGATACTCCATGCCGCCGACGGGCCCGTTCAGGCTGATGGCAACAGGATACGGATAGGGATACGCGTGGCGCGAGTACGAGTCGATGGTGTGCGCAACGGCGTGGGTCGAAAAACGGCTCCAGAGCGGCTCGGCCTCGACGGGATAGAAACTCATGGCGAGCGCGGCGCGGTCGGTGCCGGGAATCGGCGCTTTCGCCGCATCCCAGATGAAAGTCGGACTCGCGCCGAAGGCGACATCGCGCACATTCTTCGCGACGAACTTCCAGGTCTTCGTGCCTGCGGGCGTGGCGGCGCGACGAGCGGCGGCCTCTTCGGGCGTGATGACAAAGCGCGGCTTCTCGTCGTTGCGTGCAGCGGAAAGTCGCTCGCGCTGTTCGGCGCTCAGCACATCGCCTTCGTTCTGCAACTCGCCCGATGCGCCAACGGTCCAGTTGTCGGGCACGGTCACCGCCAAGGTGAAATCGCCGAAATCAAGCGCAAATTCGCCTTGTCCGAGGAACTGCTTGTGCTGCCAGCCGCGCACATCGGAGTAGGGCGCCATGCGCGGATAGAACTGCGCCATGTCGTAAATCGGCGCGAGATCTTTTTCTTTGGCGCCGTCCTTCACATCAGGATCGCCCTCGCCGAGAATCTCGTAACACGAGCGCGCGCGACCCACGGTGCTCTTGACAACATTGAAACGCCACGAGACATCGAACTCGAAAGTCCCACCCGATCCGAGCGGCGCGGGAAGGTCGATGCGCATCATGGTGTCGACGACCACCGTGTGCAGAGTGGCGCCCGACGAGGTGACCAACACATCGCGGTAGCCGCCCTCCCACTCTCGATTCTCAACGATGCTGCGCATGAAACCGATTCCCTGCGGCTTCGACAAATCGGGCGCGGGATTCGCGCGCTCGCCGAGCGCGTTGTCGGTGAAGCGATTCTGGTCGAGCTGCATCCACAGGTAGCGCAGCTCGTCGGGCGAGTTGTTGTGGTAGCGCACATGCTGGTGGCCGATGAGCTCGGCGGCCTTCGGATCAAGCGTGACTTCGATGTCGAAGTCGGCCTTCTGCTGCCAGTAGCGCGGCCCAGGTGCGCCGCTGGCGGTGCGGGTTTCGCTCGGGGTCGGCAGCGTCTCATCGAGTTGACGAAACGGATCGCCTTCGTTCAGGACCGATGGCGCCACCGAGTTGGCGTTTGATCCGCGTTCAAGCGATATGTCGGGCGGCGCGCCGAAAGCGAGTGCGATTGAAGCAGCGGCGAGGGCGGCGACTGTGGGCATCGAACTACTGTAAGCGCAATCGACCGCATTTCGTGCACTGACGCAGAACTACAAGCCGAGCGCCGCCCGCTCGCCCGTTGCCACAAGTCGACGCCCCTGCTCGCCGCGACCGAGCGCCGCGAGATAGCGGCCGATCGCCATGGTGGGAAAATTCAGGCGATAGAGGTGGTATCGCAGGTAGAAGATGCGCGGAAACCCCGTGCCGGTGAACTCGGTCTCGCGCCAACTGCCCGCAGGATCGCCGTCGGGATTCGAGATCGGATCGTTGGCGGCGGCGCGGTCGAGTTGGGTGTGACAAAGCCACGAGATCGCACGGCGAAGATCCTCGTCGTCGGGACCGTAGATTTCCTGCAACACCATTGCGGCCCATGCGGTCTGGCTGGCCGTCGACGGCCCCTGTCCCTTCAGCGCGGGATTCTCGTAGCTTTCGGCGCTTTCTCCGAAGCTGCCGTCGGGCTTCTGAATCGACTTCATCCAACGGCCAGCGCGCGCAATCCACTCCTCGTCGCGCGCGACACCGCAGCGGATCGGACCGATCACCGCCTGCCAAGTGCCGTAGATGTAGTTCACGCCCCAACGACCGAAGAAGCAGCCCTCGGGCTCCTGGCGCCCGCGAATGAAGGCGATTCCCGCTGCAACCGCGGCGTGATCCTTGGTCAGACCGTGCCAGGCGAAACACTCGAGCACGCGGCCGGTGATGTCCGGACACGACGGATCCTGCATCGCGTTATGGTCGGCGAACGGAACATACTCAAGAATGCGCCGATCACTGGTGCGGTCGAACGCAGCCCATCCGCCATCGTCGTTCTGCATCGCCAACAGCCAGCGCGCGCCACGGCCAGCCGCAGCGCGATTCGCATCGCCGCCCGCGCGCATCAGCGCCATCACGACCATGGCCGTGTCGTCGCAGTCGGGGAATTGCGCGTTGTCATATTGGAAGAACCATCCACTGGGCGCGGCGGGCGCGTCGAGGTTCGCCATCCAATCGCCCGCAACCCGACACTCTTTCGCCACCAGCCACTCGGCCGCCCGCGCCACT
>Ga0114970_10003148_pt1 | contig 12202 bp, 7 predicted proteins | sample M_140205_XF_Meta_FD_87030 | JGI IMG/M metagenome (GOLD analysis project Ga0114970, IMG submission 87030) | Freshwater microbial communities from Lake Montjoie, Canada to study carbon cycling - M_140205_XF_MetaG | ecosystem: Environmental > Aquatic > Freshwater > Lake | place: Lake Montjoie... | reverse complement strand
TGCCACCCATCGCCCCAATTGTCTAGCACAAAGCGTAGCCCTTGCCCCAAGCTCCTTTAGAAATCGATCACAAGTTGCCCTGCTGGCCGGCCCGAGCCCGTGGCGTTTTTTGTGGTGAGAAGTGCGTCGGCAATTTAGCGATGTGCTGAATCACTTTTGTTTCCCCATGCCTCACTTCCCCATCGTCGATACGCACCTCCACCTTTGGGACGTCACGCGTCTGCGCTACCCGTGGCTCGCGAGCGTGCCGCCGATCAATCGCAATCACCTCATCGCAGATTACCGCCGGGCGTGCGGGCCGGTGGCGGTGGCGAAGATGGTGTTTCTCCAATGCGATTGTGATCCGGTGCAGGCGCAGGCCGAGGCGGACTGGGTGACGGAGGTCGCCAAGGTCGATCCGCGCATTCGTGGCATCGTCGCCTGGGCACCGCTGGAAAAAGGCGAAGCGGCCGCCGAGTCCGTCTCAAAACTGACGGCGAATCCGCTGGTGAAAGGCATCCGCCGGCTCATTCAATCGGAGGCTGACGTGGGGTTCTGTCTGCAACCCGGATTTGTGCACGGCGTGCAAGCGCTGCACGCGCATGGGCTGAGTTTCGATCTCTGTCTGAACCATCGGCAACTCGCCAACACGATCACGCTCGTGCGCCAGTGTCCGAACGTGAGCTTCGTGCTCGATCACATTGCAAAGCCGGACATCAAGGCTGGGTTGCTCGACCCGTGGCGTGAGGAGCTGCGGGAGCTCTCGCGGCTGGAAAACGTGTGGTGCAAGCTGAGCGGCCTCGTGACGGAAGCGGATCACGCGACGTGGAAGGCGGCGGACCTGAAGCCCTATATCGACCACGTGGTCGAGTGCTTCGGATTTGATCGCGTCATGTTCGGTGGCGATTGGCCGGTGAGCACGCTGGCGTCGGACTATCCGCGCTGGGTGACGACGCTCGATGAGGCGTTGAAGGGGTCTTCGCCGGACGAGTTGCACCGGCTCTATGTGCGCAACGCCGAGGCCTTCTATCGGGTGTGAAGGGAGCGGCGGTTTGTAACCGCCGACCCCGGGCGGGGCGGCGGATGGGACGACGGAGGAGACGTGGTTCGACGAGTGGGATCACAAAATTCCGCGGGCGAGTCCGGATTTCGAAAAATGGTCGCCGCGCAAACATGCGGCGAAATTCAAGAAGCCGAATCTGGTGATCCCCAACCCACTCGATTTTCGTGTGCCGCTTACGCCGGGGCTGATTCCCATGCGCGTTCAAGATGAGACGAACACCGGTTTTTTGTAGGAGCCTGCTTGCGGGTGATTTTACATTTCACCGAGTGGCCACGTCCTGGGTCGCCCGCAAGCAGGCTCCACCCTCCAAGCAAATGAGTCTCATATTGGAAGTGTTCGCTTGGCTCGACGGATATCTGAAGAAGTGAACCGACGAAACGCCGGGGCGCGCGCCACGGTGGATTAAGAAATTGCTTTACGGGTCCGTGGTGGGCGGCGCATAGCAATCCACTGTGCCCCCGCAAGATCCCGAGACCGCCCGCTGGCTCGCCGAGCAGGTGCAGCCCCACGAACCGATGTTGCGCGCGTGGCTGCACAGCCGCTTTCCCCAGCTCACCGACGCGGACGACATCGTGCAGGATGCCTACGCGCGGCTCATCGCGGCGCGTGGCAAACGCGAGGTGCGCCTGCCCAAGGCGTTTTTCTTCGCGACGGCGCGTAACCTCGCGCTCGATTTTTTCCGCCGACGGCGCATCACGCACGCGAAATCTTTAGGGGGTTGGGACGAGTTGTGCGTCTTGGAGGCGGGCGAAGACGTCGCGGAGACCGTCGCCCGCAATCAGGAAATCGAACTCATGACCCAGGCCATCCACGCTCTGCCCGACCGTTGCCGTCAGGTGATGACGCTGCGCAATGTCTACGGCCTGCCACAGAAGGAAATCGCGGCGCAACTCGGAATCTCCGTCCGCACGGTCGAGGCGCAGGTTACCATCGGAATCAGGCGCTGCACGGAATTCGTGCGCCGCCGCTGCTCGGGTTAAACCCGCCGTGGACGTTCGCTCCTCTAGTCCGGGTCAAGTGGCCGAGATCGCACACCGCGCTGCTGCGTGGTTCGCGAAACACGACCGCGGGCTCACGGCGACGGAGCAGGATGAGCTGTTGCTATGGTTGGCCGAGGACCCGCGCCACGGCGAGTGGTTCGCACGGCATCAACAGACCGTCAATGGGCTGAAAGTTCTCGCGCAATGGCGGCCCGAGCACGGGGCTTGGCCAAATCCTGATTTGCTGGCGCAGCGGCGGGCGCGGCGAACGTGGTGCGGGTGGGGCGCCGGTGGTCTCGCGGCGGCGGCGAGCCTTGCGCTCGCGTTCAGCTTGTGGCGAGGGACCGACGCACCGGGGGGGAGGAAACTCCCGGAGGCGGCACCCCTGGCGGCCGAAATCGTGCCGGTGCTCCGGCGGCTGCTGGAAGATGGTTCGACCATCGATTTGAACCGCGGCGCGGAGGTCGAAGTGCGGTTCACCGCTGAGGAGCGACGGGTGCGGCTGGTGCGGGGCGAGGCGCATTTCACGGTCGCGAAAAATCCTCTGCGGCCCTTCGTCGTCGAGGCGAATCGCGTGCGTGTGCGGGCCGTCGGCACGGCGTTCGATGTCAAGATACAGACCGAGGCGGTCGAGGTGGTCGTCACTGAGGGTCGTGTGCGCGTCGATCCGCCGCGGGCGGCGCTGGCAGCGGTGGGGGACGAGGCGGGGACCGCGCCGGAATCTGCTCTGGTGGCCGTCGGTGAGCGCGCGGTGGTCTCGCTCGTCGCACCGAATGCGGTGGCGTACGTCACGCCGGTCGCGCCCGAGGAATTGGCGCGCCTGCTCGCTTGGCAGCCGCGGCAACTCGAGTTCGCCGATGCGCCGCTCGCGCAGGTGGTGGCGGAATTCAATCGCGACAATCGCGTGAAGCTCGTCGTCGCCGATCCGATTCTCGCCGCGCTGCCCATCGGGGCGACGCTGCGTTCGGACAACGTCGAGGGTTTTGTGCGCCTCTTGGAGACGAGCTTGCATGTGGCGGTCGAGCGCCGCGCCGACGGCGTGATCGTGTTGCGCCGGTCGGCAGCGGCGGGCGCGCCGCGCTGAGGGGCAGACCTCGTCCGACGACGACGCAAAGAATTTCAACGATTTTGTTACGGGGTTCAGCGTGGGAACGCGTCTTGGTAGCAGCTGAACCCCATCCCATGACTCGTCTCTACTCGTTTTGTGCACTCGCCGCCCTCCGCTCAGCCGCCCGCTTTGCGCTGGGCGGTCCGCTCGTGGTTGCGATTTTTTCCCTGTTCCTCGCGCTGCCGGTGCGCGCGGCCGACGCCAGAAAGACCTTCGACGTCCCGGCCGGCGATGCGAGCGAGACGCTGAAACGTTTCGCGCAGCAGGCGGGCCAGCAGGTTGTCTATCCTGCCAACGAAGTCCGCGGCGTGCGCACGGCGCCGGTGCAGGGCGAGTTCACTGTGCAAGACGGCATCGGCCGCCTGCTCGGGGGCACGGAGCTGCGCGCGACCTTCGACGAGCGGAGCGGAACCTTTGCCGTGGCGAGGGCCGCCGGCCCAAATGCCTCGGTGGCGGCGCCAGCCCCAGCGACCGCCGTACGCGCTCGTGGCGCAGGTACTCTGGAGGGGCGTGTGCTGAATCTCACGAGCAAAAGCTATCTCACCAACGCGCGGATCACGATCGAGGGGACGACACTCGGCGCGTTCACCGACGAATCTGGCGAGTTTCGCCTCGTCGGCGTGCCAGCTGGCGAGGTGAACGTGCGGGTGTTCTTCACGGGCCTCGCCCCGCAGACCGTGCGCGTCGCGGTGTTCGCCGGCGAGACGGTGCGACGCGACTTCGAACTCGATCGCTCGCCGCGCGCGGGTGACGACAAGGTTGTTGCGCTGGGGGAATTCGTCGTCGCCGAGGCGCGCGAAACGAACGCCGCGGCCATCGCGATCAACGAGCAGCGTTTCGCGGGTAACATCAAGAGCGTCGTCTCCGGCGATGAATATGGCGACATCGGCGAGGGTAACGTCGGGGCGTTTCTGAAGTTTGTGCCCGGCGTGACCATCGACATGGCGGGCTTTCAGCCGAACACCGTTTCCGTGCGCGGCGTGCCGGCGAACAACACGCCACTCACCGTGGACGGCAATCCCATCGCCTCCGCGGCCACGAGCGGTACCAACCGTAATTTTGAACTCGTCGGCCTTTCGATGAACAACATCGCGCGCGTGGAGGTGAGCAAGACCCCAACACCTGACATGGCGGCGAACTCCCTCGGCGGGGCGGTCAACGTGATCAGCAAAAGTGCCTTTGAGCTGGCGCGTCCGCAGTTCAACTACCACGTATTCGAATCAGCTAATGGTATGTATCTCTCGCTCGGCGAGAAGTCCGGCCCGGGGAAAGGCTCGAGTGGTTGGCGCATTCGGCCGGGCATGGATTTTTCTTACATCGTGCCTGTGTCCAAGGCGTTTGGGTTCACGTTTAACGGCACCTATTTCTCGCGCTTCCAGCAGTCCTACTCGTCGCAGCCCACGTGGTCGCCCATCGCCACGAACAACGCGGCCGGCACCGCGGTGAGTCCCGCGCTGCTCAGCTACCGCCTGCCGAGTGCGCCTGCGATGTTATCCCGCGAATCGTTCAGCGTGACTGCCGATTGGAAGTTCACCCCGCGCGATGTGCTCTCCGTCGGCGCTTCGTATTCGGGCACCGATCAGTTCACCGATATTGTCGATCAGACTTGGACGGTCGGTACGGTTGCGGCCTACGGACCGGATTTCACTCGCGGCAATGCCGGCGTGGGCTCTGTCGCCTACTCGACGCAATCGCGCCGCAAGGCCGGGGCCACGATCTTTTCCAATCTCAAATGGCGCCACGTTGGTCCGGTCTGGAAACTCGATGCGGGCGGGGCGTACTCCACCTCGACTGTGCACTACCGCGATGTGGACGAGGGTTTCTTCGAGCAGGCCGCTTACACGCTGCGGACTGTGACCGTGAACTTTGCTGGGATCAGCGCGATCCGTCCGGCGACCATGACCGCAGCGACCGCCGCCGGCGTGCCGGTAGACGGCACGAATATTAACAACGCTACCATCGGCAGTGCGCGCAGCAACCAGGCCGACGTGCTCGCCGTTGTCGGCAGTTTCCACGTGAACGCGCGCCGCGATTTCGACCTCCGCATCCCGCTCACCCTTAAGACCGGCCTCGATCTGCGCCGTGAAGATCGCGACATGCGCAATCCCCAGTTGTCCCGGAATTTCGTCGGCCCCGACCGAGTCGCCAATACGGCCGACGATGTGGTCGGCCGCTACGACCTCGAGGCCACCGGTTACTCCGGGCAGTACATGGCATGGGGCTTGGAGCCGCGCCGCTGGCAGAGTACCGCGAAGCTGTGGTCGCTCTACCAGCAGCATCCGGAATATTTCGTGTTGAACGACACCTCGGCGATCAGCACGAGCGCCAACAATTCGCGCAAGATTACCGAGACGGTTTCCGCCGGCTACCTCCGCGCCGATGCACGGCTGTTCCAAAACCGCCTCTGGCTCGTCGGCGGCGCGCGCTACGAGCGCACCGACGACGATGGCTACGGCGTGCTCAACGATCTCCGGGCGACCTATCAGCAAGACGCGGCGGGCAACCTGATTCTCGTCAACGGCCGGCCCGTGCGCGTGACGACCGACGCCGTCGCGCTCGCGCGGCTGCAATACAAGGACCGTGGTTCCCACTCCAAGCGCCACTACGGCGACTGGTATCCGAGCTTCAATGCGACGATCAACCTGCGCGAAAATCTCATCGCGCGGTTCGCCTACGCGAAGACGCTGGGTCGGCCGAACTTCGTGCAGATTATTCCGGGCACGACGGTGAGTGATCCGACTGCGGCGACGCGCACTGTGACGGTCAACAACACGGGCCTCACGCCGTGGACGGCCGACAACTGGGACGTGACGCTCGAATACTATCCGAACAAGGGCGGGCTGTTCTCGGTCGGTGCGTTTCGCAAGGATGTCGCGGATTTCTTCGGCAGTGTGACGACGATCGCCACCGCCGAACAGCTGGAGCAATACGGTCTGAGCGACGACTATGTCGGCTACAACCTCGTGTCGCAGTTCAACGTGGGCGATGCACGTGTGACCGGGTTGGAATACGCATGGCGCCAGCGGTTGGAGTTTCTGCCGAACTGGGCGCGGGGCGTCGGCGTGTTTTTCAATGGCACGGAGATGCAGCTCAGCGGGGCGACGACGGCGGATTTCAGTGGGTTCACGGACCGCACGATCAACTGGGGGGTGAGCCTCGACCGCCCGCGCTTCAGCACGAAGCTCAATTGGAACTACACCGGCCCGCGGCGTCAGACGGCCATCGCGGGAGCGAACGTCCCCGCCGGTACTTACACCTATCTGAAGTCGCGGTTGCAGATCGACGTGAACGTCGAGTGGCGCCTCTCGCGCCGCCTTGGCGTTTACGCGACGGTCCGCAATCTCACGAACATGTCGAACGTCACTGAGGCCTACGCGCCCCACACGCCGGCGTATGCGCGCACGCGGCAGATCGATCTCTTCGGAGCGGCCTATACGTTCGGACTCAAGGGGAGTTTTTAACGGAGCCGCCGTTTCCAGCCGCCGATGACCACCATCACCCGCCGCCATTTTCTCACCACGACGGCCGCCGCCGGCGCCGCTCTCGCGCTACCTTCCAGCCGTGGTGTCGCGGCTACGGCGTCAACCAAGCGGCCGCGCATCCTCCTGCGTGAGGCGCTCCAATACGAAAACATCGGCGATGTCGGCCGCGTGCCCGGCACGATCCGGCTCCTTTACCGCCACCTGCCCGGCGCCGAGGTGACGCTCTGGCCGTGGAGCCTCCACGAGCGCGAGCGGCAGATGCTGAGCAAGGCCTTCCCGCAGCTCCGCATCGTCGAGGGTGAAGTCGATGCGAGCGGACGCGCCTCCACGCCGGCCCTGGCGGAGGCGTGGACGCAGGCCGAATTTTTTATTTCTCCGACAAAAAATGCCCGCAGCTACAGGGAGTGGGCCGCGACCGGTCGGCCTTTCGGGTTGTTTGGCGCGTCGTTTGATCCGATCACGGACCGGCGCTCGCGGCCGGCCGGTCTCACGTTGCGCGAGCTGCGCGCGGAGATCGAGCGGCTGCCGCGGGGCGAGTTGGAGAAAAAATTTGGCCCGCGGACGTTCTACGAAAAGGCGGCCTTTATCTACCCGCGTGACACGCTCGGGCTGCGGTTTCTGCAACGTGAGGAGGTCAAACCCGGCGTGCTCGAGTTCGGTCCGGAGGGCTGCTTTGCCCTCGATCTGCGCGACGAGACGCGTGCGGCGGATTGGCGCAAGCGGCACGGCCTCGCGGAGGAAGACTACATCTGTGTGGTGCCGCGGCTGCGTTATACGCCGTATTACCGAATGAAGAATCTACCGCGGAGCGCCGGCGACTACGAGATCGACGCCTTGAACGACGCCTCCGCCGCGCAAGATCACGCCGCCCTGCGCGACCTGATCGTGCGCTGGGTGCGAGGGACCGGGTCGCGCGTCGTCGCCTGCCCGGAGATGACCTACCAGATCGCCACGGCGAAGGAGCAGTTGATCGATCCGCTGCCGGATGATGTTAAGAAACGCGTGGTGTGGCGCGACACGTTCTGGCTGCCCGACGAGGCGGCGGCGCTCTACGCGAAAGCCCGCGCGGTGATCAGCGCAGAGTGCCACTCGCCGATCATCGCGCTCGCCGCGGGCACGCCCATCCTGCACGTCCGCAATCCGGTCGATACGATCAAGGGGCAGATGTTTGCCGACATCGGATTGGGCGACTGGCTCTTCGAATCGACTGAGGCGACTGGCACGCAGCTCTGGGCAGCGCTCAAGTCGATCCACGATGATCTCCCGCTCGCTCGGGCTCGCGTGCGCGACGTCATGGCGAAGGTGTCCGCGATTCAGCACGGGATGACCGAAGCCATCGGCCGCGCCGTGAACTCTCCATGAAACGTCGTCACTTCCTCCACTTCACCGCTGCCGCCACGGGCTCACTGGCGGCGCGCCCGCTCGCCGCCGTCGCCGCGCGCGCTCCTCGCGTGCTCGTGCGCTCAGCGTGGCAGAGCGTGAATATCGGCGACATCGCGCACACGCCCGGCGCGCTCGCGCTGCTCCAGCGCCATTTCCCGGAGGCCGAGCTTACGCTCTGGCCGCGCAATCTTGAATTCGGCGCGCGCGAACTACTCGTGAAGGCGTTTCCGAAAGTGCGCTTCGTGGACGGCATCATCGAGAAAGACGGAACGCCCTCGACACCAGAACTCGCGCGCGCCTTCGCGGAGTGTGATATCGCGGTGCATGCTTCGGCCGCGCATTTTTCTGCGTCGGCGGACTTCGTCGCGTGGAAGAAAATCACGGGCAAACCCTACGGTGTGCTCGGGATTACATTTGACCCCGTTTCCCGGATCGGCGTCGGCCGTGAATCGGAGGGTGGAACGCTCCGCGAACTGCGTGCGCTGATGGAGAAACGTCCGCTGGATGGAATCGACCCGGCGATGCGCACACTGGTGGAAGGCGCGGCGTTTGTCTTTCTCCGCGACTCCATCTCGCGGGACTATTTGCGCCGCGAAGGAATCAAGACGCCGATCCTCGAGTTCGGCCCGGATACCGTGTTCGGTTTCGATCTGCGCAATGATGCGACGGCGGGTGGATTTCTCCGGGCCAGCGTGCTCGAACCCGGCAAGTTCGTCTGCGTCATTCCGCGGCTGCGTTACACGCCCTATCACCTGATGAAGGAAGACCGGCGCTACTCACCGACGGGGGCGCGCAACGACACCGAACGCACGCGCGACACCATCAATGCCCGCACCGCCGAATCCGATCACGCGCGCCTGCGTGACATGATAACGGCGTGGACGAAGGCCACCAAAATGAAGGTGCTCGTTTGCGCGGAGATGACCTATCAGGTGGAGTTGGGCCGCACGCAGATCTTAGAAAAACTTCCCGTTGACGTGCGCCGCTCGGTTGTTTGGCGCGACCGCTATTGGATGCCGGACGAGGCGGCGTCGGTTTACGCGCAGTCGCTCTGCGTCGTCGGCGTCGAGCCCCACTCGCTCATCATGAGCCTCGCCGCGGGCACGCCGGTGATGCATGTGCGGCAGCCGACCGATACGTTTAAGGGCCACATGTTTCGCGACATCGGGCTCGGCGATTGGCTATTTGAAATCGAAGAGACGAGCGGCGTGCAACTCGCGACCGCGCTCGGAAAAATTACGGCCGATCCAGCGGCCTCCCGCATGCGCGCACGCGAGGCGATGGGGGGCGTGGAAAAAATCCAACAGCGCATGATCGCGGCCGTGCGCGCCTCCGTTCGCACATGAAACTTCCTCTTTTCATGCTCACACTGCTGATGGCGCCGGCGTTTGCCGCCGAGGTGCTCCTCGTGGGCACGGCCGAGGCGGAGTTGGGGTTTGTGCGCGCGACGGCGTTCAAGCCGTTCCACGCGCGGTTCGACATTCCGTTCGACGAGGCGAAGTCGCTTGCGGCCGCCGATCTGGCGCCGCGGAAGGTTGTGATTCTGGCGCGCGGGGCGACGGTGGCCGACGTATCGGCGCTCGACGCGTGGGTGCACGGTGGTGGCACGCTACTGGCGTTTTCCTCGGCGCTGCCGGCGGGGCTGGAACTGCGCGAGCGGCTCGTCGATCTTGGGGCCGATCCCACGCGGGTGCCCGGCGATCTCCGGCTCGTGAAATTGGCTGAGCGGTTGTCTGCGCTCACCGAGGGCGCGAAGCCCGAGACTGTGTCGACGAAGCGCGAGCCGTGGGGCTACACGGCGCTCGGCGCGCCGGCGAAACGCCCGGAGCGCACCGCGCCGCTCACCGCGAAGCGCGCATTGCCAGCGTTGCGCCATGAGCGGGTCGCGACGGGTGCAGCGCTCACGCTCGTCGAGTCGGGGAAGGCCCGATGCGTGATTGTGCTCCCCGCGAAACCTTCCGCCGCGCTGCGCGTGGCGGCGGACGACTTGGTGGATGCGTTTGCGCGGATGGCAGGTGCGACGGTGCCGCTTGTCTCGGAAGGTGCGCCGGTCGCAGTTGATACGGTGCGCATCGTGCTGGGTGCGGCTGGGGGCCTGCCGCCCGCGGTGGCGGCCCGGGTCAAGGCGCTGCCGCCGGAAGGTTTTTTTCAACTCACGAGTGGTCGCGCGCTGTATCTTGTGGGCTCGGACGCGGCGCCGAATGGTTTGGCGCTCACAGGTACGGCGCACGGAGTCTATGACTTTATCGAGCGTCAGCTCGGCGTGCGGTGGCTGTGGCCGGGTGAAGGCGGCACGGTGTTTCCGCCGTTGGCCACGGTGACAATTCCACCGCTGGATATCGAGGATGCGCCGGCGTTTGCCGTCCGCCGACTGCGCAATTACGGCGGCGTGTCGGGTCCGGCGGAGAAACGCGTGGTCAGCCTCGAAGACCGAGTGAAGGTGGCTTTGAACGCGCTCGGCCGGCCGGACCTGCGGGTTTACGCGACGAAGCACGCGGAGGCCAATCCGTGGTTCGCTCGCCAACGCCTTGGGCAGAGTCAGCGCGTGAGTTTCGGGCACGCTTACAATGATTACGCGGAGCGTTTCGCGGGCGAGCATCCAGACTGGTTTGCACTCCAGCCCGACGGGACGCGCGCGGCCACGAAGGTGCGCCCGCGGCTCGACAAGGAAAATCCCGGTCTCATCGCGCAGGCGGCGCGCGACGCGCTCCGCGAACTCGACGGCGATCCGCTCCTCAGCATGGCGTCGCTCACGCCGAACGACGGTGGCGCGAGTGCGTGGGATCTCGACGCGGACGCGCGCGCGCTCGATCCGGCCGATGCTCCGCCGATCACGCTGCCCATCCGCCTCGGCGGCCTGAAGGTGACGTTGCCCTACGTTTCGATGACGGACCGTATGGTGACGTATTACAATCGTGTCGCGGAAGACGTGCAGCGCATGCGTCCGGGGACGGTGCTTGGCGCTTCGGCCTACAGCACGTATCGCACTCCGCCCCTAAGCGTGGTGCCGCATCCGCAGCTGGCGTTCACTTTTGTCGGACTCGTCTATTTCGACGAGGGCACGCGCCGACGTGACCGGCGGAGCTGGGACGGTTGGGCGGCGGCGGGCAATGCGCTCATGCTGCGGCCTAACGCACTGCACTCGGGTCACGGCTTGCCCGGCGTGTTTGTGACGAAACTCGGCGAAGATCTTCGGCATTGCTATGAGACGATGATGTTCGGCGCGGATTTCGACTCGATCATCCACCACTGGTCCACGCAGGGGCTCAACTACTACGTGCTCGCGAAGCTCCTGTGGAATCCGGCGGCCGATGTGCCGGCGCTCGTGGACGACTACTGTCGTGCGGGTTTCGGAACTGCGGCGCCCGAGGTGAAAAACTATTTTGCGCAACTCGAGACGCTCACGAGCGAGCTCGCGGCGGGCATTGCGGGCGACATTGCCGGCGAACTCCGCGCCGAGGAAGACGAGCCGGCGCGCGGACTCGATCCCGATTCGATCTACGCGGTCATCCCGAAGTATTACGGGCCGGCGAGGCTTGCACCGCTGCGCGCGACGCTGGCCCGCGCCGCGGCGGCGGCGACGAGTGGAGCGAGTGGGCGCGAGGCGGAGGTGTTGCGCCGCATTGTGTTTCTTGGACGCGGGCTCGATTACGCCGAGCAGCAGGCGAAAATCTACGCGCTGGTGAATGACCGCAAACGCGACGCTGCGTCCCTCGCGGCGGCCGTGCGCGAGCGGCAGGCGGTGTTTCACGACATCTACGATCGGGATTACTTTGCGATTGGGTTCCCGCGTTTGCTCTTCAAGGAGCAGGGAGTCGGTGTGATCAAGGCGGCTCTGTCGCGGGCGGGTGCGAAGTGAGGGCGCGGGGAGCGGAGCGGGCGGCGGCGAGGGAGAGGAAGATCGGGCGCGAGGGAAAATGAGATATCACATTCCGGAATGGGCGATTGAGAGACGGGCGGCGACGAGGCGGCGGGATTCGGTGACGTCGGCTTCGGTGACGCGGTAACCGGCGATGAGGGCGGCGGCGGCGAGAGCGAAGACGATGGTGCCGGCGCTGAAGGCGATGCGCATGGCGAGAAAGGTTTCCGGGGTTTGCGCGGCTTTGAGCGCGGTGTCCCAGCCGGTGAGGCTGAGCGCGACGCCGGCGAGGAAGATGGAGCCGGAGAGGGCGACCTTGAGCGCCCAGCCCAGAACGGCGTTGAACAT
>Ga0114970_10003147_pt1 | contig 12202 bp, 14 predicted proteins | sample M_140205_XF_Meta_FD_87030 | JGI IMG/M metagenome (GOLD analysis project Ga0114970, IMG submission 87030) | Freshwater microbial communities from Lake Montjoie, Canada to study carbon cycling - M_140205_XF_MetaG | ecosystem: Environmental > Aquatic > Freshwater > Lake | place: Lake Montjoie... | reverse complement strand
TCCGGTTTATCCCTACAGGTGACCAACTCGACTGGAATCCTTGTCAGGTGCAAACGACAAGCGTTGACACCCCGAACCCGCCAGAGCCAGAGCCCTCCGATCCAGCCCTGTGAAATCAGCTCGCAGGCGAATCAGGCCTGGGTTCGGTTGTGGCAGGGCGACAGATCAGACAACTTCGACACCCCGTTCATCTTTGCCAGTGGCGGGTCATCCGGATGCAGCGCCCGCTTTAACCGCGCCTCATCCGCCACCGGCTGCACCGCCTTCACAAAGTACGTATAGAAACCCCAGATATCCTCCTCCGAATACTCCCGGTCAAAAGCAGGCTTCTCCACCCTCTTCCGGAAATCCTCCAGATCAAACTGCCGCGTCGTATACCCCCGCCGCTGTACCATCTTCGTCGTGTACGTGTTCGCCGGATCGAAATCATACGACGCCACCGAAATCTCCAGCTTCCCCATGTTCCGCAGGAATCGCCGGTAAGTCTCAATATCCTCGTCCCGCCCCGCCTGCCCCAGTTGCAACCGCGTCGTCCGATACGAATAATGGACTCCCGCGAAACTCTTCATCCCGAACCGCTGGAAAATCAGCAAATCATCATCCTTCAGACCCTTCCAGTCAATCCGGTGCGCAATCTTGATCCCGTCAGCGTCATCATCCCCGCCCTGCCCCAATAACCTCTGCCCCGCCAACATCCCAACCAGCTTCAAAACATCACGCCGACCAGAACTCATCGACACAGCGTCTGCCGGTTTATCATGCAAGTGTCGTGACAACTCAATTATTCGAGGATCTGGACCGCCTCACAGCCTCCCCCAACCCCGCCGCAGCTCTCCACCACCTCACCGCCACCCTCCTCGAATCCGGCGAATACGGCCTCGCCTTCGAATCCCGCCTCATGGGCAAGCGGCACGAACTCGGCCTCCCCCTCATCCAGAGCGACCAGATCACACGAGACGACTACCAGCAGGCCGTCATGGCCATCGCCCGCGACACCGGCCAGCTCTTCCTCGCCGCCGGCAACCTCGCCCGCGCCTGGCCCTACTTCCGTGCCATCGGAGAAACCCAGCCCATCGAAGACGCCATCGCCGCCCTCCCCAATGAAGGCGACGTGGAACAGGTCATCGGTATCGCGTTCCAGGAGGGCGTCCACCCCCTCAAAGGCCTCGAACTCATCCTCGCCAACCAGGGCATGTGCCGCGCCATCACCGCCTTCGGCATGACCGCCGTCCAGAAGGACCGCGAGAAGTGCATCGCCCTCCTCGCCCGCCATCTCTACAACGAAATCGTCCCGCGCATGTCCGAGACCATCCGGACACACGAAGGCACCGCCCACGAAGGCAACACACAGGCAACCACAAATCTCCTCGAACTCATGCAGGGCCGCGACTGGCTCTTCGGCGAGTGGGACTATTACGTCGATACCTCCCACCTGCTGTCCGTCGTCCCCTATGGGATCGAGCTAAAGGACCCCGAAGCCCTCGCCTGCATCCATGAACTCTGTGAATACGGCAAGCACCTGGCACCCCAGTTCCAATCCGCAGGAGTCCCGCCGTTCGAAAATCAGTTCGAAGCCTACGGCCACTACATTCAGGCCCTGCGAGGCATTGAAACCGAAGCCCACCTCGACTACTTCCGCCAGCAGGTCGCCAATGCCGATCCGGATGTCGCAGGAGACGCCCCGGGCCGCACGCTAACCCGTCTCCTTATCGCCCTGGGACGCCCCGAAGAAGCCCTGAGCGCCGTCCTCGATCACGTCTTCGAAGATGCACCCTGGGGCCAGCCCGTGCCTACCGCCCTGCAACTCTGCTATCAAACTGGAAACTTCAGCAAAATGCAGGACCTCGCCCGCGAACGCGGGGACGCCCTCAGCTACATCGCCGCCGCCATCCTCAACCGCACCTGAATGTAGGACATTTTTTGAAGTCCGGCCTGTGGGGCAGGATGGAATCCTGCGCTCCTGTCGCCGACAGGAGCCCGCGCCCCCAGGCGCGTTGTCGGTTGCCCTCCCCCCACCGGTGTCTGAGTCTTCGACGAAGCGGCACAGGTCGGGTGAGCAGCCCCTACCGCAATCGCAAAATGTGGTCCGCAAACTCGTCCATCTGCCCACAAACCAGATCCGGCACCGGGTCCCCCAGCGTCTCCGGCTGGAATCCATACGTCACCCCGCAGGCCCAAACACCCGCCGCCCGAGCCGTCAGAATATCCACCGAACTATCACCCACCATCCACGTATCTTCCGCCCCAACTCCGGCTTCCGCACGCAAAGTCTCAATCCCCACCGGATGCGGCTTCTTCTGCGCAAAACTATTGCCGCCGTACACCTTCAGCATCAGTTCCGAAAGCTCAAAATGCCGCATGATCTCCTGGCTGATTCCCACCGGCTTGTTCGTCAGAACCGCCAGCGAATGCCCCGCTTCATGCAGACTCACCAAAGACTCCCGCACTCCCGGATACAGCACCGTGTGCACCACCGCATGTGCCCGGTACCAGCCCAGAAAGAACTCCAGCGCCGCATCCACGTCTTCCTGTGGTGCAGCCTCGCCCAAAGCCCTCCGAATCAGCACCGGAGCCCCGTTCCCCACATAAGAGAAAATCAGGCTGTGCTCCAAGGGTTCCCGCCCGGTATGGGCCCGCGTGGCATTCACCGCGTTCGCCAAATCCAGCCGCGAATCGATCAGCGTTCCGTCCAGGTCAAATATCAGTAGTGACACTCTAGATCACGCGCGCCGACGGCTGCGAACCGGTACATCACTTGCTTTTCCGGAAGAGCCCGCTTTGCCCACAGGCTTCGACCGTGGTCGCTTCCCGTCAATCCCGTACTCCACCATCTTGCGCAACAGCGTATTCCGGTGAATCCCCAGACCCTTCGCAGCCTCCGACTGATTTCCCTCGGCGCGACGCAGCACCCGCTCAATCATCCCTTTTTCGAGAATCTCAACGGCTTCTTCCAGGAAAAATCCACCCTGCACGAGATGGTCGATTAATGTTTCAAAACCCGCGTTCATGAATCCTTGTCAGCCTTCTTGACGGCCTTCAGCCGCCATAATTCCTGTATCTGCCCGTAGTACTTCCGGAAGCTCTGTTTCAGCTCCATCGGCGCAATCGCCACACCATAGCGAGACGCCTCCAGCAACCACGGCGCAATTTGCGAGTGTATCACTGCCTGCGGCGCACTCCCCGAATCCACATGAGGCCCAAATGCCGTCACCGCCGTCAGCAGCGCGACCGACAACAACAGCCCCCGCACCAGCCCAAAACACGCCCCGAAAAACCGATCCACAAAAGACAGTCCAATCGTCTTCAGGAACCGCGAAATCACCCAGCCCACCAGCGCGCCAAACACCATCACGCCCACCACCACCAGTACGAACCCTATGAAATTCGCCCCACGCACCGACCCCACGTAAGGTGCCACAAACGACCCCGCCACACCGTAGAACCACATCCCCAGAATGAGCGCAAACACCGCCGACACCAACCCGATAATCTCCCGCGTAAATCCACGCCGGAAACTCATCGCCATCGACACCAGCAGTATCAGCCCAAAAACTACATCCAGCCAGTTCACAGTTCCAGACCCGTAATGCGGCGGTACGCCTCGTGATACTTCTCCGCCGTACGGGTAATCACTTCAGCCGGCAGATCCGGCGCCGGTGGCTGCTTGCCCCACGTGAGCGTCTCCAGATAATCCCGCACAAACTGCTTGTCGAACGACGGCTGCTGCCCCCCAGGACGATACGTATCCCTCGGCCAGTAACGCGACGAATCCGGCGTCAGAACCTCATCGCCCAGCAGCAATTCACCTGCATGCCACCCGAACTCGAACTTCGTATCCGCCAGGATAATCCCCCGCGACTCCGCATGCTCCGCAGCCTTCGCGTAGATCTTCAGCGTCAAATCCCGCAGCATGCTCGCCGTCTCCAGCCCAATCACCGCCACAGCTTCTGCAAACGAGATGTTCTCGTCATGCCCGCTCTGCGCCTTGCTGGCCGGCGTGAAAATCGGTTCCGGCAGGCGATCACTCTCCACAAGCCCCGAAGGCAGCGGAATCCCGCAAATCGCCCCCGTACGCTTGTAATCCTTCCAGCCTGAGCCCGACACATACCCTCGCGCCACACACTCCACCGGCTCCATCCGGCACCGCTTCACAAACATCGAGCGGCCTTCCAGCTGGTCCCGGAACTGGTGCAGATGCGCCGGATACTCGTCTACATTCGCCGAGATCAAGTGGTTCGGCACCACGTCGCGCAGCAGGTCGAACCAGAATAGCGACATAGCTGTCAAAACCCGGCCCTTGCCAGGTATCCCCTGCGGAAGAATACAGTCGAAGGCGGAGATACGGTCCGTCGCCACAATGAGCAGCTCGCTGCCCACCGCATAGACATCCCGCACCTTGCCTCTCGCCACAAGTTCGACGCCAGGGAGATTGGTAGTTGTTATAACGTTCACGGTTTTTCGGGGTTGGTAGTCAAATGGCTATGCGTACGACCGTAACTGAAGTAGATGACCAGGCCAATCAGCAGCCAGACCGCCAGGCGAAGCCAATTCGTCCACCCAAGACCGTATACCATCGAGCCACATACGACGATGCCCAGAACTGCCACTACCGGCAACGCCGGTACAGTGAAGCCCCGAACAATGTCCGGACGCCGCACCCGCATAATCCAGACCCCCGCGCACACCAGCATGAACGCGAATAACGTGCCAATGCTCGTCATTTCGCCCACAATGTCACCCGGGACGAACCCGGCAAACGCCGCTGTCAGCACAAAGAACAACATGTTTGACTTGTAGGGTGTCTTGTACTTCGGGTGAATGTCAGAGAAAAGGGCCGGCACCAGGCCGTCTTTGCTCATCGAGAAGAACACTCGCGACTGCCCCATCAGCATCACCAGAATCACCGACGAGAAGCCGCCCAGAATCGCAACGGTGACAAACTTCGCCAGCCACTCGTAACCTGTCATGTACTTCGTGATCGCGAATGCGACCGATGCTTCCTTGCCCGCAGTCCGGAAATCTTCCACCGTCGCCACGCCGCTCAGGACATGAGAGAACACCACGTACAGGATTGTGCAGACCACCAGCGAACCGAGAATGCCTATCGGCATGTCGCGCTTCGGATTGATCGTCTCCTGTGCAGCCGTCGAGACGGCGTCAAAACCGATAAACGCAAAGAACACAACCCCGGCCGCCCCCAGTATCCCCATGATGCCGCCAAAGGGGTGTACAATGCCTTCCGGCGTCGTAAACGTAGTCGGTGCCGGAATGTAAGGCGTATGATTGGCCGGGTTCATGAAGCCCCAGCCGATGAAGATCACCATCAGCACAATCGTGACTTTCGTAACCACGATCAGACTGTTCACAAAGGCGGACTCCTGCGTACCCCGCGCGAGCAGAATCGACAGGAACAGCAGAATGATAATGGCCGGTATGTTCACAATGCCGTGCCCGCCACCAGCCTGCATTGTTTCAAACGGGGAATGACACCACTCATAAGGGATGCTCATACCCACGAAGTTCAATACCTTGTTGAAATACTCACTCCAGGCGATAGCCACCGTGGCCGCACCTACGGCATACTCCAGAACCAGATCCCACCCGATAATCCACGCCACAAGCTCACCCATCGTGGCGTATGAATACGTGTATGCGCTTCCCGCTATCGGAATCATCGAAGCGAACTCGGCATAGCAAAGCCCCGCAAACGCGCACCCAATGCCGGCCACGATGAAGGCCAGTGTCACCGATGCCCCCGCGCGCTCCGCGATAGCTGCAGCCGTCCGCACAAACAGCCCCGCACCGATGATGGCACCGATACCCAGCGCGATCAGATGCCACGGCCCCAGCGTGCGTCGCAGCTGGTGCTCGCCCGCCTCACTCTCCCGCGTGATCCGCGCTATAGACTTCGTTGCAAATAGACTCATGCTGCAACACCTTTCCTTTGCCACAAAAAGTACACGGGAACCCCAAGAAGTACCAAAACAAGGCCTCGTACCGTGAATTCGGGCTTGTTCATCAACAGCAGAACTTCAATCAACACAGCCATCAATATGTACAGCGCGGGTACCACAGGGTAACCCACGGCTTTGTACGGTCGCGCCAGACCCGGGCGCGTCCGGCGTAGCCGGAACAATCCTGCGATGGTCAGGATGTAAAACAGCAGAACCGCAAAGATAACATAGTCCAGCAAATCGTTGTACTGTCCGCTCAGCGTCAGCAACACCGACCACCCGCACTGCATCGCCAGCGCCGGAACCGGGGCATGCGTCTTCGCATCCAGTTCCCCCGCCTTCGCGAAAAACAGCTTGTCCCGCGCCATTGTCAGGTACACCCGCGCACCCGACAAGATGATCCCGTTCAGACACCCAAACGTGGACACCATAATCGCCGCCGCCATAATGCTCGTGGCCGCCGGTCCAAACATCACCGACACTACCGCCGTCGCCACCCGGTCTTCCGGAGCCGCAATAATCTGCGGGAATGTCAGCACCGACATGTACACCAGGTTGCACGCCAGATAAAGCAACGACACAATTCCCACACCCAGCCCCAGCGCCAGCGGCAAATTCCGCTGCGGATTCCGCACCTCAGCCGCCGCAAACGTCACGTTGTTCCAGGAATCCGACGAAAACAGTGGCCCCACCATCGCCGTGCCCACCAGTGCAATCGCCGCCCACTCAAACGTCACCGGAGCCCCCGGCGCGCCCCCCACTGACATGTACTCCCACAAATGTCCGAAATTCGCCGCAATCACCTCTGGGTTCCGCCCCATCAGGTACCCCAAACACGCCAGCCCCAACAACGAAGCCACCTTCGCGAACGTAAACACGTTCTGCACCAGCGCCCCCGTCCGGATCCCCCGCGTATTCACCGCCGTCAGCACCACAATCACCACAATCGCCAGCAACTGCTGTGTCGTCACCCCAAACTTGCCCGACCCCACCAGATAATTCGCCGCCGAGATCGAAGGAAAAAACACCCCCGTATACTTCGCAAACGCCACCGCCACAGCAGCAATCGTCCCCGTCTGGATCACCACAAACAGCGTCCATCCGTAAAGGAAACCCCACAGCCGCCCGAACGCCTCCCGCAGGTACACATACTGCCCGCCCGCATCCGGAATCGCCGCCGCCAGTTCGCCATAACTCAGCGCCGCCACAATCGTCAGCAGCGCCCCTAAAATCCAACACACCAGCAGCAGCCCCGGCGACCGCACCTGCCGCCCCACATCGGCACTCACAATGAAGATCCCAGAGCCAATCATCGACCCCATCACCAGCATGGTGGCGTCCATCAGCCCCAGGCCTTTCACGAAGCCCTGATTTTTTCCCTGCCGTGCGCCGTCTATTTTTGGGTCAGTTGCTGCCATTCGGTCATCCGATCTCGAAGAGTCTGCTTAGTGCAGGATAGCGGAAGCATATCCGCGATCACCGCCACCGAGTCCGCCCCTGCCTTCCAGCATGTCATCGCATTGTCACGCGTGATACCGCCAATCGCCACCAAAGGCCGCCCCGTCAGCCCCCGAATCTCCCGCAACCGCTCAGGCCCCGTCGTCGGATCCGGACGTTCCTTCGATACTGTCCCGAATATCGGCCCAAACGCCACATAGTCCGCAGGCTCTTCCCCCGCCGCCACCATCTGCGCGGTATTGTGCGTCGAATAACCTACCAGCGCCCCGGCCGGCATCACTCGCCGCGCGTCCGAAGGCAACAAATCCTCCTGACCAACATGCAGTCCGGCCCCCAACAACGCCGCATAATCCGCCCGGTCATTCACCACAAACGTCGCCCCGGCAGCCGCACAAAGCGCCGCCACCCTGTGCGCCACAACATATGTATCCCGGGTCCACAACTCCTTGTGCCGGAACTGCAGAATGCGCGCCCCGCCTTCCAGAAAGGCTTCCGCAGCCAGCTCAACCGCCACGCCCCTTTGGCTCAAAGTGGTGGCATCAAGAATCGGATAAACAGGTGGCAGCAGCAACTCCCCATTATCAAACAACCCCGCCCCGGGAGTGCACGACACAAAGCTCTTGTGGGGCAGCTTGGTAAGCTGCGGCCGATTGTCAATCGGCCAATCTGCCGCGTTTGCGCCACTCATCCCCCCACATCCACCCAAACCCTACAATAAAAACGTGCCCGTCCCGAGCGAAACCACCGTCCCCTGCGATACCTGCACCCTCTGCTGCCGCAGCAATCAGGGCCTCTTCCTCCACCCCGAACAGGGTGACGACGTCAACTCCTACCAGCACCAGACCGGCACCGACAGCGACGGCAACCCCATCTACCTCCTCGCCACCACCAACGGAGCCTGCGTCTACCTCGGCCCCTCCGGCTGCACCATCTACGACCGCCGCCCTCTCCTCTGCCGCTCCTTCGACTGCCGCAAACACTACCTCATCCTGCCCCGTCAGGACCGCGACAACCTGGTCCGCCTCGGCCTCTCCTCACGTCCCGTCTTCAATGAAGGCCGCCGTCGCCTCAAAACCCTCAGCCCCGCCGAACGCCAGGCCTGCACCGATATCCGCGACGAGTTCTTTTATTAACCACCAAACTCACATGACCCCGGACCAACGCCAAACCGCCCTCACTCTCCTCAACGCCTCAGCCTCCGCGTTCCTGGACACCATTACCCCCCTCACACCCGCCCAGTGGACCCACCAACCCAACCCCGAGCAGTGGTCCGTCGCCCAGGTCGCCGAACACGTCGTCCTCGCCGAAGCCGCGCTTTTCCGAAAAGTTCAGGCCCTCCTCGCCGCCCCGCCCAACTCCGAGCCCCTCGAAAGCACTCCCGCCACCCTCGCGGAGCTAAATCAAGTCCTCGCCGGACGCCAGGGACGAGTCCCCGCTCCCCCCACCATCCTCCCCTCCGGCACCTGGCCCCAAACCGAAGTCACCGAACGCTTCCTCGCCCACCGCCAACACCTCCTGGCCTTCATCGAAACCAACCAACAGCCCCTCGACCACTACAGCGCCAACAACGCCTTCTTCGGCCCCCTCTCCGCTTTCCACTGGCTCATCTACGCCCCCCTCCACACCCAGCGTCACCTCCTCCAAATCAACGAAATCCTCGCCCACGCCTGACCCGCTGTCCCGCCAAAGCCGTACCGAACCGCCATGCGTCAGCATGCGGCCCCACTCACACCTAAATCACTGGACTCTGGGACAAAAATCCGACATACTGTCTGGATACATGCCCAGAGTGCAAACCGCTGACTCCCAGCTTCCCCTCCTGTTGCTGTCACAAGCCCGCGAACGTATGACCCAACAGGATCTTGCGAGTCGTTTGGACGTTAGCCCTCGCACAATCGCCCGCTGGGAAAACGGCGAAACCGAATGTCCGCAAATGGTCGCCCCCGCTCTGCGAGACATCGTAAATACCGCCCCCCGAACTGGCCGTGAATCCGGCACCTTTACCTTTATTGACCTCTTCGCCGGAATCGGAGGCATGCGGGCCGGGTTTGAACAGGCTGGCGGTACCTGCATTTTCACCAGCGAGTGGAACCCCTACGCCAAAAAAACCTACGTCGGAAACTACGGCCTCGAAGAAAATGCCTTCGTCGGCGATATCACCCAGGTCGACGCCAACTCTATCCCCGACCATGATGTTCTCGTCGGCGGCTTCCCCTGCCAACCCTTCTCCCTCGCCGGCGTCAGCAAGAAAAATGCTCTCGGGCGCCCCCACGGCTTTGAGTGCGCCACCCAGGGGACTCTCTTTTTCGATGTGGCCCGCATCATCGCCGCAAAACGCCCCAAGGCCTTCCTTCTGGAGAACGTCAAGAACCTCGTCAGCCACGATAAGGGCAACACCTTCCGTGTCATTTGCGACACCCTCCGGAAGGAACTCGGCTACTACGTCGAGACCCGCGTCATCAATGCCGGACATTTCGTCCCCCAACACCGCCAACGCATTCTCCTCGTTGGCTTTCGCGAGCCCACCGGCTTCAATTTTGCCGATCTCCAACTCCCCGTCGACCGACCCCGTCTCGCCACCATCCTCCATCCCGAAGATGGCTCCGAATCTCCCCAGGAACCCTACACCACAGGTCCGCTGGCCCAGGTAAACCCCAAATACACCCTCACCGACAAGCTCTGGGCCTATCTCCAGGCCTATGCTGAAAAACACCGCCAGGCAGGTAACGGTTTCGGCTTCGGCCTCGTCGATAAAGACTCGGTCGCAAGAACTCTCTCCGCCCGCTACCACAAAGACGGCTCCGAAATCCTCGTGAGCCGTGGCCAGGGCAACAACCCTCGCCGCCTCACTCCCCGCGAGTGTGCCCGCCTCATGGGCTTCCCCGATACCTTCAAAATTCCCGTGTCCGACACCCAGGCCTACAAGCAATTCGGCAACAGCATCGTCGTCCCCGTCGTCAAAGCCGTGGCGCAGCTCATGGAACCACACATCCGGGCCCTCCAACGCTACGAAGAGACCGGGGTCCTCGAACTCCCCCTCTTTGGGTAGACCCCATGAAGTCCGGCTATCTCTCCGAATTCTTCACCGGCGTCGCCATCAAAGCCCTGACCGCTGTCGAGGCCGATCCCGCCCGCAGCCACCAGCATGAATTCAACGGCAACCAGGAACTCATCCGCGTCTTCGGGCGGGCTACCGAAAAACACAGCTATCCGGCGCGTTTCATCTATCTCGCCGGAGGCGATCAGGAGCCTGTCGTCGAAGATGCGTCTGTAACCTGGTACGACGCCCGCCAGCGACACGCCTCCCGCACCGAACACCGCCTCTATTTCCCCACAACCGCCGTATCTCTGTGTGCCGCTGAAGCAGACTTGCTCGTGCTTGCCAAACGCCAGGACGGTACAGTCCTCGTCATCGTGGCGCAGGGCCAATCGACCCTTGCCAACCAGCTCCAGTGGCTGTTCGGCCTTCCCAATACCCCCTGTCTTGGCTTCCTTATACGGGAGGACCTCGAAACCGAACAGGACCGTCTCCAGTTCGCCTCCACCTTCATCCTGGAGCAACTCGGCATCGTCGTCGAAACCACCGAAGAAGCCTGGCTCGACAACATGCTGGGGAAATTCGGCGGCTCTTTCCCGACCACGCGCATCTTCTCCGCTTACGCCCGCGCCACGCTCCCCGAGCTGAGCCCCCAGGACGATCCTGACGCCGCCCTCATGGCGTGGATGGAACGCGAAGAAATCCTCTTCCGAACCCTCGAAAAGCACCTCCTCAAAGAGCGTCTCGCCCAGGGCTTTACCGAAGACACCGAAGGCTTCCTCCAGTTCGCTCTCTCCGTCCTGAACCGAAGAAAGTCCCGAGTCGGCCTCGCGCTCGAAAACCACCTCGAAGTCGTCTTCACCGACAACAAGATCCTCCATTCCCGCACTGCGGCCACGGAAGGCAAAGCAAAACCAGACTTCCTCTTTCCCGGCGGCAGACACTACCACGACCAAACTGTCGATGCCGGCCTTCTCACCATGTTGGGAGTAAAAAGCACCTGCAAGGAACGCTGGCGTCAGGTTCTGGCCGAAGCCAAACGCATCGACACCAAACACCTGCTGACGCTGGAACCCGCCATCAGCAAAGACCAAACAAGAGAGATGGAGCACCACCGCCTCCAGCTGGTCCTCCCGAAAAAGCTCCACCAAACCTACTCCCCCGACCAGGCCACCCGCCTAATGGACCTCGCCTCCTTCATCCAGCTGGTCCGAGACCGTCAGTTCCTGTTTCGTCGTACCCGGTAGTTCCAGCAATTCCACATCGTCCATGATCCGGATATCTTTCCCGTTCGCAAATGCCAACCACATGTGCGCCGCGGAAATGCCGATCCATCACCCACAGGACATCCGCCCCAGCCTTAACGGCGGTATACAGAACGGCATCATCGTGCGGATCCAGCAAGACCACAGGCAGCACCCCCCGGCGTGGTTCCACGATTCGTGAGATCGAGCGCAGAAACTTGACGTGTCCGTGGATTTCCACAGCGCTCATCCCGAACAATGCCTGCATCCTCGGATAACTGAGTACCTTGCCCACTTCCCCGCCAATATAAGAACACAAAACCCAATATAAGAACACAAAAAAATGACATGTTCGGAGTTGACTCCATTGCGTTCACGACTCGCCGAGCCGGGCCCTTCGATGTCGTCGTTGCTCGCACGAGAATCGAAGTGTCAAAGGTAATGATCATTCCTGAGAGTGCCGGACGGCCAACAGCGCCTCGTTCAGCGCCGCCTCAATCTCTGCCTCG
>Ga0114970_10003146_pt1 | contig 12203 bp, 12 predicted proteins | sample M_140205_XF_Meta_FD_87030 | JGI IMG/M metagenome (GOLD analysis project Ga0114970, IMG submission 87030) | Freshwater microbial communities from Lake Montjoie, Canada to study carbon cycling - M_140205_XF_MetaG | ecosystem: Environmental > Aquatic > Freshwater > Lake | place: Lake Montjoie... | reverse complement strand
GAGGCCGCTCATCTCCGGCATCTGCCAGTCGAGGAGCACCATCGACACCGTATTGGCGCCGAGGTAGTCGAGCGCCTCCCGCCCCGACGCCAGCGCCACCACGTGGTGGCCCGACCGCACGAGCCGGCGACTGAGCAACTCACGGCTCGCCAGGTCGTCGTCGACGATGACAATCGGCGTACTGTGCATCTTCACGGCTGGAGTCCTTCCGCGCGCAGTCGTCCCCGCACCCCGTGCTCAGCGACGGTGACCATCAGGCCGAGACGAGCGAGGCGCGACTCAGCATGTCAGCGTTGACGGCGTTGTCCTCCACGAGCAGGATGCGGCGCCCGGCGTCTGGCTGCGTCTCAATCATCGCCTAACTCCGCCGCCTGCGCCACCAGCGCGGCGATGGGCGCGGCGCGGTGGACAGGGCGGGCGGCAACGCCAGCGCCGTGTCGCTGGAGCGGTTGCTGGACGTCGAGGTCGAGTCGGTGTTCGGCGCGTCGCCGTCGTTCCAGACGATTACGGAAGCCGCCGCCGCGCTGACCTTCGACCACACCTACGCGGACCCCGTGGGCGAGGACTTCCGCCAGGACACCGTCGAACTGCTGACGCATGGCCGGCCGCTGCTGACGATCGCGGCGCCGCATCCGGTCGACCCGATCGGGAGAGGCGCATCAGCCCCCGAATGCGCCCTGCTGTCGCCGTGCCCGTGCCGCTGCTGCGCTCGGCGAATGCTGAGCAGACCGAGGAGACACAAGGGGGCAGGTGGTGGGCAGTCGGGCGCGGGCGCGGGCGCTACAGTTCGCGCAGCGCCGACGGAATCGGCAGCCGCGCCGCGCGCAGCGCCGGCAGCAACCCGCCGATGGCGCCGATGGCCAGTGCGTAGAAGAGCCCGAGCCCCAGCAGGTCCGGCGTCACACGGAACGCAAACGCCACCTGGCTGAACGTCTGGAAGTTGATCGTCGACGTCTGGTAGCCGTTGAACCCCAGATACGCAGCGCCGCCGCCAATGATGCCGCCGATGGCGCCGAGCGCCATCGACTCCACGAGCACCGATACGACCACCGAACTGGTGTCGAACCCGAGCGCGCGCAGCGTGGCGATCTCGCGCGAACGCGTCGCCACCGCGGTGTACATGGTGAGGATGGCGCCGAAGACCGCGCCGATGCCCATGAGACCGGCAATGGCGACGCCGACGGTCTGGATGAGCCGCGTCAGTGTCTGCGACTGTCCGGCGTAGTACTCGTTCTCGCGACGAATGGAGACGTTCAGCTGCGGGTTCGCGGTGAGCCAGTCGCGGAAGGTGTCGAACGTGTCTGGCGACTCGAGCTGGGCCAGGAGCGACTGGTACGAGTTGCCGCGACGGTAGGCGCCCTGCAGTGTCCGCGCATCGCACCAGACCTCGGTTTCCGAGACACCGCCCTTGGACGCGAACAGCCCGACCACCTCCCAGCGGTTCTGCCCCGACACCACGACGTCGCCCACCGCGAGGTTCACAAACTGCCCGTTCGCCCCGCGACCGGCAATCACCTCGTTGGTGCCGAAGCGGAACATCCGTCCGTCGACGATCGACACTTCCGGACGGACCGTCATCCCGGTCGGCTCGATGCCGCGCATCGGCACGTTGGCCGACGACCCTGGCGACGACTTCTTCGGCAGGTCGATGATGACGTAGAGTTCGGCCGAGGCCAGCCCCACCTGGCCGTCGCGCGCCAGCCCTGGTGCCTGCCGGACGATGTCCACCTCGGCGCCCGAGAGTCCGCTGGTCAGCTCGCTGTCCGCGCCGCTGCGCATGACCAGCGCCCGGCCGCGCGAGCCCGAGCCCTGCATCGCCGCCGAGAAGCCCGAGGCGATCGACAGCACGGAGACGAACACCACCACCACGCCGGCGATCCCGACGATGGCGACGAACGAGGAGCTCAACCGGGCGGGAATGGTCCGCAGGTTGAGCAGCATGATCGCCAACGTCTGCCGGAGCCAGAACATGTCAGTTCCTCCGCAGGGCGTCGGTGATCTTCAACTGCATGGCCGCCACGGCCGGCATCACGCCCGCCAGCAGGCCCATGCCCAGCATCAGGCCGGCACCAAGCCACAGGTCGCGGCTGGGCAAGGTGAAGACGGCCAGCAGGCCGCCAGTCGGATCGCCCTGCTTGGCGATGATCCAGGCGAGGCCCAGACCGAGCCCGCCCCCGAGGCAGGCGATGAACAGCGACTCGGCGAGCACGAGCACCAGGATGACCGGTCCGGTGAAGCCGAGCGTCTTCAGCACGGCCAGTTCGGCCGTGCGCTCGCGCACCGACTGCGCCATGGTGCTGGCCGCCACGAGCCCGAACATCACCAGGACGACGGAGGAAACCGCAATCATGATCGAGCCGATGTCGCCGATCTGCGTGGCGAAGCTCTCGACGAACCCCTTCTCGGTGGTGGTCTTCGTTTCGGCCGACGAATTCTCGAACATGGCGTCGAACGCGCGGCTCATCTCGACGGCTTTCGAGCCGTCGGCAATCTTCACGATGTACCAGCCGACGTCGCCGACGCCGAGCGTGCGGTTCTCCTCGAGGTAGTCGTAGCGGAAAAAGAACTGCGTCTTGTCGATGCCGTCGGCCGCGTCGTAGATGCCGCTGACGTTGAACTCCCACACGTCCCCGGTCTTGGGCCGATAGATGGTGCCCTGCAGCGGCACGCGGTCGCCCACCTTCCAGCCGAAGCGGTCGGCGAGGTCGCGCCCGACAATCGCCCCCTGCCGGTCGTCGAGCCACGCCTTCATCTGCTCGGGCGGCAGCTTGAACTCCGGGTAGAGCGTCATGTACGGCTGGGGGTCGACAGCGATGTTCGCGAAGAAATTCGCCGGATCCTGGTAGATGCCGTTGAACCAGGTGTTGTGCGTCACCATCTCGACGCCAGACATCGCCTGCAGACGCGCCTGGTAGGACAAGGGCAGCGGCATGATCAGGCTCACCTTGTTGATGAGCACGAGGCGGTCCAGCCCCGCAATTTCGACGCCGAGCGCGAACGAGTTCCGGACCGTCATCAGGATCCCAAACAGCAGGAAGGCGATGAAGATCGACAGCAGCGTGAAGGTGGTCCGAAACTTCCGCCGCCAGATGTTCTTCCAGACCAGCGGCAGGAACTTCATGCGGTCGCGCTCTCCACGAGCACGCCCTTGTCGAGATGCAGGGTGCGCTGTGCGCGCTCGGCGGCGCGCGGATCGTGCGTCACCATCACGATCGTCTTGCCGTATTCGCGGTTCAGCGTCTGCAGCAGTTCGAGGATTTCGTCGCCGGCCTTGCGGTCGAGATCGCCGGTCGGCTCGTCGCACAGCAGCAGGGTCGGGTCGGTGACGATGGCCCTGGCGATGCCGACGCGCTGTTCCTGTCCGCCCGAGAGCTGACGCGGATAATGATTCGCCCGGTCGGCCAGCCCCACCACCTTGAGGGCCAGATTCGCACGCGATCGCCGCTCGGCACGCTTCAGACTGGTGAGCAGCAGCGGCAGTTCGACGTTCCGCTCGGCGGACAGCGCCGGCAGCAGGTTGTACAACTGGAACACGAAGCCGACGTGCGTGGCGCGCCAGCGCGACAGGCCGCTGCCGGACAGGCCGCCGATGGAGACGCCGCCCACCTCGAGCAGCCCTTGCGTTGGCGAGTCGATGCCGCCGAGCATATTCAGCAGCGTCGTCTTGCCGGAGCCCGAGGGTCCCATGAGTGCGAGAAAGTCGCCCTCGGGAATATCGAGGCTGACCCCCTTGAGAACATCGATGCGTTCGTTACCACGCGTGTAGAACTTGTGGACGTCGCGAATGCGAACCAGCGGCGTATCACTCACGTCGGCACTCCTACTTCGTCACCACGGTCATGCCGGAGGCCAGCGTGGACGGCGGCGACAGAATGACGCGTTCGCCCGAGGACAGGCCGGCGATGACTTCGAGCTTGTCGCCGTCGGCGCCGCCGGTGCGCACGCCGCGGCGATCGACGACACCGGCGTTCACGACGAACGCATAGCTCTGGTTGTTCTCGGTGCGGATGGCGCTCTTCGGCACGAGCATGACCGGCCGCGCCGAGGCGTCGGTGTCGGCCGTCGCCTGCTTCATGAAGGTGACCTTCACCCCCATGTCCGGCAGGATGCGCGGATCGAGTTGCGCGAAGGCGATGCGCACCAGCACGGTGGCCTTCTGCCGGTCGGCTTTCGGAATGGTGGTGATGACCTTCGCCTGAATCTGCCAGTCGGGATAGGCGTTGAGGACAGCCGTCACCGGCTGGCCGTTCTCGACCCGGTTGATGTAGTTCTCGTTCACGTCGACCTCGATTTCGAGCGAGGCCATGTCGACGAGCGTGCAGATGCCGGTGCGCGTGAAGCCGCCACCCGCGGAGTTGGGCGACACCATCTCGCCCGGCTGCGCATCCTTCGAGACAGCGACGCCGGTGAACGGCGCGCGCACGACGGTGTTGTCGAGATTCGTGCGCTCGACGTCGATCTGGCGTTCCGTGACGCGCACCTGCTCGCGCCCCGCCTCGATGCGCGCGACCAGCGAATCGACCGCGGCCCGCGCGGAATCGAGGTCGGCCGCGGTGTTCAGGCGGTCGGCCGCCAGGCGCTGTGCGCGCTCGAGCGCCAGTTGCGCCTCGGCCAGCCGCACGTCGCTCTCGCGCACATTGCGCCGCGCCGCCTCGGCCTGCGCCATGGCCAGCGCCAGCAACGCCCGGAACTGGGCATCATCCAGCCGCGCCAGCACCTGCCCTTCCTTGATGGCCATGCCCTCTTCGACGTTCACCTCGACGACCTTGCCGGTGATCTTCGACGAGACCGTCGCGCGTCGGCGAGCGGTGACGTAGCCGGAAGCGTTCAGCACCGACGCCTGCACCCCAGCAGCCCGCTGCCCAACAGCCGCGGTGTCGACCTCGACCGGGCGAGGCCGGTTGAGATAGCGGACCGTGCCGCCGCCGGCGACCGCGAGCAGCACCAGCAGCACGACCCATTTCACCCAGGGGCGCGACGGCGCCGCAGGCGGGCGTTCGATTTTCAGGGCAGCGAGTTCGTCTTTAAGCGTCGGCACCGGCACACCACGACAGTAACACTTCCATTCGGGTCTGCAGATAGGACGGCGAATGTGCGGGTGACGTTCCCGCTGTCAGACGGTGGCCGAACGAGAGGCGGCACGATCGACGGCCCGCCTCGCCGACGCGCGGCGCGCGAAGGCGGGACTAGCAGGCGAGCGAGTCGCCTTCGGCCAGCACGCAGCGGTCGCGCCCCTGCGCCTTGGCCGCGTAGAGCGCGCGGTCGACGCCGACGAACAGGCCATGCAGGGAAGAGAAGCGGTCGGCCACGGCCGCCCCGAAGCTGGCCGTGACGCGGATGCCCCCGAACGGCGCGCGCGACATCAGCGTGCCCAGGCGCTCGGCCACTTCCAGTACGCGAGGCGCGTGCGGGCTGTCGACCACCGCCAGGAACTCTTCGCCGCCATACCGTCCGAAGATATCGTTCGTGCGCAGCCCGCGCGCCATGCGCCGCGCGGCTTCTGCCAGCACGCGGTCGCCCACCGCATGCCCGTGGGAGTCGTTCACCAGCTTGAAGCGGTCGATGTCGCAGAGGATGACGCTGAACATCGACTGGCCACTGGTGTAGCGCCGCCACGCCAGCGCCAGCGCCTGGTCGAGACCGCGCCGGTTCAGGACGCCGGTCAATGGGTCCGTCGTCACCGCCTGCTGCAGGCGACGCCGTTCGGCCAGGAGCCGCCGGCCGTGCGTCAGCCCGCGTCCGTAGGTGCGCGTCTTCTGCACCACGACCGACACCTGGTGCGCCAGACTCTGGAACGCCGTGACATGGCCCGGCTGATAGGCGCCCTGCTCACGGCTGGTGAACAGCAGGAAGCCGAGCGGCTGGCCATCGGCCACCAGCGGGCAGGTCAGGCTGGCCCTGGCACCGTCCGACGCGAGCCGCTGCAGCAGGTCGCTGCCGGGCCGCAAGGCGGCGAACGCCGCGAGGTTGGCAATGATGCGCGGCTGACCGCCCGCGGCCGTCTCGTAGAGGCCGCTGTCGACGATGGGCGAGGTGTGACCGACCGGGATGGCGGTGGTGCGCTCGTGCGACCGCATCCAGTACGCCACGGCCGTCTGGCCCTGGTCGGCTGGGAACGAGCAGATGATCTGGTCGAACGGGATGACGCCGGCAAACCCCTCGAACAGCCGGTTCAGCACCGCATCGAGCAGTTGATTCCGCTCCGTCGAGATCCGCCGCACCAGCAGGTTGAGCTGCTCTTCACGCCGGCTCACGTCCGACGAAAACGCATCGAGGGCACTGCCCAGGCGCGCGATCGGGTCGAGCTGGTCGGACTCGCCGGACCGGTCGAAGGCCGTCGGCAGTGTCAGCGTAGCGACGGAATGGCTGGCGAGGGCTGGGGAAGGCATGCCCAACAGGTAGCATCTGCGCTGCCGTACGGTCGAGACTCAGGAATTCGCCTGATTTCGCGATGTGTGGAAAATTCCTGGTGTCGGCCCACCGACACATTGACGGACTCAAGGCCACGGCCGGACTGCCGATTACCGGTCTCTAGGGAATCGTGAGCTCGCGAACGTAGTACGGAATGGCCGTCACACCGAGCAGGACTTGCAGTGCGACCAGCACCGCGAGGACGAGCGGAACGAGCGCATATCGGGTCACGGCGCGCATGCTATCAGGAACGCCGCGCCACCGCGTCGGCCAGCTGCTCGAAGTCGGCGAGCTCGTTGTAGACCTGGGCCGAGACGCGCAGGAACACGCGGCCCCGGTAGGCGTGCACCTTCACTTCTATCTGCTCGTCGAACAGCAGCCGGTCGCGCAGCCTCGACGCGTCCTCAGCGGTGCTCCCCGCATCGGCAGGCGCCATCACGGTGACCATTGCCCCGAGCAGGTCGCGCGGCGTCTCGAGCGGGGTCCCCCAGCGCTCGGCGAGCAGGCTTGCGCCGGTCCATGCCAGTTCGTGCATGTAGGCATGCATCGCCGGCAATCCACCCAGTTCCTCGATGAAGGCGAAAGCCGCAGGCGCCGCAAGGTGGGCGGAGGGGTCTCGCGTGCCGACCAGATCGAACTCGGTGGTGTAGCCCTGGTCGAGCCCCCACGAGATGACCGGGGCGTGCGTCGTCGCCTGCCGCTCCGGCGACGTCCACAGGAAGCCGCTGCTGCGCGGCACGAGCGCCCACTTGTGCAGGTTCGCGGTGTACCAGTCGCAGCCGAGCGACGGCACATCGAGCGCGATCGAGCCGGGCGCATGCGCACCATCGGCCAGTACGGCCACGCCGAGGCGACGCAGCCGCGTCGCGATCTCGGCCAGTGGCAGCAGCAGCGCCGTGTCGGCCGTAATGTGATCGACGATGGCGATCCGGGTGCGCGGCCCGACGGCGCGCTCGAAGGCATCGGCGATGGCGCCGGCGCTGAACGGCGGCTCGAGGACGACCGTGCGCACCGCCGCGCCCCGTTCGCGGGCGGCATACACCGCGGCATTCGTCACGCCGCCGTAGCCGAGATCACTGACCAGCACCTCGTCGCCAGGCGCGAACGGGAACCCGCGCAGCACGGCGTTGGCGCCGGTCGTGGCGTTGTCGACAAACACCACGTCGTTGCCGTCAGCATGCACAAAGGCGCCGACCGCATCTGCCGCGACGCGCATCCGCGGACGGCCACCGCCGGGGTTGCCGGAGGACACGGCGGCGAGTTCGCGCAGCAGGAAGCGGCTGGGTTGACGCTCCACTTCATCCTGGATGGCGCGCTGCGCCTCGAGGACACGACGGGGTGTCGCGCCGACGGTTCCGTGATTGAGATAGGTGATGGCGGGGTCGAGCAACCACTCGCCCCGAAGACGGCGGCCGAAGTTCATCGCGCCATGTTACTGCGCGGGTCGGCCACTACGTGGATGACGGTGACGATTCGTTCTGTGCGCCGACCTGAATGACGATGTCGAGGTTGTTCCGCTCGTTGGCGCGGCGGTATTCGACGCGCCTGGCCAGCGTCTTCATGATGTGGACGCCCAGGCCGCCGATGCGGCGCTGCTCGATCGGCAGGTCGAAGCGGGGCACCGGCGCATCGAGCGGGTTGTAGGCCACGCCGTCATCGTCGATGTGGAGAGCCAGCAGCGGGCCGTCCATCGACAGCGACACGTTGATCGCATGTTCCCGCGTGTCGTCGTAGCCGTGGACGATGACGTTGATCACCGCCTCGTCGAGGACCAGACGGACATTGAACAGGTCGTCGGCCGAGATGGCGTGCGACTGGCAGAATCCCTCGAGAAGGGTGAACATGCGGGCAATTTCACTGCGCTGATTGCGCAGCGTGAAGTGCAGCTCGGACGGACTCATGCGCTGGGGTCACCCTGGCGTGTGCCCGCACCGTGCGGAACACAACCGCAGGAATCTTGTGCCGCGCCACGCCGGGTGTCAACAGGGCCGGCCGTTTGCCGCCCGGGGACCGTCAGGCCCCGTCCGCGCGACCAACGACCAACGACCAACGACCAACGACCAACGACCTGATGTGGTTGAATGTAGTGTTCGACCACCGATGCCTGCCAGCACCACTCCCCTTCGGCTTGCGTTTCTCGGTTGCGGGTTCATCACCCGCGTCCACAGCGGACACCTGCGTGCGCTGCGCCCGCTGATCGTGCCGAGCTTCGCCAGCCGCGACCTGGCCAAGGCCGAGGACTACCGGCGGCAGTTCGGCGGCGACCGCGCCTTTGCCAGCTACGAGGCGGCCATCGCCGACCCGGCGATCGACGCGGTGGTCATCGCCGTGCCGCCGAAGTACCACCTCGAACTGACGCTGCAGGCGCTCGCGGCCGGCAAGCACGTGCTGGTGGAGAAACCGGCGTTCCCGACCATGGCCGACTACGAGACCGTGCGCGCGGCGCAGCAGCGCTCCGGCCGCGTCATCGTCGTCGGCGAGAACGATCACTACAAGCCGCTGGCCGTGACGCTGCGGCGCCTGCTGGCCGATGATGCGATCGGCGAGATGGTGTTCCTGCAGTTGACGACCGTCGCCCACCGGCTGAAGGGCGCCGACGACTGGCGCAACGACGAGTCGATGGCCGGCGGCGACGCCTTCTTCGAGGAAGGGATCCACTGGCTGCACATCGCCGGCAGCCTTGGCCCGACCATCACGTCCATCCAGGGTTACCGTCCATCCATCTCGCGCACCGGCCCGGACCGCCGCGCCAAGAGCATGATGGTGGCCTTCACCTACGACAACGCCGCCGTCGGCACCATCTACTACTCGCGCGAGATCCCGTCGCTGTTCCAAGGTCTGCGCCTGTCGAAGATCATGGGGCGACAAGGGTCGATTGCCTTCGAATCGAACGGGCTGTTCGTGTTCGTACACGGCAAGCGACGCTCGTTTGAGGTGCCGGGCCTGCTGCGCGACATCCGTGGATACAAGGCGATGTTCCGCGATTTTGCCACGTCCATCGCCACCGGCCGCACGCCCGGCATGAGCCTCGAGCGCGCCATCGACGACCAACGGCTCATGGACCGGATCTATGCCAGTCTCGGGTAAGTCGCGCTCTCCCCGGTTCGACAGCTACGATCTCATCATCATCGGCAGCGGCGCGGGAGGCGGCACGCTGGCCATGGCGCTCGCCGACACCGGCGCTCGCATCCTCATCCTCGAACGGGGCGACTTCGTGCCGTCCGAACCCGAGAACTGGGATCCCGAGCAAGTCTGGAAGTTCCTCCGCTACCGCACGACCGACCGCTGGCTCGACGAAACCGGTGCCGCGTTCCAGCCCTACACCCACTACAACGTCGGCGGTAACACGAAGTTCTGGGGCAGCGTGCTCTACCGCCTGCGGCGCGACGACTTCGGCGCGGTGCAGCACGCGGATGGTGTGTCGCCGGCGTGGCCGATCAGTTACGAGACGCTCGAGCCGTACTACGAGCGCGCCGAGCAGATGTACCAGGTGCACGGCGAGGTGGGACACGACCCGACGGAGGGCGCGCGCAATCCCTTCCCGCAGGCGCCGATCGCCCACGCCGCCGGCATGGCGGCCATCGTCGAGCGCCTGCGCGGGATGGGCCTGCACCCGTCGCCGCTGCCGCTCGGGCTCATCGACCCGGGCCACGACGGCGGCTGCGTCCTCTGCAACACCTGCAACTCGTTCCCCTGCCGTCTCGGGAAGAAGAGCGACGCCGAGGTGTGTGCCGTGCGGCCGGCGACGGCGTTCGACAACGTCGAACTGCTGACGAAGGCCTACGCCAGGCGCCTGATCACCGACGCGGCCGGACGCCGGGTCGAGGCGGTGGAGGTGGAGCACGACGGCGAGGTGAAGACGCTGCACGCCCCGCTGATCGTGTCGTCGTGTGGCGCCGTGCACTCCGCGGCGTTGCTGCTGCGCTCGGCCACCGACGTCCATCCGAACGGACTGGCCAATTCGTCCGACCTGGTCGGCCGCCGCTACATGGCGCACCTTGCCACGATGATGCAGGGGTTCCATCCGCTGCGCATGAACCACGACCTCTTCCAGAAGACCGTCGCGATTAACGATTTCTACTTCGCCGGACCGAACACGCCGTTTCCGCTCGGCCAGATCCAGTCGCAGGGGCGGACGCACGGGGTGATGGCGCAGATCGTCGTGCCGTGGATTCCGCTCTGGGCCTACCAGGCGTGGGTGGCGCGCGGTGTCGACTGGCTGGCGATGTCGGAAGACCTGCCGAGTCCCGACAACCGGGTGACGGTGGAACGCGATGGGCGCATCCGCCTGACCTACGCACCGAACAACGAGCGGGCGCATCGGGAACTGGTCCGCCGCTTCACCCGCGTCCTGCGCGATCTCGGCTTCTGGAAGGTGATGGCCTATTCGCACCGGACGCGCAACACCACGCACCAGTGCGGCACGCTGGTCTTCGGCACCGATCCGAAGACGTCGGTGCTCGATCCGTTCTGCCGCACGCATGACATCGACAACCTGTTCGTAGTCGATGCATCATTCTTCCCGTCGTCCGCCGCGGTCAACCCCGGGTTGACGATCGTGGCGCAGGCGCTCAGGGTGGCGGAGCACATACGCGCGAACCACCTGCGCTGACGCACCGGTGGCGGCGATAGGCGATGGGCGGTAGGCCAGAGGCCTGGCCCTGAGCCACATTCAGCAATTGGCAATCAGCCATTCTTCCGAGGTACTCCGTGAACGCTCGCTCCCTCAGTCACATCGGCATCACCGTGTCGGATTTCAACACGGCGGTGAAGTTCTACTCGGAGGTGTTCGGCTGTCCGCTGGTTGGCGTGTCGGATGCCGAACCGGAGCGGGTGCGCGCCTTCTTCGGCGTCGATGGCCCGGCGCCGGCCTGCAAGATCGGCTGGGTGCGGGTGCCCGGCGGCGGCATCCTCGAGATCTTCTCGTTCGAGCCGAAGCTGCCGCCCGAAACAAAAATTCCGTGGAACCGCACCGGCATCACGCACTACTCGTTCAACGTGCGCAATTGCCAGAAGTGGTACGACTACCTGCAGAGCAAGGGGGTCGAGTGCCTGTCGAAGCCTGAGCAATCGCCGCGCGGCCACTGGTTCTTCTTCGCCAAGGACATGGACGGCAACCTGATCGAGATGATCGACCTGCGCCGCATGCACTGGGTGCTGCAGTGGGGCGGCGCCCTCGGCGGCTTCCTCTTCAAGCGCGGGAGATACAAGAAGTACTACGAGTAGTCAGGAAGGCCGGGTGAGGCGTTCAGGGCGGGAGGGTACGACGGAGACACGCGGGCATCGCGTAGTATCCGGCTTCAGCCGGACCGCGCTTTCCTTCCCGACCCTCCAGACCTTCCAGCCCCTACCGCCGCAACGTGAAGCCGGTCAGCATGCTGACGCGCATGCCCTCCTTCGACGGCACCACCGCAAAGGTCATCGGGAGGTTCAGGACACCCGCCCTGAACGTCACGCCCGCGGCCATGGCCAGCGCCACGCCGGCGGGCGAGATGTTCGGGCCGTGCTGAAACAGCCTGAAGGCGATCAGGCCGAGCGCATCGACTGGCGCGCCGGCGTCCATCGCGGCGAGCCGTCGACCTACAGCAGCGGGTCGAGGCGGCACGCCTCACGCGCGTGGTCAGCGGCACGCGCCAGCGCCGCCGTGTCGGGCGCCAGTTCCGACCGCGTCATCTCGAACTGCATCACGCAGGCGTTGGCCAGGCCGACATGGGCCGAGGCCTGGTCGGGCACCTGCTGCACCACACGCTCGAACACCTGACGCGCATGCACGATCTGCGAGCGCTCGAGCG
>Ga0114970_10003141_pt1 | contig 12209 bp, 5 predicted proteins | sample M_140205_XF_Meta_FD_87030 | JGI IMG/M metagenome (GOLD analysis project Ga0114970, IMG submission 87030) | Freshwater microbial communities from Lake Montjoie, Canada to study carbon cycling - M_140205_XF_MetaG | ecosystem: Environmental > Aquatic > Freshwater > Lake | place: Lake Montjoie... | reverse complement strand
TTTAACCGCTCAGGCTTTGGTGCGCGTCCGCCTGAGTTTCCGCAGTCCTAAGGTGACCCCGGGTCAGAACCCGATGCGTGCGCGCACTCGTGGCGACGAGGAATCGGACGAGTCGGCCACGGAGCGCAATGAGTTGGGTGTGCTTTTGCCCGGAGGGCGTGTAGCCGTGTTGGCAGCGCTCAAGAGTGGGTTGACCGCCCGACTGGAGCGCGCGTCCATCCAGCGAGAGGGCAAGCCTCCCGTCACCGCCAAGTTCATCGCCTCTCTCCGAGATTTTGGGGTCCTGGTGATGGAACCTGAGCAACCCCTCGGCGATGCGATGCGGATCGATACGACGCATCCGGCCGACCTCATGGGGCAACTGATGTTGCGGGCTGAGGTAGATTTGCGGGGCGAAACACGCTCGTCCTATTTCCACGAGTCCCGGATCGCCGGTGTCCGGGTGGGTGCCCGAATGGAGGCCTATCCTGAGCTGCCCGACCCGGAGGTGAAGGACACCTTTCTCTTTACGATGGATCGCGCTCTCCACGCCCTGCCAGTCACCCGTCGGGAACTATTGGGCGGTGTTCGCGATCCCTTCGCCGGTCGCCGTCAGTTGACGACTGCGCGCCAATTGGCGGAGGCCGTTCGTCGCCTGCCTGAGACGGCCGATCCGGCCAACGTGCCGGTGTCGGAGGCCGACGAGAACCGATTGGCCTGGCTCGGGGTCGAACTTCAGCCGCTGACCCGCGAACTGGCCCGCGCCAATCAGGTGTCTGACCAGACGCGCGACGGCCAGACTGGCGGGCTCATCACCTACATCCATCCCGATTCACCCGCGGCCAAGGCGGGCATCAAGGCGGGCATGGTGATGCTGCGCCTGCGGGCCGCCTCGCAGCCCGTGCCCATCGAAATCCAACTTGAGGAAGACTTCGCGCGCGCCCAGGGCTTTCCGTGGGAACGCTTGGATGAGATTCGTGATCAATTCTTCGAGCGGATTTTTACGCCGTGGCCGCCGGTCGAGACACCAGTGACGCGGGCCCTGACCGATCTGGGCTTCGGAACCCGTTTCACGGCCGACTTTGTCGAGGAAGGCAAACTGCTTACCCAAGAGTTCGAGGTGGTTCCGGGGCCGACACATTATGAGTCGGCAGCACGGTTTAAGTCCGAGAGTCTAGGAATCACGGTGCGCAACCTCACCTACGATGTGCTCCGCTACATCCAGCGCAAGGCCGACGAGCCCGGGGTCGTGGTCTCGCGGATCGAGCCCGGCGGGCGCGCCAGCGTCGCAGGTGTGAAGCCTTACGAGTTGATCACCCATATCCAGGACCAGCCGGTGTCCACGGTCGCTGACTTTGAACGCCTGGTGGCGGCCGAAAAGGGAGATCTGAAACTGACCCTCAAGCGCATGGCCAAGGGGCGCATCGCGACAATTCGTGCGGTGTCTTCGGAGACCAAAGAGTAGGAAACGTATGAATCCATCGAAGGCATCCAAAACCCCGGTGGGTGAAGCGGGAAGAAAACTCCTGAGTTGGCTCGGCATTGCTTCGTTGTGGTCGCTGGCACTGGGCGCGGCCGAAGCTCCGCCGGCAGACCCACACTGGGCATTCCTGCCGGTGGTCCGACCGGCTATTCCTTCCACCAAAATCTCGGCCGGTGCGGCCAATCCGGTGGATACCTTCATTCAAGCCCGTCTCTCCGAGAGTGGGTTGACGCCTTCGGTCGAGGCCGATCGTGCGACGCTCATTCGGCGGTTGTACTTGGTGATGTTGGGAGTACCGCCGACTCCAGAGGAGGTGTCCGCGTTCTTGGCGGACGCGCAGCCCCGAGCTTGGGAGCGATTGTTGGATCGCGTGCTGGAGGATCCTCGTTATGGAGAACGCTGGGGACGTCATTGGCTCGATGTCATCCGGTTCGCCGAGAGTAATGGTTTTGAGACCAACCGAGAGCGGTTGAGCGCCTGGCGGTTCCGGGACTACGTGATCGAGGCGTTCAACACCGACAAGCCCTATGACCAGTTCATCCGCGAGCAAATTGCCGGAGATGCCCTAGGCATGGACGTGGCGACCGGGTTCCTAGTCGGTGGTCCGGTGGATATCGTTAAGAGCCCAGACATCACTCTGACGACTCAGCAACGGGCCGATGAGATCGATGACATGCTGGGCACCACAGGCACCTCCTTCATGGGGCTTACCTTGGGTTGTGCTCGCTGCCACACACACAAGTTCGATCCCATTACCCACACCGAGTACTACTCGATGGCGGCCATTTTCTCTGGCGTCCAACACGGCGAACGCGCGCTGCCATTGCCGCCCGAACGGGCACAAGCGGTCGCCCGTATCGAAGGGCGGATCCAAGACCTACAGAAGCGGCTCGAAGTCTTCATTCCGCGGGCGGCACCGGCATCACCTACGGCCGCGGCAGACCGGCGGTCGGCCGTGATTGCTCGGCAGAATGAGGATCGGTTCACCGTCACTGACGCGCGGCATGTGCGTTTTACCATCCTTGCCACGACGGGCGGCGAACCGTGCATCGACGAACTCGAAGTCTGGTCAGGCGACCACAATGTGGCCCTGGCCTCAGCAGGAACCAAAGCCACGGCCTCAGGGAGTTTGGCTGGGTATGAGATCCATAAGTTGGAGCATTTGAATGATGGTCGCCCTGGTAACACGCGTTCGTGGATTTCCAGCGAGGCGGGCAAGGGTTGGGTTCAATTAGAATTCCCCAAAGCCGAGCGCATTAGTCGCGTAGTCTGGGGGCGTGATCGGGAAGGGAACTTCAAGGATCGCCTGATCACCCAGTACCGCATCGAAGTAGCGACCGAACCTGGAGTCTGGAAGACCGTGGCGACCTCCGATGATCGGGTGCCTTTCGCCGGAGAATCCACCCAGCCCTCGGGGCCGGTGTACCGCTTCGAAGGCCTCGCCGAATCCGAGGCGTCTCAAGGGAGACGTTGGCTGGCGGAACTGGAATTAGCCCGCAAGGAGCGCGAGGCCCTTTCGAAGGCGCCGTCCATTTACTCCGGAACTTTTTCTCAACCCGGAGCGACCCATCGTTTGCACCGCGGGGATCCGCTGCTGAAACGGGAAACCGTGTCGCCGGGAACATTGGCATTGTTCCAACCCCTGGTGTTGTCCACCAACGCTCCCGAGCGCGACCGTCGGCTTGCCTTGGCGAACTGGATCGCCCGTCCGGACAATCCCCTGACGGCCCGTGTGATCGTTAATCGCGTCTGGCAGCATCAGTTCGGTGTAGGGTTGGTCAATACTCCCAATGACTTCGGCCGGAATGGTTCCAAGCCCACGCATCCGGAATTGTTGGATTGGCTGGCGAGCGACTTAATCGAGCACGGTTGGAGCCTCAAGCACCTTCAACGGCGCATCCTCTCCTCGGTCACCTGGCAGCAATCCGGCCTGCCCCGAAAAGAGGCCCTTGCCGTGGATGCGGGCAGCCGATTGTTGTGGCGCTTTCCTCCGCGGCGCATCGAGGCTGAGGGAATTCGCGACAGCATTTTGGCCGTTAGTGGCAATCTAGACCGCGCCCGTGGAGGCCCCAGTTTCTACCTGCATGAGGTGGATCGGGAGAACGTCTATCACTACCATCCCAAGGAGGCGTTCGGGCCTGCCGACACGCGCCGCATGGTGTACGCCTTCAAGGTGCGCATGGAGCAAGATGGCATCTTTGGCGCATTCGACTGTCCGGATGGCAGTCTGGTGATGCCCAAGCGCAGCGTTTCCACCACGCCCTTGCAGGCGCTGAACCTGTTCAATAGTCGATTTATCCTCGACCAGTCCCAGACCTTTGCTGAGCGGCTTCGGCATGAAGCGGGCGAGCAACCGGAGTCTCAGGTCCGGGCGGCGTGGCAGTTGGCCTTTAACCGAACTCCGCAGCGCGCCGAGGCGGAGGAGGCGATGGCCTTCGTTCGGTCTGAGGGATTGCCGGCGTTCTGCCGCGGGGTCCTCAATTCCAACGAGTTTCTCTTCATTCCATGAGTGCACCGATCCCTCCTGCCTTCCAAAGTCCGCTGCTCAATCGGCGGCGTTTCCTCGGCGACACCGGCCTCGGCCTCGGTTCCATTGCCTTAACCCATCTCCTGGGGCGCCAGGGGCTGCTCGCTCAGAACGCAGACCGTCGGGAGCCGCTTCGGCCTCTAATTGAACCCGGCCGGCCTTACGGAGCGCGCCAGTCCCATTTCACCCCGCGCGCCAAAAACGTGCTGGTGATCTTTTGCAGCGGAGCCTGCAGCCAGCTTGATACCTTCGACTACAAGCCAGAGTTGATACGTCGGCACGGTCAGCCCATGCCAGGCACCGAGAAGCTCATCACCTTCCAGGGTGAGCAGGGTGCGCTGAACAAGAGTCCGTGGGAGTTTCGTCCGCGGGGCCAGAGCGGCAAGATGACCTCCGACCTCCTGCCGCACCTGGGCGATTTGGTTGATGAGATGTGCTTCATCCACTCGATGCAGGGGAAGACCAACACGCACGGCCCCGGCGAGAACTATATGTCCACCGGCAACGCGCTCGATGGCTTTCCCAGCATGGGGGCGTGGATGACCTACGCGCTGGGCAGCGACGACCAGAGCCTACCCGCCTATGTGGCCATTCCTGATCCGCGCGGAAAGCCTCAGAACAGCGTGAACAACTGGGCTCCCGGATTCTTACCAGCGGCCTTTCAGGGTACGGAGTTCAATGCCACAAACCCGATCCGCAATCTGGCACGACCCGGCGGTGTAGCGGCTTCCAGCGACAGCGCCACCCGGAGTTTTCTTCAGCGACTCAATGAACGGCATGCCGAGCGATTTCCGGGCGACACCGAGCTGGCCGCGCGGATCGCTAGCTACGAATTGGCTGCCCGCATGCAGCTCACCGTCCCGGAGGTTGCTAACTTATCCAGCGAGCCCGAACATATCCTGCGCCTTTACGGAGCAGATGAAGGCGGCACCAAGATCAAGGACACGCGGGCGGCCTACGCACGCAACTGCATCCTCGCCCGCCGGCTCGTCGAAAAAGGGGTGCGATTCGTGCAGCTCTTCAATGGTGCCTACCAAACCGGCGGCGAAGGCGTGAGCAACTGGGATGGCCACAAGGACATCGCCAGCCAGTACAGCATGCACGGCCCGGTCCTCGACAAGCCGACGGCCGGCTTGCTCATCGACTTGCGTCAGCGCGGCCTGTTGGAAGACACACTGGTGGTCTGGTGCACCGAATTTGGTCGCATGCCGACGTTCCAAAAGGGTTCTCAGGGACGCGACCACAACCCTGCCGGGTTTACCTGCTGGATGGCTGGAGCCGGTGTCAAAAAAGGATTTAGCCACGGGGCCACCGATGAGTTCGGATACAAATCCATCGAGAACGTGGTCACCGTCCATGACTTCCACGCTACAATCCTGCACCTGCTCGGACTCGACCACCAGCGCCTCACTTACTACCACAACGGCCTCGAGCGTCGTTTGACGGATGTCCACGGCGAGGTGGTTCAGGCCGTGTTGGCTTGAGCGATCGGGAGCAGGGGCTCTTGCGCCCGGCTTTAGATGCGCGAGCAAAGCCTTTTGGCTCTCAGGCCAGCAGCAGAGCGCGGCAGGCCTTCTCGAGCTTCTTAAGCTGGGCCGCTGACTTGGCCTCGATATAGCAGCGGATGAGGGGCTCGGTGCCGCTGGCGCGGAAGGCAACCCACTCGCGGTTTGGGAGTAAGAATTTGAAGCCGTCGGTGGTAATGAATTGCTCCACCTTGGACGTGCCGACCTGGCCGAGACCCGCGGCCAGTCGCTGGAGCAGGGCCTCTTTTTTATCAGGCGGGATAGCCACGTTAATGCGGGTGGTGTGGAACTCGCCGGTCTTTTTCTCCAGATCGGCCAGGATCTTCATCAGGGGCTTCTTTTCGGTGGCCACCAACTCGGCCATGAGCAGGCAGGCCAGGATTCCGTCCTTCTCGGGCACGTGACCTTTCACGCTGAGACCCCCGGACTCTTCGCCACCCACGATGATGGGTTCGGATTCCATTAGGGCCCCGATGTATTTAAAGCCCACGGGCGTTTCATGGACCTTAACACCCAGCAGCTCGGCCACCGCATCGACTTGGTGGCTGGTCGGCACCGTGCGCACTACCGCACCGGTCCAGCCGCGGTTCTTCTTCAGGTGATACAAGGCCAGGGCCAGTACTTGGTTCGGGGTGATCCAAGTGCCGTCGCGATCCACGATGCCGAAGCGGTCGGCGTCTCCGTCGAGGCCTAAGCCCAGCGTCGCCTTGCCGGCTAGAATCGCCTCGCGGGCCGGTGCCATGCCCTCGGCATTGGGTTCCGGATGATGTCCGCCGAAGCTGGGGTTCAATGTGTCGTGGAATCGGAGGACCTTGGCACCACCGTCCTCCTCCAGCAGCGTGTCGAGATAACCACGACCGGTGCCGTACATGAGTTCGACGGCGATCTTGAGCTTGGCCTTCTTGATGACGTCAAAAGCAATTTGTTTGCGGAGCTGCTTGAGGTAGGCCGGGGTCGGGTCGACCTCCTTGCAGCGGAACGAGCCGACCAGTCCGGCCTGGAAGGTCCAGCCCGATTCCTGACGGTGGCGGATGTGGCCTTCGATGCAGCCGGTGACTTCGGGCGGAGCGGCCGCTCCGTTGGACCCGCTGAATTTGAGGCCCTGGTATTCGGCCGGGTTGTGGCTGGCGGTCATGTTGATGCCGCCCAAGGCCTTCCGGACGCGGATGGTATGGGCAATGACCGGGGTCGGTGCGTCCCGCTGGCAGAGCAGGGGAGTCAGCCCGTTGGCGGCCAGCACCTCGGCCACGGCCAGTGAGCATTCGCGGGCCAGAAACCGGGTGTCGTGACCGATGATGACTTCCCGTTTTTGCGAAGAGCCGGCGTCTCCAGCCGATTTAATTTCCTCGAGCAAGTAGTCGGCGATGCCTTGTGCGGCGAAACGCACGTTTTCGAAGGTGAAGTCCCGGGCGATGAGGCCACGCCAACCGGAGGTGCCGAACTTGATCGAAGTCACCGGTGAGTTGTCGACCGAAGGCCTGAGGATTTCAAGCCGGGTGAGGCCTTTTCTTGAACTCGGGATTGTCCGACGGGTCCATACCCGAGCTCCGCAACCGAACTCAGATCAAGTCGGGCTCGCCGGTGACGCGGACCTTGTCCTGAGACTGGATTCCGCCGGCTTTGAGGCTTTGGTTCAGGTCGGCGTAGCCAGGAATGATGCGGTTGAGTTGCTCTTGGTTGGCCCCGAGATGATCGCGGATGACCTTGCCCATCACCGAGCGGAAATCGGTGGCCCGTTGCAAGTAGCGGCCGGTGCTCTGGAACATCGAGCCAGTCATACCGGTTTGCCAGGGCACCGGATCCGACGGGCCGCAGTTGAAGACGCCACTGTGGGTGACCTTGCCGGTGGCGTCGGTGCGCAACCCCTTAATGCCGCCGCCGGCGACATACATGACGCTGGCCTCGGCGTGGTCGGTACCGTTGTCTGAATTCTCAATGGTGGTGCGACCGAATTCCGACAAGGTCACAATGACCAGGTCATCCCAGCGGCACTGGTCAGCATACTGGCGGAAATACTGCCGGAGCGCGTAAATCGACCAACCGACCCGCTGCAGTAAGTTCGCATGGGCACCCGTGGCTCCGCCTTGATTGCTGTGGGTATCCCAACCGTCGATTTGAGTGCCGGCGACCAGAGCGTCAGTTTTGTTGAGGACCAGTGCGGCCGACTTGAGTTGGTTGAAGTAGCCGTAGGCGGAGGTGGGAACCACATAGCCCGGGTTGGTGTTTCCGGACGGTCCGGCTCCATTCTTGGCGTTGGTGGTCGGGAACAGATAATACGGTTTGTTCCCGTCGGTGTTCTCGCCGTCAGCGAAGGTGTTGCCGGTCTCGCTGAAGTCAATGCCCGCGAAGATCTCCAGCGTGCGCCGCATGTTCTCATACTGCTGCTGGAGCAGGTCTCGGTTGGCCTTGCTGGGGAATGCCGATCCGGTAGCTGCCTCGAGTGCGCGGGCGGCCTTGAGATTGCCGTCAGCCGTATTGGGTACACCCAGCAGGTCGTAGCGGGTCGGATCGGATAAATTCGTCATCGCCGCGCGGGATCCCCGCAGGAGGAGCGGCAGCGAGTTCTGGAAAGAAACGCCGGTCAGCGAGTTTTTGCCCGGACGCCCCGACTCGACCATGGCTCGGTAGAGCAGGCCATCTTTGACCATGTTGGTCCGGGGGGCGCCGGTTTCCCAGTAGGATTGGGAATCGAAGTGCGAACGCGATTGTTGCGGGTAGGCCACCCGGTGGATGAGTGCCAGTTCGCCAGCATTGTAGACCGGGGTCAGGAATTTAAGAGCGGGATGCAGTCCGGCAAAGCCATTGCCCAGCGGCAGCGAATAGGGATAGGCGAAGGTGGCGCCGCTGGTGCCCGCCTCGGGAAACAGCGCCTTGCCTTGCACGCTCCAGCTTTGTGTGGGATCGACCGGGATGGCGATGTTGTCGCGGATCTTGGGGCCGTAGGCGTCGTCGCCGTGGGGAATGACGTTGTTGAGGCCGTCGTTGGCCCCGCGCAGGAAGATGAAGAGCAGTTTCTTGACGCGACCATTGGCACCGGGTTGTCCGAGCCCGCCTTCTGCGAGCGCCTTTTGGACGAAGAGCGGTACGTCGGTCAACGAACTGAGAGCGGCCGTCGCCGCCAGGCCGGTGGTGGTGGTGAAGAAGTTTCGGCGAGTGAGAATGTGGGGCGTGTTCATGGCGTGATGTCGTTGCCTTGGTGTCTACGATGGGTTGCCGGACCTCATTGTTCCTGAAAACGGGGTGTACTCAGCAGCAGGGCGGCCAATCCCCGGACACGGCCGTCATACTCCTTGGTGCCTGGGACCAGACTCGAAAATTCGGAAGCGATGATGCCATCGTCCGAGGTGTTAAGAAATTGGATGCTGATCGCCCGATATTGGCTGAGGTTGCCAGCCCCTTCCGATGGGAAAAGCAGGCGGAGCAATTGGTCGGCGACCGCCTCGGCGGAACGATTAGCTCCGTTGGTTAGCCGAAGGGTTAGTAGTGCGGATGGATCTATCCGGCTCGAACCCAATGAATCAGGTGAGCTGCGGACGCCGGTTCCGCTCGCAAGGCCGGAGCCCGCCAAGGCCAGTGACTGCACGTAGCGCAATCGCTCGCTGAGGGTGCCCGCGCTGATCCAGCCACCGGCATCTTCGGCATACCCGTCTGGCTCGGCCCGGTCAAAGAGGCGCATGCGTCCGGCTCGGTCGAGCAGTCCGCCCGAGGCAACCAAGTTCGGTGCGTCCGCCGTTGCGGTGGTGGCTCCGTCAGGCTTCACGGCCCGGAACGCCCGAAGGGTGGAGGCTGCGAACTCCAACGGTGTCTTCACCTTGGCCGCCGCCGTGTTCGGGTTGCGGAAGAGCTCGCTCTTGAGGATGACTCGTAGCACCTCTCGCATCTGGCCTTTGGGTCCGCCGTTCGAGGGAGTCTCCCAAGCCAGCATGCAATCGTGGACTAAGGACTCTTCTGGCGAGGTCTCTGCATCGGTGAAGTCGTAGCCGTGGTGGAAATTGTCGTGCACCAGCAGGCGGCAGAGCTTCACCGAAAGGTATTCTTGGGCAAAGGGTTGGTCGGCCATGTGCCGCAGGATCTGATAACCGTCCTGGATGCCGTTGGTGGTGGAACCGTTGTTGAGCTTCAGACCATACGATCGACCGGCCCACGGAGGACCAAACCGGGCCGGAAGCGTTTTGGGTGAGTTGGTGAGGATGTTTCCTTTGGCATCCCGTTCATGAAAGACCCACTTGACCCGGGTATCGTGGCGGTCCGTCCGGTAGCGGAAGGACCAGAGACCAGCGAGATTGGTGACGCTGTTGCGTTCCGTGGCGTTGGTGAGCCCGGAGTTAATCATCACCGTCGTCCGCGTTGCGAATGGATTGGCCGCCTGATTAGTGGATAAAAGTTCGACGGTCCATCCGGTCCAGGCGCGGGAGATTTGTTCGATGTCGCCCTGCTCGTAGCCGTTGTCCACGCCGAAGGCGAAGAGTTCACACAATTCGCGCGCGTAATTTTCATTGGCGATGCGGTTGGTCTTGGTGGTGGTATCGTAGTCGCCCCGCGAGAGAACGGTGTCGAGGTAGATGATCATGGCCGGGCTTTCGGCACTGATCTTCAGGAGGTCGTGGAAGGTGCACTGCGGATTCAGGAAGGCCTGTCGCCAGCGGAGGTTTTCCTTGAACTCTTGACGGGTGGATTCCGGGCCCGACCAAGCATTGGGCAATCCGGCCCGGTCATCGAAGTAGGTCAATCCCTTGGAGTATTCGGTGACGAAGTGGTTCTCCACGAATTGTTGAAAAACCTCGGCCAATTGGCGTCGAGACTGCACGGCATGGAGCACATGCCATGCCCGCAGGTCGGCGATGGTGGCCGTGCCGTCTTGAAGTCGGGCGTAGTAGGGGACCGGTGATTCCACATCGCCTTGCAAGGGAGCGGTAATGGCGATGCCGCTGCCGCTGAGCCGCACGGTGAGTTGCAGGTTTGAAGGCTGGGCCAGGTACCAGAAACTCAGTGTGTAATTCGTCGAGGCGTTGAGTGCTGTTGGAATTGTTTGAACGACCGCGTCGGTGGCGGTGCTTCCGGCCGCCGCCTGGACCAGGTGGAAGGCGGCGTTGCCCCCATGCACGAAATCCGTGGTTCGCGCCGAGTTGGCGGTATTCGTGGTGGTAGTCCAGTTGGCGGTCGCCAGCGGTTGCTCGAAGTCGCCGTTGAGGAGCAGATTGGGTGCGTTACCAGTGTCTGAGGCGCCGGATACGAGTCGGAAATCGTCCAGGTACGCATCGCCCGCACCGCTGAGATAAACGTAGAGTTTGGAGGAGGAGCCGGTTCCTGTGATGGTGATTTTCCGCCAGACAGGACCGCTTCCAGTGGTTTCATCAAGATTTTCGGCAATCCTTTCCGGTGCCAGTTGTTCCTCGATGTAAGCGTCGGTGCCGAGGGTGGCTAGGCGATCGAGTTCGTCGGGTGTCGGGCCATAGGCGATGCGGTTGAGCAGCGTGCTGGCGCGGACTGTGTCGGCGGCCAGCGGTACGGCTTCCAGGCGGTAGAATCCAGAATCACCGGCTGCGGCCGCCTCGGCGGTCCACACGGTGCCCAAGTGTTTTCCAGCCACGGTGCTGCCCGGCGTCCCGAGCGGGTTGCTGCCACGGACTCGGTATTCTGAGACCGAGGGGAGCAAGCGAAACTCGAGGGACGGACGCCCATTGGTCCAACTGAGTGAGAGGATGTCTGGTGTCTCGGCAACCATCTGTACCCACCCCAAGGTCATCCCGAGCAGCCACCCGATATAAAACAGTTTCATGGTATCTAAAGCGGTGTGTAACGAATGTGAGTAAATGGCTAGCAGGTACAAGGCCAACGGCTCCAGACCGAAACGCGAGATCTGGACTTCGCGGACAAGGCGGGTTCAAGGCCTCGCATAGCTGGGGGCGGTCCACTGCCGATATCGGCCGGACCCGTTGGTTACGCTGCCTAGGCCCCGAAGGCGGAAAGTTTTGCCGCCGGCACCGGATTCGAGACGGAGTCGCGTGGTCTCCGGTGGGAGTTCTTGGACCTGTGTCCACGTGGCGGAGTCGTTGGCGGGGGCCGAATCGATACGGTAGCCGCCGGTGGTTTCGGGCGAGGTGTTCCAGGTGAGTTCGGTGACGCCGGCTTGGGTTTTGGCTTCGAACGCCGACGGGGCCTGGAGAGGGTGTTCTAGCAAGCAGGGGTCGCCCAGCAAGAAGGTGAGTCGAGCATTCACCGAGGCGTTGCGTTCGGCTGAATCGGTGAGCAAGGCGTGGACGGGGGCCCCAGCGTGCACGCGGTCGGTGATCCAAGGTGCGAAGGCGTAAGCGGTGGCGGCCAGCAGCACCGAGTTCTCGGAGGCGAGGCAGGTTCGCAAGAAGTCTTCGCCATAGCCGCTGTACCATTGGCCGAGAAAGGAGCCGAAGGCGAAGAGGAAGGCGACCCGTGGGATATCTCCCGGCCGTTTCCAGGCGACATTCTTGGCGAAGTGGCTGTGTCCGGGCTTGGCCGCCCCGGTCATCCCCAAGACCCCGAAATGCGAGTAGTCGGTCTGGAAGCCCCAGCGAATGCTCGGTCCTTCTTGAAAGAGGTCGGTATTCCAAGCCGCCGACGGCAGAGGTTCCATTTGGCCCAAGCGTGGCGCGATGTGCACCAGATTCCGATCTACCAGTGCGCCCAAGACATTCGCGTATCCAATCGCCGAGTCTTG